>Ga0214917_10004988_pt1 | contig 14381 bp, 14 predicted proteins | sample LL_1208_BB_MetaG_FD_177983 | JGI IMG/M metagenome (GOLD analysis project Ga0214917, IMG submission 177983) | Freshwater microbial communities from Lake Lanier, Atlanta, Georgia, United States - LL_1208_BB | ecosystem: Environmental > Aquatic > Freshwater > Lake | place: USA: Georgia | collected... | reverse complement strand
GTTGAGCGATCCGCACGGCGCACTGCGGACATTCAAGCCACGCAGCGGTTCGTTGCTTCGGACCTGCTGCCGTTCATTGACATAGGCGTCGTTCGCGCAAGGGCGGTCGACGAGTCCCAGCGACAACGAGAGGATGCCGAGTCTCAGATCGCCGTGCCGCTTGAAGACTTGAGGCGTAGCGCGGCTGGCTTGCCAGATGCCTTCAGGGGCGTGTCGCTGATGTCGCCGCTCCGGCAAGTCAACCTCCTTGAGGGCGGCATCAACTCAATGATGTCGCAGCTAGAGAGGCTCCCGCTTCCGATCCGCCAACACTTCCTGCCGGCGATTCAGGCGGCAGAGCAGGAGTTTATTCGGCTCCGCGCCCTCGGCCCGGCGGCGACGGCAGAAGAGATCGAGAACGCAGCCAACAATATGCGAGCCCTCGGCGCGGCCGCGGGCCGAGCGACGCAAGGCGCTGCTTTTGCGGATCGGCTGGGCGGCCGAAACCAGCAGGAGCTAAATCTCAACATTCAAGCGCAATCACTCAACGGCTATCAGGCGCAACTGCAAATTCTCATGCAGACTCTGGGAAGAGTCAGCCAAGAGGCGAGAGGGCCGGCGGTTGCGTCTTTCCTCCAATTGCAAGCGGCGATTCAAGCTGCGTTCGAGAACGGGACTCTTGATACACAAGTCGTTCGGGACCAAATACGTGCGCTGACGGCAGACACCGTTCAAGCAACTTCACGAGTTGCGAACGTGGGACAGAGAGGACTTGCAAGGCAGCTTGAGCGTGCCGGCGACGTTGGTCGCCGCGGCATCGACAATTACAGCCTCGCCTTGAACCAGGCCGCTTACGCCGTCGACGACTTCTTGTCTTCGACGGGTGGCATCGAGTTCAAGCTCCGCGCCATCAGCAACAACGTCACGCAGCTTGCGTTCATCCTCGGCGGCACGACGGGCCTGTTCATCGGCCTAGGCGCCGTCATCGGCGGCCAATTGGCCGTCGGGCTCTACAAGTTCATCAACAACGGCCGCACCGCAGAGGACACGACCAAGGCGCTCAACGACGCCTTGGCTCGTCAAAAGAGCCTCGCCGCAGAACTTGCCCAGGCGTACCGCTCCCTCGGAGACGCCCTTTCAAGAAACACATTCTCAGCCGGGGCCGAGCAGGCCAAATCGTTCACGAAGCAGCTTGATGAGGCTCGAGACAAGCAGCAGGCGATTCGTCGCGAGCGGCTGGCCGGCGTGGACGTCGGCGTCCAGGGTGAAAGAGCACTCCAGAACGCCAGGCAGAAAGCGCTTGAGGCGTCGTCGATTCCGGGCGAGCGGGCAGGTATTCAGGCTGAGATCAATCTGTCCAGAAACCGAGAGCGGGGCTTGACCGAGCAGGCAGTCAGGCGTGCCGGCCAATCGCCAAATGTCGAAGACATCCGCGAGGCGCTGCTTGAGTTTGGCAGGCGGCAGACCGCAATAGACCAACTGCGCACAGAAGGCACGGCGACGCCGTCTCGCGAGCAGCAACTTATCGATCGCATCGCCGCCGAACTGCGGCCGGGCGACAATTTCGGCAACTTGAGCCGACTGCAAGACGCGAGGGGAGTGCTTGCACGCCAGGCTCAAAAGACATTTCTTGGGTTTAGAACACCCGATGCGAACAACGCTGCGCAGACTCAGCAAGACATAGCTGGGTTCATTGCAAGCATCGAGTCATCGCTTGAGTCAGGCATCAGCCGGTCGGCGAACAATCTCATCGATGCCTCGCGGCGGCCGGCGTTGCTCCTTGCGCGGGCTCAGTCGGATGTCGCGGCTGCCATAGAGCGCGGCGTCCCGAGCGCCGGAGAGTTTCAGAAGAGGCTTGACGACCTCGCCGAGAAGCTGGCATCCGCGAGAGAAAAGCTGGATGTGCTCGCCAATTTCGACCAGGCCACGGCCGAGCAGCGGACGAGGGTGCTCGGGAAAGAAACGCTGACGCCGCAAGAGCGGAAGGCCGAACTTGATAAGGCATCCGCCGAGGTGGAGGCCGTCAACAGGCAGCGGGCGGCGGTTGAAGAGGGGAGCAGGGCCGCAAGGCTCGGCAGGGGCTTCGGCGGCCAGCGGTCAGAGGCCGCATTGTCTGGCATCCAGAACAGCGAGCGGTTCGAGAACGAGCGGACATCGACAACGGCGAGGCTGGTGGCCGCAATCGACGCCGAGAAAGAGGCCCGCGGGCGACTGTCTGATGCGATCGCCAGCGGCAATGCGGCCGAGACCGCGGCCGCAAGGGCTTCCGTTGACCTCGCCGCCAAGCTATCCGATGCAGCCGCGGCCGCCGTTGAGTTCGCCCAATCGCTAGAACGCTCCCTGGAGCGAACCCGCAAGATCGGCCAGGGCGCACTAAGCGCCTCCGAGCAGGGCGCGGACGCCGCCCAGCGCGCTCTTACAGAGAACCCGCTCCGCACCGGCAGACTACAGGCAAGGGATGAGGCCGAGCAGCAACTGATCCGCGACCGCGCCAGGATCGGCACCAGCAATAACGCCTTGGATCGCGCTCGTGCCGAAGCCGCGGCCGACCCGAGGCTCCAGGCACTTCAGGCCGAAAGAGAGCGCATCAAGTCGGAGATGAAGGACGCCGCAGCGGCCGCTGCCCAGGGCGGCCCCGCGGTTGACCAGGCCAAGGAAGAGGCCCAGAGAAATCGCCTGGTGCAGATCGAGGCACAAGAGGCGACGGTCATCCAAGAGTTGACAGCCGCCCGCCGGCGTGAGCTTGACGCCATCGCCGCCGCCATCAACGCCCGCGAGAAAGAGCTTGAGCGGTCGAGGCAGCGAGACGCTGAAGACCCGACGTTCAAGCGAATTCGTGGGCAGGCTGACCAGGCTCTTGCGGACGCCGAGAAGCGTGCCAGCGAGGCGCAGGATCGATTCTTCAAAAATCCGACGGCAGAGAACAGCCAGCGGCGAGATGAAGCGGACAGGCAGCTTCGCGAGCAGCGTGGCCGTCAGCAAGAACTCCAGGACGCGGCGGATCAACGCCGACGGGAGCTTGAAAACGACCCCGTCATCGCCGCCAACAATGCCCGGATTCAACAAATCGCCGCCGAGCGGGCCAGGATCGCAGAGCAGTCCGCCGGCAGGCCGCTGAACGCTGGCGAAAACGCCAGGCTCAACGGCGACGTTTTCAATGAGGGACTGATTGCCGAGGAGGCTCGCAGAAGAAAGCAGAACGAGGATCGCATAGCGGCCGGAATGAAGCCGATTCAGGATCAGATCGAGGCAGACAACCGCAAGCAAGCTCGCCGCCAGCAGGCCGACTCCGGCCGCGACCTGGCCCTCACCGAGCGAGAAAGGTTTCGCAAGGACATTGAAGAGGGGCTCGGCGCGAACATAAGAGCCAGGGGCGCAGAGATTCAAGCCGGCGGCGGCGACCCAGCGGCATACATCAACAAAGCCATCGGCGAATCCATCAAGACCGTCGCGCCGATGCTTTACGAGTTCGATCAAGAGCGCCGCAACGCCCTACTTCAGGGACCGTCGCGAGCCCGCCTCGACGCCTCCGACGTTTCGACGACTCAAGGACGCGCAGAGCTCAACCGTCTTCTGCGTGGCGAAGACTCGGCGAAGGACGTGAACCTCGCGGAGCTTCGCAAGCAGACCGATCAGCTTCAAGAACTTATCGAGGTCGTCAAGAACAACCCCCTCCCGGTCGCCGACTTCCAGTAACACATGGCACTCGTCAAAGAAATTGCGCAGGGCAACTCCTTCTCCGAAACGTCGGAGGACGGTCGCGGTGCATTCTCGGCCACGCGGGCCTGGAAGGTCGTGCTCACCACACCCGGAGAGACCTGGAACATCAACGAACTGACGGGCGTCAACATCGGCGACCCGTACAGCGAACAAAATCCGATCCCCTGCGTGAGCCTCGAGGGCCGCGCCGATGGCGACTCGCGTCTGGTCAAGATCATCACGGCAACGTACCGAGCCACGCCTGGGTCGGTGGTTCAGGGTGGGGGCGGGACAGACCCGAAGACTCAAGAACCGACCGTGCGGCCGCCGCTGTACTCCATGAGCGTTGCGCTCTCAGAGATCGCGGCCTGGGGCGGCCAGAGATACAAAAATGGGGCATGGGTCTGGAGTGCTGCAACCAATCCGGCAGGCGACTTGGTCGATGGAGTGTCGCGGCTGGAGCCCGTGGTCACGATCAACATCGACCAATACTCACAAACCGACCAGAGCAGCCTCTTGGGGTACGTCGGCTATGTCAACTCAGACGCTATCTCGTTCTCGCAGCTATCGATCGGCGTTCACTGCTGTATGTTTCAGGGGTTGAGCGTGAACCCGGTCGTCGAACAGTTCGGCTCAAGAACTTTTCGCGGATTCAAGATCACGTTCACCTTCGGCGTGAGGACGCACTACACATACACTCGCGACGGCAACATGGCGATCGGATGGGGGATAGCGATACCGCAGACCGGGTTTAATTGCATCAACAACGGCCTCGGAAGAGCCGATGTCGACCAGCAGGCGATTCATCTTCAGCACGACAACGGCTTTGTCATCGACCCACCCGCAATCGTCGGCAGGACGGTCGGTCAAAGAGTCAGGGCAATGGTCGCCGTGCCTGCAAGTGAGAACAAGCAGTGGGTGCAAAGAGTCGCCGCGCAGCCGGTGGCGCTCAACGATGACGGCACGCCTCGTGCAAGCACGGCCAGCCCACCGGTGTATGTCAACCGCATCTGCACGCAGCCGTCGATGTCATTCGGCAACGGCTTTTCCGCGTTCGGCATCAACTCGATAGGCTGACATGGCAGAGCAAGTGAAGGGATACCTGCTCGGCCCCGGCCTGGCATCGAAGATCAGGCAGACGATCGCCACGGTCGACGGCACGCCCGTCGGCAGCGGCGTGAGCAAGATACCTATCGACCTCTCCGGCGACCCGGCGCCGCCGGTGAAGGCGTTTCGCATCGCGACGTTCACGGGAACTTGGAGCCTCGGGTCGGACAAGGCCGTCACGCTCAAGAACGTCGCAGCGACGCCAAACACGGTCAGCGCAAAGAACCTGTTTTTCGATATCACCGCCAATGGCACGGCCGACTGCGCAATCGCGAAGGACGGCACAGTCTGGTATCTGGTGCAGGACGTTCACACTACCGTCGAGGTCGTGACGAACGTGACGCTCGGAACCGCCGGCCTTCAGTTCACTAAGACGCTTTTGACCGTCGTCAGGACGGCGACGGCGAATCCAACGAACATCGGAACCACGGCCTGCTCATGACACTCGCCACGAAGAACGGCGCGATTATCGTCAAGGACGGCAAGCTCGCGGAGAACTGCGGGTGCTGCGGGGATTGGTATTGCTGTCCGAGCAACCTGTGTCCGCAGGACGCCATAGCGTCTGTAACTGTGACGCTGGCGACAGTTGATTACTTGGAGTGGGCAAAACAAGGGTACTCTGGCAACACGTGGTTTCATACGTCGCTAGGTTTTCTTGGATCGCTCTACAATGGCAGTCACGCACTAACCAAGCAATCGTCTGGAACTCAGTGGCTAAAAACATTCCCTGCGCAGCCAGACGCAAGCTGCACGGCGTCATTGTTGTTTTCTGTGTCTCAGTCGACGTGGTCGCTTGTGTTTTCTTGGCACGTTTTGGCTTACGGGTTATTTGCAGCCGAATCGGCCGGCGTTTACAAGGAATTATCCGAAATGAAGTGTTTCGGTTTTCCTGACTATAACGCTGGGTATCCGAATGTGCCTCCGCCACCCGGTACGGCTTCTTTGTCTGGGTCGATAGGCCAATGTTTTACTATCAACAACACCGCGCAATCGCTCACATTTGCTGCCGTGCTTCCACGCGGTGCATTGTTTGGAGATGCTAACAGTCCAGCGATTGAAGTGCTTCGCGTCGATGGCACAAACACAGCAACAATGTCTGTATCCGTTACAGCACTCACATGACCTGTTATCAATCAGGATCGTTTCCCGCCGGAGCGTCGACTCAAGGCAGGCGATCCTACGCCACGCAAGCCGAATGCCTGCAAGCGTGCAAGGAAGGCGCGTGCTGCGAAGGCACGACGTGCAGCGTCAAGCCGCAGTGCCAGTGCCAGGGTGCGGGGAAGACGTTCAAGGGGATTGGCACAACTTGCGTCAACCCGTTTGCAAAGGCGCAAAGCATTGAGGTCAACATATCATCTTCCGACAGGGTGTCTCACTACAAGCAGCAAATTCCGCCGCGATTCCCCGCCGACTCAAATTGCTGCCTGCAAAGCAGCGACGAGCTATTCACCTCATACGTTTTCGCCGGTGGAAAAATGTCAGGCGCGTTCTCTCTGACAAAACTTGCGGCTGCTGTGCCTTCACTTTTTGGCGGATATGTGCAGCAGGGCGATTGGCTCTATTCGTTCTCTGATGACGACATTTCTTTTGAGCTTGTGCTATCTCCCGCCGCCGGGGTTCTTCAAGTGAACGCTGTTGGCTGGATGGCATGGCATTGGCAGATCAACGAAAACGGTTGGTGTCAGCAGCCAAACTCCATCCCGCCGTTTGACTGTCGATCTCCAACCACGCACACGGCAAAATACTACGGCGTCGGCGGGAGGCAGTCTGCAATCAACGATGACTACGTTCTGTCCTGCATAAATGCCTTTATTCAACAGTGCAGCAGTGGTTTCGGATCTCCGTGCTTCCACGGGCCGGCTTCAGTGCCGACACCGCCCGGAGCAAGACGCCGCGGCGCGACTTTGGCAGGGGCCGCATCCGGCGCGTACTCGACCGCCGTTGTTGCCTTGAACTGCAAGCAATCTCAAAACGGCGTCATCACCGCCCAAGAAACAGCCAAGGCAACCGCACTGATGATGACAGACTATTTCTGCGGCTTCGCCGGCTGGAACGGATCGTTTTCGCAATTTCGACCAATCCTGCAAAGCGGCGATGCTCTTGCAATTTCAGAATTTTCAAGCGGTGTTTTGCGAGGTGAACTGCCGGATGCCTTTACGCTTAACTCCGTCGCATACACATGACCGTCGAGTGCAATATTTCCGCTGACACCCTGACCTGCACGCGGTGCGGTGCAAGAGTTAGCTCGCACATGGTCCGAAGGAATTGTGCCTCTGCCCCTATGCCTGTCCCGGTGGGTGACCCGTTTGCCATTCCGACACAAGGTATCCCCTCGCGCGATATTTCCAATGCTCGCGATGCTGGCGGCCCAGGCACCGAGCTAGCCAAGCTGCTGAAGAAGTTCGGCATTGAGCCGACGCCGACGTGCTCCTGCCGCGCAAAGGCAGCAGAGATGGACGCCTGGGGGCCAGACGAGTGCAGCAAGCCTGAGCGGATCGACGAGGTCGTCGCCGTTATGCGAGCCGAGGCCCAGGCCCGCGGGCTGCCGTTCCTCGACGCCGTAGGGCGGCTGCTTGTCAAAAAAGCCATAAAAAACGCCAGAAAATCGCAGTCGTAGTGTCGCCTGCGGCCGGCGGATATCTGCGAAAATGGGGGTATGCAATCTGGTCTTGCACGCTCGTAGGCTACGAGGTGAGATATCCCCATGCCCGACAAGCCCGACTTCATTACCCCGGCGGACGACGATGACGATTGCGACCACCCGTTCGGCATCCCCGACGACGACGGCTGGATGTCGGTCAAGCGACAGCCCGGACCTGGCGAGCCTGATCCTGGCGACGGCGACCGAAAGCGCAGCCCAAAGGTTAACAGGGTGGCGAGCAAAACTAAGCGACGAGCATCGCGCCGTCCTCGATGACGTCAAGCGACGCTGGGCCGCCACCAAGTCGTCAACCGGCATCACGGCTGCTCATCTCGCCAGGACGATCTACGAGCAGATGTCAGACTGCAAGCTCCCGAAGCCAAAGCATCTCGCGGCATGGCTGACCAGCAATCAGTGAGCATCCTGTCCGCAGCAGCGGCCAGCGTGACGCCGAAGCCCGCTGCGGACGCCGAGCAGGTGACGCAGCGGCGTGACGGCGACACGCTCGAGGCCAGGAGCACGTCGAAGCGGATCAAGACGGTCGAAGACCTCCTCGAGCACATCGAGGCCGACCTCTCCAAGTACGAAGTCAGCGCCTCGGAGGCGACCAAGTGGGAGGTCGCCACGGCCGGCGACGACGGCGAGCCGACGGTCACCGAGCTTCACCGAGTCTGGGTGCGACTCAAACCCAGGGGCGGGCCGGGAATCAAGGAATGTGTCGAGGCCATGCTGGCGGCCGCGTCGCTGCCGCGGGCGAAACAGAAGCCGCACAAAAGATCGAAGCGAAGCGATCTGTGGCAGGTGCTGGTCGTTTCCGACTGTCACCTGGGCAAGTACTGCTGGGCCAAAAGCACCGGGGACAAGGACTTCGATCTGGCGATTGCCGAAGACCTGATCTCCAGCGCCGCCGGCGAGCTCCTTGACGTCGGCGATTCGATGAAGCCGGCGAAACGCACGATCCTGTTTCTCGGCGACCTCTTCAACTCCGACGGCCCCGCCGGCATGACCACCAGCGGCACGCCGCAGGACAACGACGGCCGCCTCCAAAAGATGATCAAGGTCGGCTGCGACACGCTCTTAGGAATCGTCGAGCGGTCGGCTGCGACCGTCCAGACCGACGCGGTCGTCGTCAACGGCAATCACGACGAGACGCTGACATGGTTGTTTCAGCGAATCCTGATCGAGCGGTTCCGAAACGATGAGCGGGTGCATATCTCCGACAAGTACACCTCTCGCCAGTACTGCGCATACGGGTCGAACCTGATCGGCGCGGCCCACGGCAACAAAGCGAAGAAGCGGCTGCCGCAGATCATGGCGATCGAGGCCGCCGCAGACTGGTCTCGCTGCTGGTATCGCGAGTACCACACCGGCCACTACCACTCGCAGGCCGCCGAGTGGCAGCGGCCGATCGAGACGCTCGACGGAGTCATCGTCAGGACGGCGCCTTCGATCAGCCCTGCCGATCAGTGGCACGCCACGAGCGGCTACATCGGCGCGAGGCAGGCAATGGAGACGTTTTTTTATCTACCGGAGGGCGGCTTGCAATCAATGTACGTCGCCGGCCCCGTCAGGAGCCCATCGTGAGCGACGTAGAGCGGCTGAGAGAGGCGTGCCGGTATGCGGTGGAGCGGTCTGACGACCCGCGCACGCAGGTGGGGGCGGTGCTGGTCAGCGCTTCAGGGCGGTCGCTGTACGCCGCCAACCGGCTGCCTGCGGGGCTCGCCCGGCACGACCACAGGAAAGAGTCGCCGGCGAAGCACCTGTTCGTCGAGCACGCCGAGCGGGCGGTTCTCTATCGGGCGGCGGCCTGCGGGATTCCGACGGCCGGCGGACGTCTGTACGCCCCGTGGGCGGCCTGCCACGACTGCGCCAGGGCGATTATCGCCTGCGGCATCCGCGAGGTGGTCGGGCTGATCGTGCTGAGAAACGCCACGCCCGAGCGGTGGCGGGCCTCCATCTGGACGGCGGATCAGATGCTGACGGAGGCCGGCGTCGGCATCCGGTGGATCAATGAGCGCATCGGCGTGACGGTGCGGTTTGACGGGAGGGAGATCGAATGCTGATCGGTTTGTGCGGGCCGGCGGGCTGCGGGAAAACGACGATCGCCGAGTGGCTGCGGGATCATCGCGGATTCAAGATCGTCTGCTTCGCAGACCCTCTGTACGACGCGATCTCTGTCATCACCGGCATCCCGGTAGAGGGGCTGAAAGATCGAGCCAAGAAGGAGGCCGAGATTCCCGGCTTGGGCAGGTCTCCGCGGTTCCTCTTGCAAACCCTGGGAACCGACTGGGGCAGGGACATGGTCAATAGCGACATCTGGGTGCAGGCGGCTATGGCCCGCTCCGGCGACGACGAGGACGTCGTCATGGCGGATGTCAGGTTCGACAACGAGGCTGCGGCCATTCAGGCCCGCGGCGGCCAGGTCTTCTATGTTGTCCGACCTGGATGGAGATGCCTGGAGCCAGACCAGGCGTCGCACTCGAGCGAGCGTGGCATCGACATCGCAAGAATCGCCGGATACATCGACAATTCAGGAACCGTCGATCAGGCGGCGGCAAATCTGCTGGAGACTATAATCCAGAGATAGACTACGGATGCAGTGATTGCCCGCCCAGGGAGGGGCGCCATGAGCGAAAAGACGCCCCTAACGGCCTGGGAGGCCGCTCTCCGGGCCGCCGAGCGGTTCGGCGTTCCCGTCGTGCTCTTGGGCGTGCTGATCTGGTTCCTGCGAGACGCGGCAGTGACGCTCCACGGCACGGTTCTCGTGCCGATCGTAAAGTCGCACACCGAGTTCCTTGACTCGACGCGGGAGACGCTCGAGGAGATGAGCCGCACGCAGCAGCAGCAGGCGTCGACCATGCAGGAGCTCGCCGCCGGCCAGAACGAGATCAAGTCTGTGATCGTCCGCAGGGTCGGCCAGGAGTCGAAATAGCCGTGGCGACGTTCTCCCAGCTTCCAGGCGACCTGGGCCTGCAATTTGTTTCCGGCGACGAAGTGAACGTCGCCGTGAATTTGCAGCGAGACGTCCAGGGCTACACATTTTCAAGCTACATCTACAGGGCCACCACCGTCGGCGTCGGCGGGGGCGGGAATGCCTTCAGCACGATCGGCCAGACCGTCGTGCAGCCGACCATCGGGATCGTGAGCGCAACGGCCGGATCGATGATTATCGGCCTCTCCGAGCAGCAGACTCTCGCCCTGACGCCGGGCACAGGATACCGCTGGTTTCTGCGCTGGGTCGCGCCCGGTGACATCACTCGCACAATCGTGAGCGGCAGCGTGACGCCGGTGGCTCCATGAGTGAAATCACGGTCGTGGTCACGGGGTCGACGGCGATCAGCAGCGTCGTCGGCAACGGCGACAGCGTCAGCATCAACGTCGGCGACCAGACGATCGGCGGCGGCAACGGCGCGGCAGCGACGATTCAGATCGGAACCGTCACGAGCCTCTCATCCACGGCATCCCCGACGGTCGTCAATAGCGGCTCGGCGTATGCGGCGAAGCTGGACTTCGGCTTCCCCAGACCTCAGATAAATAGCCTGTCGATCGGCACGGTGACGACCGGGGCGACCGCGGCGGCCACGATCACCGGGCAGGCACCGTCGCAGACGCTATCCCTGACGCTGCCTCCGGGGCCGCCTGGCCCTGCGGCCAGCTTCTCGATCGGCACCGTCTCAGGCGGCACAGCCGCCGCCGCGACGATCACGGGCTCCGCGCCGTCTCAGGTGCTCTCGCTGACGCTGCCGGCCGGGCCGGCAAACTCGCTGTCAATCGGCACGGTGAGTAGCGGCACCGCAGCGGCCGCCAGTATCACCGGAGCCGCGCCCTCTCAGGTTCTGTCCCTGACTTTGCCGGCCGGCCCGGCGAACTCAATGTCGATCGGCACCGTGTCGACGGGAACAGCGGCGGCCGCGACGATCACTGGGTCGGCGCCGTCTCAGGTCTTGTCGCTGACTCTGCCCAAAGGAGACACGGGCAGCCAGGGTCCGGCGAACAGCCTGTCGATCGGCACCGTTTCGGCCGGGACGGCAGCATCGGCGACGATCTCGGGAACGTCGCCCTCGCAGGTTCTCAGTCTCGTGCTGCCCTACGGTCAACCAAACTCGCTGTCGATCGGCACGGTCACCAGCGGGACCGTCGCGCTTGCCGTAATCACCGGCACGGCGCCGTCGCAAGTGCTCTCGCTGACGCTTCCCAAGGGCGACAAGGGAGACACTGGCCCTGCGGGGCCGCCGAATGCGCTGACGATTGGGAGCGTGTTTTCTGGTGCAAACCCGGCGGCGATCATCACCGGAGACGCGCCGAATCAGGTTCTCTCGCTGGTCTTGGCGAAAGGAGACACTGGCGCCACCGGCGCCACTGGCGCCGCTGGGCCTGCGTCAAGCCTGACTATCGGCCAGGTTATCTCGGGCTCCGAGGCCGGAGCGTCTATCACGGGAAACGCGCCGTCGCAGACCTTGAGCCTCGTGATCCCCGTGAACTCGCTGTCGATCGGCACCGTGTCCAGCGGCACGGCCGCGGCCGCCGTGATCACCGGCGCGGCTCCAGCCCAGAAGCTGTCGCTGACACTGCCAGGGAATTCTCTCTCGATCGGCACGGTCACCAGCGGTACGGCCGCTTCTGCCAGCATCACCGGAAACGCGCCTTCTCAAGTGCTGTCGCTGACGCTGCCCAAGGGCGACGCGGGTGGCGCGGGGCCGAGCAACGTGCTGTCCATCGACTCTGTGTCCGTCGGGACGCAGGCTAGCGCCGTGATCACGGGCTCGTCGCCGTCGCAAAAGCTGTCGCTGGTCATCCCCGCCGTGTCGCTTTCGATCGGCACGGTCACCAGCGGTACATCGGCGTCGGCCACAATCACCGGCTCTGCGACTTCGCAGATTCTTTCTCTGACCCTGCCCAAAGGCGATGTCGGAGATGCTGGCCCGAGCAACGTGCTCTCCATAGGCACGGTTTCCTCCGGCACTCAGGCGAATGTGTCAATCACTGGCGCATCGCCGTCGCAGCAGTTGTCGTTTGTTTTGCCGGTCGTGTCGCTTTCAATCGGCACGGTCACCAGCGGCACATCGGCGTCGGCGTCGATCACGGGGCAGGCGCCGTCTCAGGTTCTTTCGTTGACCCTGCCCAAGGGCGACACAGGCCCGACAGGCCCCTCTGGCGGCGTCTCTCTCGGTCTAGTACTCGCACTCACATAGTGGCACATGGCAAACCCAAATCTCGGATCGGCGTCGAACGTCTACTCAAACAACTCGTCGCTGTCTCTCACGAGCACCAGCGCCACGCAGTTGGTCAGCAACGCTGCGAGCAGCGGCAAGGTTTTTCTGATCGACGGCATCACGGTGTCGAACATCGACACTGCGAACGCCGTGGGCGTCACGGTGGCGATGTACCGCACGGCCGACGGCAGCGGCACGGCGTATGAACTGTGCAGCACGGTAGCGGTGCCTGCCAATGCTTCGCTGATTGTCGTTGACAAGAGCCAGGGCGTGTCGCTGCTTGAGGCGCAGTCGATCTACGTCACGGCTGGGACGGCGAGCAAGCTCAAGGTAAACGCTACTTGGAAGGAACTCTCGTAATGCGGCCACGCGGTGGGATCATCGGGGCAAGCATCACGCCGACGCAGTCGGCGGCCAGCGGCGTGTGGACGCTGCGCGAGGCTGAGGCGTATGCCCGCGCGGGGGCTTGGGGTGCGACGCCAGGCGCTCCTACGGGCTTATCTGGAGCCGGTGGAAATGGGCAAGTGGCGCTCACATGGACTGCACCATCAAGTAACGGCGGAAACAGCATCACCGGGTACGTCGTGGAATACACGCCTTCTGGCGGTGCGGCTCAGACGGTTTCCACCGGCAGTGCGACCGCCAGCTATACCGTGACCGGATTGACCAACGGCACGGCGTACACGTTCCGCGTGGCGGCCGTGAATGCGATAGGCACGGGAGCGTATTCGTCGGCGAGTGCCGCGGTGACGCCGGCGGGCGCGTTCACGCCGCCCGGCATAAACGGACTTGCGCTGTGGCTTGACGCTGCCGACGCCAACACGCTGTTCGACGCCACAAGCGGCGGTTCGCTCGTCGCGGCGAATGGCGGCGTGGCGCGGTGGGAGGACAAGTCAGGCAACGGTAGGCACGTCACGCAATCAACCGCTGGCAATCGGCCAACAAGAAAAACAAACCAACAGAACGGGCTTGATACGCTCTTGTTCGATGGCAGCAATGATTCGCTTGTCGGCGGAGACTACTTGGACGGCAATACAGGCAGCGTGACAACATTTGTTGTCTTGAAGCGAAACGCAACAAACGCAAATCACGAAATATTAGGCAAAGGCACAGATAGCGGCGGCTGGCTGTTTCGGTTTGTAGCGCAGAACAAAATAAACATTAGCGCGTGGACAGACAACACATTTGAGAATAGCACCGCTGTCGACAGCACAAACACATTTACTGCCACTTCCTACGCGCTCGCCTTTTTTTCGTTCACAGCCGGCAGTTTTCACCAGACTACATACCGTCGCAACGGATCAAGTTTTGCGGCAAATGCTGCAAGTCAAGCCGGCGCAGGCGCGCGGACGCCCCCAAACACGTCCGACAACTTTCGCATCGGCACGCAGTTTTATCAGGGTGTGGACTATTTTCTCTTCAACGGCAACATCGCCGAAATCATCATCTACAACTCCGCCCTCTCCGACGCCAACCGCGCCTTGGTCGAAAACTACCTGATCGCCAAGTGGGGCATCGCGTGAGGCACACCCTAGAACTCCTGATCTGCTCGTGCATCGGCTGCTACTGCCTCTCGCGGTGCTGGGCGTTGTTGCCGCTGGCGATTGCCGAGCTACAGACTGTGGTGATGGCGATCCGTGAGCGTCAGCGCGTGATTGACGCGGCAGTTGAGGAGGAGTGACGGCACTAGAGGAGACGGGCCGCTGCCGCACGTCGTGATCTTTGGCGGCAGCATCTGTGCT
>Ga0214917_10004986_pt1 | contig 14396 bp, 10 predicted proteins | sample LL_1208_BB_MetaG_FD_177983 | JGI IMG/M metagenome (GOLD analysis project Ga0214917, IMG submission 177983) | Freshwater microbial communities from Lake Lanier, Atlanta, Georgia, United States - LL_1208_BB | ecosystem: Environmental > Aquatic > Freshwater > Lake | place: USA: Georgia | collected... | reverse complement strand
TGATAGGTGCGCGATTTCTCGGGGCCGTCGAGGGTCTTCCAGTAGGTGACCACGGCGATGTGCTCGCCTTGGGAAAATTCCTCAATCAACGCACCCATCTGCGGTTGAAAACTCAACACGTGGTTGCCGGGGTCGTACACCGCCGTTGGTGGCAATTCAACTTGCGATCCAGGTGACAGTGCACCGCCACTCGCTGAGAGTTCGTCGAGTCTGGTCACGGGCAAAGCGATGCCGTCAATCGTGAGCGTGGCTTCGTAACCGACGACAAAGTCAATGATGATCTGTGCTTGTCGCAACACGCGGTCACCGTCAGCCGGTGACATGCGTTCGATGGCATCTGGAAACGTGCGTGCGTCGTCGCCTGTGAGCGCTGTGCGAAAGCCAACGACCACCAGCACGAGTCCGAATGCAATCCCGACACTGGCGAGCAGTCGGGCACGATCGAAGCGCTGAGCCATGCCACCATTCTCGCTTGTCGATCATGTCTCTCGCAGACAGCACCGGTCTCTCACCCAGGGGCGCGGCGCGCGGCAGTAGTTTGGGGCGGCTAATGGACGAACGTGATTCTTTCGTCGGGACCACCGTCGCCGGGCGATACTTGCTCGAGCAGTTGATTCCGGGTGGGGCTGACAACACCAACGTGCTTGCGGCTCGCGACACACGCGGTGCCGTGCCTGTCGTTGTGCGCTTGGTCACTGTCGACTCGCTGATTGGCCCGGGTCGAGCGGCCACTGCCGCCGAAGCAATCGACGGCTTTCAGCAGCACCTGCTCTCGGTCGCCGGGGTTCAGCATCCGGTGCTCGTCGCCCCGCTCGATTGGGGCGAGGTGAGCATCGCCGGTGTCACGTATCTCTTCGTCGTCACCGAGCGAATCACGGGCACCTCGGTGCGCGAATTGCTTGATCGCGGCCGCCGACTCACGGCTTCGCAGGCGCTCGTCATTGGCATCGATGTCTGTCGTGCGTTGCATCACCTGCACCAACTGGGCATCACCCACGGCGACGTGCGCCCGGCGAACGTGTTCGTCGGTGCCGACTCTCGTGCGCGACTCGCAGGCATCGGCATCAAGCGGGCCGCGCCGACCATCGCAGAGATGACAACAGAACAGGGGCGCTACGCGGCACCTGAACTCGCGACCGACACCACGCCTACTGCAGCGGCCGATGTGTATGCGCTTGCGCTGACCATGGTCGAGATGCTCAGCGGTGAAGTGCCGTTCGCTGCCGACTCGGCGGCCGTGACGCTTGCTCAGCGCGCCGGCAAGTTGTTGCCAGTCTCGGCCGACATCGGGCCCGTCGCCGTGCCGATGGAAAAGGCGGCACGCCCAGACGCCGCCGACCGCGCGTCGGCGCTTGAGTTTGGCCAAGCGCTCGCGCAACTCGCGACGAAGCTGCCGCGCCCAGAGCCGATTGAATCGCTCACTACCGAGTCGTTTCGCGACACCATCACTCGTCAACTTGATGCAGTGCCGCCACCGCAGCCCACCTCATCGCCGGCGGAAGTCGTGACGCCACCGCCCACCACCGCCGATGTCGCCGTCACCGCACCGCGCTCAGAGCGACGTCGCTATCGCATGCTGTGGTCGATTGCGGCTGTCGTTGCTCTCACCGTGTCAGGGGTGCTCGCGTGGCAGAACTTGAGCGCAACGAGCTATCAGGTTCCTGATCTCGTCGGAATGCCAGAGGGTGAAGCGCGCAACGCGGTGTCACAGTTCGGGTGGAATGTGCTGATTCGCGCGCAGCGATCAGACGATGTCGAGTTGGGTGATGTCATCGCAACGACACCGGTCGCCGGCACGAGTTTGCGCGAAGGCAACGACATCATCTTGGTGGTTTCCGAAGGCGCAACACTCGCGGTGTTGCCTGATGTAGTTGGTCTGACACGTGATGACGCCGTAGCAACCCTGCAGGCAGCCGGACTCTCGGTGATCGAGTCGTTGCGCGATGATGACTCGGTACCCGTCGGCAATGTGGTCGGCTGGATTGTGACTGAACAACCGAATCTCGTCGCGGGCAGCCAGGTGCTGCGTGGCACCGAAGTGGCAATCGTGGTCTCTGGGGGTCCTGTCTTGCGCGCGGTGCCGAACCTCATCGGTCTTTCAGAGGCTGACGCCGATGCGCAACTCGTCGTCGTGCAGCTCAACGCTCAACGCAATGACGATGTGTTCAGTGCAGAGATTCCGGTCGGGTTGATCGCCACACAAGAGCCCGCACCTGGCTCGCAGCTGGCACGTGACGGCATCGTTGCGTTTGCACTGTCGAAGGGCCCCGAGACCGTCGAGCTGCCCAATGTGATTGGTTTGGCTCTGGCAGAGGCACAGAAGCGGCTCAATGAAGTGGGCATCTATGTCGGCACGACGTCAGGTCGCACCACGAGCAAGGTACGCAACGTGCTGCAAACAGGTCAGCCAGTGAAGAGCGGCGATGTCGTGCTCAAGGGCAGCGTCGTTGACCTGGTGTTCCCGTGAGTCGGGCATCATGACGGCAGGTGTCGATGAGGTAGCGATCACACCATTGCTCGGGCGTGTTCGTAGCGCAATCGTCGACCGAGTCGGCATTTCGCGACGTCGGGCGACGTTGTCGGTGTTGCTCGCCGGGGTCTTCACCGTGAGCTTTACCATCACGCTCTTGGTCGTGGTGCTGTCGCGCGTAGCCGACGACCTCGACTCAACAGTGAGCGTCGTGAGTTGGTCGATTACGGCTCCGATGCTGGCATTTGCAATCACGGGTCCGGCGTTCGGTCGGCTCGGAGATCTGGTCGGTCACAAGCGCGTCTTTGTTGGGGGACTGCTTGGCGCCGGATTCTTCGCCGGCCTCGCAGCCTTCGCCCCGTCGGCGCTGTGGCTCGTTGCGCTTCGCACACTCTCGGCGGCGAGTGGTGCCGCGACTGGGCCGTCGGCCATGGCGTTCATCAATCGCATGTTTGATCCGCACGAACGAGTGCGTCCACTGGCATCATGGTCGTTTGTTTCTGCTGGCGCGCCGGTGCTTGGCGTCGTCGCGGGTGTTCCGCTCGTCGAGACGGTTGGTTGGCGTGTGATTTTTCTGGCGCAGGCGCCGCTATGTGTCGCTGGTGCATTTCTGGCGTGGTGGCTGCTGCGAGACACCGAGAAGCAACCAGACGTGCGCTTCGACGCCCTTGGTGCGATGACCCTCGGAGCCGGTGCCGCTCTCGTCTTGCTCGGTGTCAACCGCGGCAGCACATGGGGCTGGCTCTCGCCCGGCATCATCGTCTCGCTCGGGCTCGGGGTTGCACTTCTCACGATGTTTGTCGTCGTCGAACGGCGAGTCGCAAACCCGATGGTGCCACCGCGATGGTTTCGCACTCGCAACGTGGCGTTTCCCGTGTTGAGCATTTCGCTCAGCAACTTCGGCTACATGGGCGGCTTCATTCTGGTTCCGCAAATGCTCGACAAAGGTATCGGACTCTCACTCGAGACCATTGGCTGGTTGATCATTGCGCGCCCACTCACATTTGCGATTGCGGCACCGCTCGCAGCGCGCGTCACCATGCGCACGGGTGAGCGATTCGCAGGAATGTTCGGTGCAATGACCGTCTTCACGTCGTTGATCGTTCTTTCGACGGTGCGCGAATCCAGCCCGCTGTGGGTCATCGCGGTCGGTCTTGCATTTGCCGGTCTCGGGCTTGGGGTTGCGTCACCTGCGATGGCTGCGCTGCTGGCGAATGCCGTCGATGACAGCGAAATGGGCACCGCAAGTGCAATGCATCAACTGATGGCGCAGATCGGCGCTCTGCTCGGTGCTGCCGTGATGATCAGCGTGCACGAGGCGACGCTTGAACAGGGTGTCTTGCCGAGTTATTCGAACGCGCTCGTCGTCGGGGCAGCGCTCTGTGTCGTCGCCGGCTTGTTGGCGGGTGAGGTGCGCTCGACGAAGCGTTAGGCGGTGATCGCGCGAATCTCGGCGGCGACCGTCTGGGCGAGGTCGTTGTTGGGCATCGCCACTTGCATGCTCATCAACTTGAGCATGTCGCCTTCAACCTTGACTTTGCCGGTGAGAAACGCCTCCATGGCTTTCTGCGGATCCTGGTCGAGAAAGATGCGCCGTGCAGTCTCATAGTCGGTGGTGAGCGTCGCGTCGACGCCATCAAGATGACCAAGATCCATCACGACGACCCCACTTGAGGTGTCCATATGGCTATGAATGGTGCCGTCACCGAATGGCACGCCCGTGACCACTTGGTTGAAGCGCACGACCACCGACACCCTCGGGGCGTGGTCGCGGTATCGCTCACGTATCTCGCGGGCTGCTGCCATCCACTCGGCAGAGAGAAACGGGTGATTCATGTGCGGCGTCCTGACGAAAAATAAACGAAGACTCAACACGATAACGCTGCGCTGGTTGGCATCGGCGTGTTGCGTCCGCCACGATAGAGGGGTGGCGCGCGTGCTGGTGACCGAAGAAATCGCCGAGCGCGGGCTTGAGCGTCTGCGCGCCGCAGGCCACGAAGTTGATGTGCGACTTGGGCTCAACGGCGACGCGCTGATTGCCGCACTTCAGGGTGCGCAGGCGTTGATCGTGCGCAGTGCCACCAACGTCGATGCGACAGTGTTCGATGCAGTTACTGGGTTACTGGTCGTTGGTCGGGCGGGGGTGGGTCTCGACAATGTCGATGTTGAAGCCGCAACTCGTGCGGGCGTAATGGTCGCGAATGCCCCAGAGTCGAACATCGTCTCGGCCGCCGAGCACACCATCGCGTTGTTGCTGGCGATGGCACGCAACGTGCCGCAAGCCCACGCTGCGCTCGTGGCCGGTCGTTGGGAGCGCAGCAAGTGGGAAGGCGTCGAACTTGCTGGCAAGACGCTCGGCATCGTTGGTCTCGGCCGCATCGGCAAGCTCGTGGCGCATCGCGCCATCGGCCTTGGCATGAAGATCGTCGCCTACGACCCGTATATTTCTGCCGAGCGCGGTCGGCAGTTGAACGTCGACATGTTGCCGCTCGATCAACTCGTTGCCACGAGCGATTTTCTCACGGTGCATCTGCCGAAGAACAAAGAAACTCGCGGGCTCATCAATCGTGATCTGCTGCTGAAGGCCAAGCCCGAATTGAGAATCATCAACGTGGCTCGGGGCGGCATCGTGGTGGAATCTGACCTTGCCGAAGTGTTGCGTGACGGCATCATCGCAGGTGCAGCGCTCGATGTATTCGAACAAGAACCCGTCACTGACTCGGTGCTCTTCAAACTGCCCAATGTGGTGGTCACACCGCACCTTGGCGCGAGCACGCGCGAAGCGCAAGACAAGGCCGGCGAAGTGATTGCCGACATGGTGCAGCTGGCTCTCGCAGGCGACTTCGTGCCATTTGCCGTCAACGTGAACGCATCAGAAGCCAACGAGACGCTGAAGCCCTTCATTCCGCTTGCTGAGCGACTCGGTGCGTTGTTCGCTGACGTGGTGGGCGAGCGGCCCGCCGAACTTGAGGTCGAAGCCAGCGGAGAGATCGGCGCTTATGACACGCGCATTCTCACGCTCGCTGCGCTCAAGGGTTTTCTCGGGCGTGGCACCGGTGACGCCGTCACCTATGTCAACGCACCAACCATTGCCGACAGCCGCGGCATGACCGTGCGTGAACAACGCAACGATGACGTCGCCCATCAGGACTACGTCAATCTCGTCACGCTTCGTTCTGGCGCGCACAACGTGTCTGGCACTCTCACGGGTCGTCGTCGCGAGGCGCGCATCGTTCTGATCGACGATCACCTCAGCGACGTGCCGCCGGCCAGATTCATGTTGATCGTGCGCAACGATGACCGCCCAGGCGTCATCGGTCGGGTCGGCACGTTGCTCGGTGACTTTGGCATCAACATTGACAACATGGACGTCGGCAAGACCGTCAAAGCTGGCAGCGCGATGATGGTGATTGCCACCGCCACGCCCACGCCACCTGATGTCGTAGAACGATTGCGCAGCATCGCCGGTATCACCGAAGTGATTACCGTCGGCTCGCCGCGTTGAGTTCTTCGCGCAGCTCGAGCACCGCCCGCCGCGCAGCGTTGGCGTAGTCGTCGCCGCTTGACGCATATAACACTGCGCGTGAACTGTTGACCACGAGCCCCGTGCCGTCACGGGTGGCACCGTGGCGCACCACCTCGGCCGCGCTACCTCCTTGGGCTCCCACGCCGGGCACCAAGAGCGGCAGGTCGCCGACGATCTCACGCACTCGGCGCAGCTCGTCTGGCTGAGTGGCGCCGACGACGAGACCCACCGACGCGCGCTTCGCCCAGTCGGTGGCGGCGCGACGAGCCACTGTCTCGTACAACGCATCGCCGCTGGCGTCGCGCACGGCCTGCAACTCTGCCGAGCCGTGGTTCGAGGTGCGACACAACACGAACACGCCACGATCGCGCCGCGCGAAGAACGGTTCGAGTGAATCGGTGCCGAGCCACGGGTTGACCGTCACGGCGTCAGCCCCATAGCGATCGAATGCCTCACGGGCATACATCTCGGCGGTGTCGCCGATGTCGCCGCGTTTCGCGTCGAGAATCAGCACCACCTGCGGATGATTGCGGCGAATGTGTTCACAGATGCGTTCGAGCGCAGATTCTGCACCGTGGGCGGCGAAGTACGCAATCTGCGGCTTGAAGGCGCACACGAGATCGCCCGTCGCGTCAACGATCGTGCGACAGAACGCTTCGATTGCCCCGGCGTCGCGACCGACGGCGGTCGGAAATCGTGATGGGTCAGGGTCAAGCCCGACGCATACGAGCGACGACGAGGTTGTCCACGCCGCACGTAAACGTTCGGTGAATGCCACCGTCAATCTTCGAGCGTGATGGCGCCCGTCGGGCAGAGATCAGCGGCTTCTTGCACCGAGTCGTAGAGCTCTGGGGCGGGTCGCTCGTGCAGAATGTGCAGGTAGCCGTCGTTGCGCACCACGAACACCTCGGGCGCCACCTGTGCACATGCTCCGGTCGAGGCACAGAGGTCGAAATTGACTGTGACTTTCACGACACCTCCCGCGCCAGACGCTAGTTGGCGCGACGAATTCTCGTAGCCTTTGCCCACCCCCATGTTGAAGAAAATCGGTGTCATTGCCCACGCCCATCGACGGGTAGTCGTCGTAATCTGGCTCGCGGTCATCATCGCCCTGGCCGCCGGTGTGGGGGTGTTCGGCAACAGTTTTTCTCTGCAGTTCAACCTGCCGAATGTCGAGAGCGCGCAGGGTTTCGAGTTGCTCGAGCAACGTTTTGGCGGAGAAGAAAGCGGCCGTAGCGGCACGATCGTCGTGCGGTCAGCTGGTGGGTTCGATGACACGCAGCAAGTGGCGTTGAATGAGTACTTCGCGGTGCTCGATGCCCGCCCCGACATGCGTGTCGTGAGCCCGTTCAGCGACGAAGGGGCACGTCAGGTGTCACCGCGTGGCACGATCGCGTTCGCCACGGTCTCGTTCGCCGCTGACATAAATGCGGTGGAGCAATTCCAGTCGATTTTCCAAGAAATGAAGGCCGTTGAGCCAGTGATTGAGGGCACGCAGATCGAGTATGGCGGCGAAGTGTTCGCCGAGTTCGAGGCGCCAACCTCCGAGGTGCTCGGCCTCGCGTTTGCCATCGTCATCTTGATCTTTGCTTTCGGCTCGGTGTTGGCGATGGGTCTGCCGATCGGCACCGCCTTCGGCGGCATTGGCGTCGGCGTGCTCGTCGTGACGCTCGCGTCGAATCTCTTTACGATTCCCGACGTCGCAACGACGCTTGGCGTGATGATCGGCCTCGGCGTCGGCATCGACTACGCATTGTTCATCGTCACCCGCTATCGCGAATCACGCCGCCGCGGCAATACCTGCGCTGACGCCACTGCCGAAGCAATCAACACCGCGGGCCGCGCGGTGATCTTTGCCGGCACCACCGTGGTCATCTCACTGTTGGGCATGTTGATCATGGGCGTGTCGTTCATGAACGGTTTGGCGATCGGGGCATCAATCACGGTGTTGTTCACCATGCTGGCGTCGGTCACGCTGCTGCCTGCGCTGCTTGGTTTCGTCGGCGATCGCGTGGAAGTCACCCGCTGGCGAGGCATCGTGGCGGCTGGTCTCGTCGCCGTTGCGCTCGTTGGCTACGGCCTGAAGCAACAGTGGATGTTCTGGGCCGCCCCGCTTGCTGCGCTGGTGATGGTTGCGGGCTCGTTCATTCCCGCGCTGCGTCGGCCGCTCGCCGCGCGCCAGGTGAAGCCGATGCAAGAGACCACGGCATATCGCTGGAGCCGCATCGTGCAGCGTCGACCGTGGGTTTCCCTCGTCGTCGGTGCGGGCGTATTGATTGCTATTGCTCTGCCTGTGCTCGACTTGCGACTCGGCTTTGCCGACGAGGGCAACTACCCAGCCGACACCACGACCAAGCGCGCCTACGACTTACTTGCTGATGGATTCGGCCCGGGCTTCAACGGCCCGCTCACGCTCGTCGCCGCCATCGATACACCCCAGCAGCTCGCCGCTGCAGACTCGGTGTCGCAGGCGCTGGCCACCACACCGGGTGTTGCATTCGCGTCACCAGCAGTGCCCAATGATCCAACGTCGCCCACTGCAGTGCTGTGGACGCTGTATCCGACCGATGCGCCGCAATCTGTCGAGGCTGCCGACCTCGTCACTTCGCTGCGCAACGAGGTATTGCCCCAAGCAGCCGGCGACAGCGGTCTCGCCGTCAAGGTCACTGGCACCGTGGCGGTAAACCTCGACTTCAGCGGCTATCTCGCCGATCGATTGCCGACGTTTTTCGCCGTGGTGCTCGCGCTCTCGTTCATATTGCTGATGGCCGTGTTTCGTTCACTGCTCGTGCCGCTGAAGGCAGTGATCATGAACCTGCTGTCAATCGGGTCGGCCTACGGCGCAGTGGTCGCGGTGTTCCAGTGGGGATGGGGTTCGTCACTCGTCGGGCTCGGCGGCAGCGCGCCGATCGACCCGTGGTTGCCGGTGATGATGTTCGCCATCGTCTTCGGTCTATCGATGGACTATGAAGTCTTCTTGCTCTCGCGCGTGAAGGAAGAATACGACCGCACCGGCGACAACGAACTGGCCGTTGCCGACGGTCTGGCGAACACCGCGCGCGTCATCACCGCGGCGGCGGCGATCATGGTGTTCGTCTTCGGCAGCTTCATGCTTGAGGCCGATCGCAGCATCAAGATGTTTGGCTTCGGTCTTGCGGTTGCCGTCTTTCTTGACGCCACCATCGTGCGCATGTTGCTCGTGCCCGCAACGATGGAACTGCTCGGCGACCGCAACTGGTGGCTACCGCGATGGCTTGATCGTCTGCTGCCCAAAATTGACGTCGAAGGGTCTTCGCACAACGCCAACGCGCGCAACGCCACCTCGCACAATGGCATGCCGGTGGTCAACGACCCCGATTTCGAACTCGAGGTCGAAGACGTGCTCGGCGACGACGCCGCGCGACCGCGCAGCTAACCGCTTATCGGCGGCGCAGACGTTTTATCGACGACGTTGTCGTTTTACCGGCGACGTTGTCGTTCGAAGGCGCTCAGCACCGCTCGCAACGACGCAGTAATCGTGCTCGGATGCACACCGACGCCCCAGCAGACTTCGCCGGATTCGTTGGCGCTCTCGATGTAGGCAACAGCGGTCGCCTCTGAGCCTTGACTGAGGGCGTGTTCGACGTAGTCCTTCACATCGAACTTGACGCCGAATTCGCGTCGCAGCGACTGCACAAAAGCGTCGATTGGGCCGTTGCCGTCACCCTGCAGAGTCACGCGCTTGCCGTCGACGTCGAGTTGGGCGGTGATGCTGGTGGTGCCGTCGCTGGTGCTGCGCATCTCGTGGCTCGACAGCGAATAGAGCGGCGCACTCGGCAGGTACTCGGCTTCAAATGCATTCCACATCACGTCGGGGGCGATCTCGGTGCCCGAGTCTTCAGTGATGTGTTGAATCGTGCGCGAGAACTCAATCTGCAGTCGACGCGGCAACTCAAAGCCGTGCTCGGTCTTCATCACGTAGGCGACACCACCCTTGCCTGACTGGCTGTTCACGCGAATGACTGCTTCGTAGGTGCGGCCCACGTGCCGTGGGTCTAGCGGCAAGTACGGCACCGCCCACTGGTCGTAGTCGTCTGGAAGCGCGTCGAGGCCCTTTTTGATGGCGTCTTGGTGACTGCCCGAGAACGCGGTGTAGACGAGGTCGCCGGCATAGGGCTGGCGCTCGGGCACCGGCAGGCGGTTGCAATACTCGGCGTCGCGACGCAGTGCGTCGATATCACTCAGATCGAGCCGTGGGTCGACACCGTTGACGAAGAGGTTCATCGCCAGCGTGACCACGTCGACGTTGCCCGTGCGCTCACCGTTGCCAAACAAGGTTCCCTCGACGCGATCTGCACCAGCCATCACCCCGAACTCTGCTGCCGCAACGGCACAACCACGATCGTTGTGCGGGTGTAGCGACAGCACGATGGCGTCGCGTTGTTTGATGGTGCGCCCAAACCACTCGATGACGTCGCCGTACACGTTGGGCGAGTAGCACTCAACCGTGGCCGGCAAGTTGAGGATCAGTGGATTCTGCGGCGTCGGTTTGATGACGTCCATCACTGCTTCGCAGATCTCGATGGCGAACTCAGGCTCAGCCAGTGTGAAGCTCTCGGGCGAATACTCATATCGCACCCGAGTGCCGGCCACCGTGGGCTCGAGGCTCGTGCAGATCTTTGCGGCGTTGACCGCGATGTCGACGATTCCTGGTTTCTCTAACCCGAATACCACGCGGCGCTGCAGTGGGTTTACCGAGTTGTAAAAATGCACGATGGCCTGCTTGGCCCCGCGAATGCTCTCATAGGTGCGCTCGATGAGTTCTTTGCGTGACTGCACCAGTACCTGAATCGTCACGTCATCAGGAATCAGGTCGTGCTCAATAATGTGTCGCACGAAGTCGAAGTCGGGTTGGCTCGCCGACGGAAAGCCGACCTCGATCTCTTTGAAGCCCATCTTCACCAGCGTCTTGAACATGCGCAATTTGCGCTCAGGATCCATCGGGTCGATGAGCGCTTGGTTACCGTCACGCAAGTCGACCGAACACCACAGTGGGGCGGTGTCGATGGTGCGGTTGGGCCAGGTGCGATCGGTGAGCACGAGCGGCACGTAGGCGGCGTACTTCTCAAATGGCAACTTCTTCGGGTTGCTGGGCTGTGGGGCCATGTCGGTGTGTTCTCTCGTTGGTGGTTGCTAGCGATGTGACGTGATTTTGACTGCGTTCAGTGGGTGGAAAAAGAAAAACTCCCGAGAAGTGCTCGGGAGTGGGCGCGACGTCGGTGATATGGCGGCCGACGCCGCTAGGTAAGGAGGAGGCCGAGTGCGCGTCGCATTACCGAACTGAGCGTATCGGCGTGACTCGGGCTACACCGCGCGCGACCCCTTACACCGCGCGCGGCCCCTTACACCGCGCGCGGGGTGGGCACGATGAAGTTGGCGAACTGCCACGGGTCGGTGGTGTCGAGGCGCGTCGGGCCGTTGCCGAAGCCAGGGAACAAATCGTTGCGGTTCATCAGGGGATCCCAATCGACGGCTGCCGAGTGGATGGTACCGAGGTAAGGGTAAGCCACCTTCAACACTTCTTCGTGCGGCAGGTCATCAGGCACGCGAATGCCTGCCGACGGGTTGTTCATCATCCAACAGGTCGCAGCAATGATCGAGCTTGCCACTTGCAGCGTGGTGGCGTTCTGGTTCGGCAGAATCGCGCGGGCCTCGTCGATGCTGAGCAGCGAACCAGTCCACCACGACCGGTAGTCGTGGCCCATGAGCAAGACGCCGAGTTCGTCGCGACCCGATTCGATCTCGTTGTTCAAGATGCGCTGACCCGACTGCATCTTCCAGTTGCGCATGCGCAGCTCTTGCACACTCATGATCGCGGCGTCAGTTGGGCAGTACGAATAGTGAACGGTCGGGCGGTATTTGGCGGTGCCGTCGTCGTTCCACACCGTGAGGTGGTCGCTCATCGTGTAGGCCTCGCCATGGCGAATCACCATTCCCAAAATCTCGCCGGCGGGCACCCATGAACGCACCCAAGTTTCCATTCCTGGCTGGGCGAGTGCGATTTGATTGCACGGCCCGTCGTCGTCATGCACGTGCGCATTGTGCGGCAACCAGCGCTCGTGCGTGCCCCAGCCCATCTCGGCTGGCGCAACGCCTTCTTCGTAGAAACCTTCGATCGACCACGTGTTGACAAACTCATCGACTCGCTTCGGTTGGCTCGTGATTTGCGTGTCGCGTTCGCTGATGTGAATCACCTTCGTGCCCGTCAGCATGGCGAGGGTGTTGTAGCGCTTGTCGGCAAGGGCTCCCTCAATGAACTTCGTGCGATCGCCGGCCTTCTTGTCTTTGAGCAGTGCAGTTGCGATTTCGGTCAGCGCTCGCTTGGCGAAGTGGCTCACCAAGCCGGGGTTGGCGCCGTGTTCGAGCACGGCTGATGGCCCTTCATTGTTCGGCCACGACTCGATCATGCGCCGAATGGCTTGATGACGCACATACAACGTGCGCTCAAGCGGTGGCGTGTTGTGCATGTCGTAGTACGGATCCCACAGCTCGACGCTCGTGTTCAGATATCGCACGCCATGGTCGCGGCACCAAGAAAGGATCGTCGGGCAGTCAATGTTCCACGCGAGATCCAAAATGAGATCACCCTGACCGACACGCGCCGAGAGAAACTCGTCAAGGTTCTCCTTCGTCACGCGGCCCTGCTCGTAGTTCACGCCGGCAGCGAGCGAATCGGCCACGCGAGAGCGGTTGTCGACGAAGTCAACGATGGTGATGCTGGCGGGTGGCAACTGCACGTCGCGCACCAAGAGCGGCACGGTGGCTTGCGCAACAGAACCACAACCCAGCACAAGTGTGCGGCTTGGTCGGTGGGTGCCGACCTTCGAGAGGTCGATGGTCACGAGCGGCGGCGCGACTTACGGCTACGCGATGCGGCGGCGGTAGGAGCAAGCATCATCTGCAACGATGCTTCGAACACCGTGTCACTCGGGATGAGCGCCGCTTGCCAGTCATACGACATGCCCTTACGGCCGGTGCAGACGTCGTTCATGACGACATGCGATTGACGGGGCGTTGACATCGCATAGCACCATAGCGAGAAACATCGGCGCCGTCTACTGTCTGACTTGTCAGCCGATACTGACTCACGAGTCAGTATCGGGCGACAACCGTCACGCGCGCCGAGCTACGCGAACAGCTCGCTCGAGGGCAACGTGCGCACATGCCACTCGTAGCATGAAGGCAGTAGATGACGTCGTCCACCGCTTTCGCCGCGCTCGGCGTGCCACCGCAAGTAGATGCCGGCCTCGCCGCCGCAGGTTTCACCGCCCCATTCGCGATTCAAACCGAGGCGATCCCTGTCGCTCTCACCGGGGTTGACCTCTGTGGTCGCGCCCGCACCGGCTCGGGCAAGACGCTGGCCTTCGGTGTGCCGATGCTCGCGCGAATGGATGCCGCCAACGGCCCGCGCGCGCCGCGCGGGCTCGTGTTGGTTCCCACCCGCGAACTTGCATTGCAGGTGGCTGAGGTGCTCGCGCCGATTGGCGCCACGTGCGATCGACGGGTGCTCGCCGTGTATGGCGGGGCCTCGCGTGAAGACCAGATCACCGCCCTGAAGGCCGGCGTCGAGCTCGTCGTCGCCACGCCGTTGCGACTCATTGACCTGCTCAAAGAAGACGAACTCACCCTTGCCGATGTGCAGGTCGTGGTCATCGACGAAGCCGACCGCATGGCCGACGAGGGGTTCATGCCACAAGTCGAATGGGTGTTGCGCAAGGTGACGTCTCCACACCAGACGATGCTGTTTTCTGCCACGCTCGACGGCCAAGTAGGCAATCTCGTGCGTCGTTACATGAACGACCCGCGCGAAGTGTCGATCGATGCACCTACCGCCACGGTCGGCACCATGCGTCACTTGTTCTTGGCGGTGCACCGCATGGACAAAGACCGGGTCGTTGCCGCATTGGCTGCCGGCGCGGGCAAAACCGTGGTGTTCTGCGACACAAAACGTCTCTGCGACAAGGTGGCCGAGTCGCTGCAGGGCCTGAAAGTCAAGGCGTCGGCGTTGCACGGTGACATGACGCAAGCCGCGCGCGAGAAATCACTCGCCAAGTTCGCCGAAGGTTCACTCAACGTGTTGGTGGCCACCGATGTTGCCGCGCGTGGCATCGACATCGACGACGTGGCAGCCGTGGTGCACTACGAGCCGCCAATCGACGTGAAGACCTACCTGCACCGCTCGGGTCGAACCGCACGTGCCGGCCGTGACGGTTGGGCCGTGACCTTGGCGGAATACAACCAGCACACCACGTGCCGCATCATTCAGCGCGGGCTGCGGTTAGAACCCCAACCGCCAATCGAAGTGTTCTCTAACGACAAGCGTCTTGCGGAGTTGTCGCTTTTTCTCGCCCCAGTCAACGC
>Ga0214917_10004985_pt1 | contig 14400 bp, 26 predicted proteins | sample LL_1208_BB_MetaG_FD_177983 | JGI IMG/M metagenome (GOLD analysis project Ga0214917, IMG submission 177983) | Freshwater microbial communities from Lake Lanier, Atlanta, Georgia, United States - LL_1208_BB | ecosystem: Environmental > Aquatic > Freshwater > Lake | place: USA: Georgia | collected... | reverse complement strand
CGGCGCAGTTGCAGGCCGAGTTCAACAAGAAGTTGAGTGAATTGTCGGGTGCTGGAGGTGGAGGAGGTGCCGCGAAGAAAGCCACATCGGCGATTGATAACGCCAAGAAAGCACTTGAAACCTATACCTCTGCTCTGAATAAGGTGACGAGTGGTCAAAAGGCGTTTGAGTCGGCGCAGAAGGCGACGGCTGCGGCGAAGAAACAGTTGAGCAAGCGTGACGAGGATCTTGCCACAGCACAGGAACGGTTCAACAAGGCGGTCGCGGGTTATGGTGCGGATTCGGCAGAAGCCAAAGATGCGCAAAAGAAATTGGCGATCGCGCAACGCAATGTCGAGCAGGCAGGGTATCGAGTGGAAGAAGCGGTGTTCGCGGTATCTGACGCAGAGAAGAAACTTGCTGAAGTTCGCAAAGATCCTGAGTCAAGTCCGCAGATGATTCGTGAAGCCGAAATCAATTTGGCTCAGGCGAAGTTGGCGGTAAAAGATGCGATCGATGCTCAGAATGAGGCGACAGATTCGCAGACCGAGTCGCAAAGCAAACTGAACGAGGTCGTGAACGGTGCGATTGCCGGGTCGGTTGTTTATGATTCGCTTCTTCAGGACTTGAACGAAGCGAAAGAAGCGCAGGCTGAGGCGTCTGACAATGTCGCCGAAGCGATCAAGCGTGAAACTGAGGCATACAAAGATCTTGCTGATGCGATTCGTGCCGCAGCGTTGGCGGCTGGTGCATCAGGTCAAACCTTTACCGCACCGACTTTGCCGACCGTGCCGGCACCAACCAACACTGGAGCCACATTGACTGGTGGTCGAACCGAACAAGGCACACCGACGATCGTCATCAATACGGGCATCGGCACGAACGGTGTTGAGGCTGGCCGCCAGATCGTTGGAGTGTTACAGGAGTACACGAAACTTGATCGCAACGCAATCGCTCAACTTGTTTCGCAAAGATAATCATGCCTAAGACTTTGAAGTGGGGTCAAGCATATTCGGTTCTGTTGGATGTCGGTGCAATCGCTGACGCATTCACACTCAACACATCGACACTCAACGGCACCGATGTTCTTGACGGTTCGACCGACTTCGTCGATGCAACCGAGTATGTGTTGTCGGTTGCGATACAGCGTGGCCGTGGATCACAGATTGACCAGTTCTCACCAGGCACCTGCCGCATTCTTGCCGACGACCGTGCATCAGGTCGACTGTTCGATCCAGCCAACACCGCATCAACCTGGTATCAAGGCTCGTTTGACTTGGCACCGAGACGGGCTGTGAAGGTTCTTGCCGGCACGGCTGAACTGTTCGTCGGTGCTATCACTGACCTTGACATCACCTATGAAATGCCGAACTTGTCGTTTGCATCTATTAACGCTGCGGACGGACTGTACGAACTGTCACGCACATCAATGACCGCATTCAACCCATCATCAGAACTTACCTCGGCTCGAGTTACCACAATTTTGAACCGTGCCGAAGTTAATTATTCGACCGCGTTACGCGACATCTCTACAGGTGTGGCGACCTGTGGGACGGTTGCCTATGCCGACAACACAAATACTTTGTCGGCGTTGCAGGCTGTCGCGATCGCCGAAGACGGTCGCCTATTCGCTGACCGACGAAACAAAATAACCTTTGATCCGCGCATCGACTTCACATTCTCAACGGCGATCGCATCATTTGGTGGCACCGCTGTATCTGCGATTCCGATCTTGGCAATCGGTGTCGCGTACGGTCAAGAAACATTGTTCAACCGTGTCCAGATTGATGTTGATGGTGGCACAGCCGCACAAGTCGCACAGGACTCGGCGAGCCAAACTCAATACGGTGTTCAAACTTTGGCATTCTCTAATGTCCCTTTGGACACTTTGGCTGCGGGTTCGGCTCTCGCCCAAAACCTGCTTGACAAATACAAGGACCCGAAGATCCGTTTCGATGAGATATCAACCAGCCTGAACGCTTGCGGTTCGGCACTCTGGCCGACCGTACTCACGCTCGATGTCGGAGATGTAATCGCAGTCACCAAAACCTATGAAACAGGATTACCGTTGACACGCACCGAATCGGTATTCATCGAATCCGTCAACCACGACATCACACCATCCGACCATCGGATAAGATTCGGTCTAGGTCAAGCACAACTCTTGACCGCATTCATACTCAACTCAAGCACTCTTGACGATGTAAATGTTGGACTAGTATAGGAGAATTATGACAGCCAGACAGACCTTTACAAGTGGCCAGACGCTGACTGCGGCGCAGATGAACGCAGTGGCTGAAGCGAACCTTGCAGTCAACGCGCAAGGCACAGCGACCGCCTACACACTCGTTCTCTCCGACGCCGGCAAACTCATCACATTCACAGGTGCGGCCGCAACCGTCACGATTCCAACAAACGCTTCGGTTGCGTTCGCGGTCGGAGACCAAATAAACATTGCCCAACTCGGAACCGCACAAATAACGATCGGTACCGCATCTGGTGTCACCCTTCAATCAAACGGATCAAAAACGAAAACAGCAAGCCAATATGCGGTGGTCACCTGTGTGCAATACACGGCGAACACTTGGCTTCTTCTCGGCAATACATCGACCTGAGCCATGCAAATTTTGGCTGGTGTCGGCGCGACAGCTCGAGTCAGTGTCGCAGGCTATTTCGGTGGTGGTTATGACGGAACAAACAATCTGTCAGGTATAGATAAAATAACTTTCCCTGCCGATAGTAAAACTACTTTGTCGGCAACTTTGACTACGGCTCGTAGTTCATTGACAGGTGTGGCTAATAGCGGTGTTGCGGGATATTTTGTTGCTGGTTACGACACTGCGGTATTGTCGGGAATTGACAAAATCGCTTTCCCTGCTGATACTAAAACTACTTTATCGGCAACAGCATCAACTGCTCATGAATTATCCGCAGGTTTTGCTGATTCTGGTGTTGCAGGTTATTACGGTGGTGGCGATAATGCTGCTGGTACAGAATATAGTTTTATTGATAAACTTGCTTTTCCTGCTGAAACAAGAAGCACAATGACAACAACATTGACAAGCGCACGAAGACAACACTCTGGTTTTGGCAATAATGGTGTTGCAGGATATTTTTGTGGTGGAAACGCTAGTGATATACGGCAAAACAATATCCAAAAAATTAGTTTTACTTCGGATTCTTCAACAACGCTTGCCGCAACTTTAACGGTGAGAATCGCTCACGGCACTTTTGCCGATAACGGTGTTGCTGGCTACATTTGTGGTGGTAATGCTAATGCCTCTAATGGCTCTGGTGGCAATTTTACTAGTATTGACAAAATCGCTTTCCCTGCTGATACTAAAACTACTTTGGCGGCAACTTTAACAAATGCCGCTAATAGTTTGTCGGGTTTTGCTAATTCGGGTCTTGCAGGTTATGCATGTGGTGGTCGAAACGCCACTGGCACAAGTTTTTTTAACAACATAGACAAAATCGCTTTGCCTGCCGACACTAAATCTACTTTGTCTGCGACTTTGACTTCGGCTCGTTCTTCTTTAGCAGGTTTCTCTGATCAAGGTGTGTTCTAATGCGTGAAGATATCCAACTCTCGCTGGCAGAAGTGCAGATGCCACGCACCCGATACCAACTAGAACATTTCGTCATCGGCGCACACGACACACCCGAAATGCAATTTGTGCAAGTATGTCGAGAACTAGAAGCGTTGCATTACACGATCAAAGAAGTTGCCATGCAGGTGCGTAAAACCGAATACGAAATAGAGGATTTGCGTGAGAAAGGCGACCGTATCTCACAAGTTGAAGCCGACATTAAAGAACTTGGTTTGGAACGCACACGACTTGTCGCTATCGGTGCTGTCCGAGAATACGACACACTCATAGAAATCTATGACCAGATACCGCATTTCACCCGTGAACAAATAGACGCTAGCCAACCCGACTACTGGCAGGCACGGCTCGGTCGTCAAGCAAATTTGCAAATCATGTCCGGCGGCACAAACTGGGCGCATCTAGAAGCACTCGATCAAGTCGGCGTTCTTCAATCTATGATTCAAGCTCAACAAGATCGAGCGAAAGAATTGCAGCAATGAAGTACGCAACATGGACTATCAAACGACCTGAAGGCACGACACCCGAGCCGACGATCCGCGAAAATGGTGGCACCGCATCAGGCGGTCTGATGCTAAATACCGATACGGTTCTCGGCTATATGTCAGATGATGCGACGACAACAGGATTAAGTGAATGGAATGTGACTGTTAAAACTCAGCAGGAGGCTTTGGCTTTGGCTCAAGCAGTGAACCCAGAATGTTTCTTGGCTGACGATGGCACGATACAAGCACCTCCGCCTGACATTATCTAGGTGGCTGATCCCACTACCAGCAATCATTCTGTCGTTCTGGCCGACAATAGTTCGCGCAGACGCACAACCTGGATTGAACGCGGTCGGCTACACAATCAACCAAGTTAATCCGATACGCTCCGACACCGTCTGGCCGACCTGCGGATCAGAAGTTGAAAACAACATCAACCGCAACTTCGACTATGAACCGTTTCAACAATGCGCAAACGACATGTTCATGGTCCACTACACCGGCTACATCACTATCCCTGCAAACAACACGATCAAGTTCATGCTCGCAGCCGACGATGGTGGTACGGTCAAAATTGGAACGACAGAGTTCGGCGCATGGAACCTCAAAGGTTGCTCATGGTCGGCACAAACCTCAAACACATTCGAAGCAGGCATCTACCCGCTTGACGGATGGTATTACGAGTGGGGCGGCAACGCCTGCTACATGTTGGCGTGGAACATCAACAACACAGGCTGGCAGATAGTTCCCGATTCGGCGTTCACCACTACAGCAGTATCCACCACAACAACCACAAGCACCACAACAACATCGACAACCACGACATCAAGCACCACGACCCTGCCAGAAACCACCACAACAACTTCAACGACTTCATCTACAACAACCCTTCCCAGCACCACGACCACAATTCAGTCAAGCACAACCACATCAGTTGCAGATACCACGACAACGACATCCACAACAATCGCACCAAGTCCGACAACATCTCAACCACTTTCGCCTCCAACCGGAACGACTAGTACTTCGTCAACTTCTTTACCAGCACCAACCACCACGACCACAATCTTCGTACCTGAACCCGAACCCACAACTGTAGAAACATATCCTCAGACTACCGTCGAAGAAACCACCACAACTAGCACAACTACAACTTCAACTACGACAACTACTCAACCTGAGCCGACAACGACGATTGAGGAGACTACGACAACTGTTGAAGAAACTACGACAACGGTCGATCTGCCCGATCCTGATCCCACTGTTCCTGAATCTTCTTCAACTCTGCCCGCCGAAACAACGCCGCCCACATCACAGCCGACGCTAAAAACAGATATCCCACAAACAACACTATTAGAAGTAGAGAGTTCATCGACCACCACGCTACCTGATAGCGGATCCGCTATAGAAGAATTCGTCGCCGAACTTGACATCAAACAAGACGAACCGATCAGCGACGCGAAGGTTAAACAGATTCTCGAAGTGTTGGCAGACGCGGCACCGGCACAGATCGTCGCGGCGATCGAGCAGGTATTGGCAACCAACATCACATCCGACCAGGCGGTGAGTATTGCTTCAAGTCCTGAAGTGTTGGCGGCCATCACCCAAGATCAAGCCGAAGCGATATTCGAAGAGATCGTGGTCGAAGAACTGACAGCAGAAGTGGCCGACGAACTGGTCGCAGCCTTAAACGAAGCACCGACGAAAGTCAAGAAAGCATTCCAAGAAACAATCAATGTGTTCGCAGGCGTGTTCGATTCGTTCCAGATGGTCGGTCAGACCATTCCTGTCGGCGAACGCAGGACACTGATCGCCGTATCAAATACACTTGTGGCGGTAGGAGCCAGCCTGCGCAGAAGGAATACCTAAGTGTTTGCCAAACTACGAGATGAACTGTTCGCCCTCGGTTTCACCCTCGGCGCATCCGCGATCACCATCATGACCTTGTCGGGAACGGTGCAGAATTGGGCGTTGTTCTTTACATTCTTGTCGCTCGTACTACACTTGGCGGGAGTATTAACCAAGGACGGAGAAGACGATGGTGGAAGAAGTGAAGATTAAACAGAACGCAACAATGGCAAAGTTCTTCGACCTCGGTCAAAGACTTTTCTCGTTGTTCTTGGCGAACGCACTCCCAGCGGTCACGACCGGTGCGGTCATCGGAATCTCGGTCGGCAAATCGGCGATCATGGCTGGTGCTATGGCGGTCATCAAAGTTGTGTCCGCGCTCGCCGAAGCATCAACCGACGGTGAACTGTCATCCGAAGAAATCAAAGCAGCATTCGGCAAAAAGAAATGAACACAAAAAACTGGCCGATCGTCAAGGTGACGCTCCCAGCAGATCTCAAAGGCATCAAACCTGGCGAAGTACCTGCACACCTGTTACGCGACATTCAACCTGAAGGCAAACTTCATTGGCGCGCAGCTGACGCATATCATGCGATGCGCGCCAAAGCACTCGCCGACAACATCAAACCATTCAAACCAACTTCGGCAGGCGACACCTACCGCTCACTCGCGATGCAGACCACAGTGTTTTTGCAGAGATACCAAAAGCAACCGATTGAAGGCGCACAAACCCGAACTTGGGAAGGCGTCAAATGGTACAAGAAGTCACCGACCTTGGCGTCGCTCGCCGCACCTGGCACATCTCAACACAACCTCGGCATCGCAGTCGACATCTGGTCGGCCAGCGGACCACGCTTCGAATGGATGCTCGCCAACGCACTCGACTTCGGCTTCTCATGGGAAGTCGTACCAGAAGAACCATGGCACCTGCGATACACCGCAGGCGACAATGTGCCACCAGCCGTACAAGCATGGCTTGACTCCAAGAAGGCAGTGTGACATGGATGCCGGTCTTGCCACAGTTCTCGCCGCCGCGGTAGCAACCTTCGGCGGCATCGTCGTCGCGTTGATGCAACTCAAAGGTTTGCGCAACGAAAACAAAGCCGACCACGCCATCGTTCAAAAGCGTCTCGACACCGTCATCGATATGGTCGGCAAACAAGGCGCGAAACTAACCAGTCACCTCGACTGGCATCTAACCAAGGAGCCTACGAAAGATCTACCAAAGGTCAAGCAGGTTGCGACACGCAAGAAGAAGTGACCGTCGTACTCGTCACCTGGCATGATGCGCACAGCGGCGCCGAATCATGGATCAACATCAAAGACCTGGACACCGAACCAGCCGAAGTGCAATCGGTCGGATTCCTGCTCGCAACCAGCGACGGAGGCAAACCCGAGCATGTGACCCTCTACCAGTCACGCAACGAAGACTCGGTTGACCATGTTCTCCACATACCTGTCGGCATGGTTAAACACATCAAAGTCTTGATGGATCTAGAAACAAATAGTTCAGACCGCTAAAGATAGCGGTCAAACCAACCTGTCGGCTAAGGTAGAGCGGTGCGCTCCCCACTAGGGTTGATGTAGCACCGCAACCAGTCACCTCCTTCTGGTTGCGTTATTCCTGCACTTAACGAAAGGACCACGATGCGCATACTCACCGCAATCCTGGCAACACTCACAAGCCTCACAATGAGCCTCGGCATAGCACAGGCAGTCTCCGCACCAGCCCAACCCAGCCACGCTGTAATCGCATTACAGCCTCTCTGGCAGGCCGACAGGCTCGACCCGATACAACCGATCCGCTACCGGCACGGCGATGTTTCATGGCTGCCTAATCTCGCCAAACAGGCAGGCTGGCCCGACCAAGCCATCCCGCAACTCACACAAATAGTCCTACGCGAATCAGGCGGATGCCCGAACCGCAGAGGCGGCGACAAGGTCGACAAAGACTGCAATATCACAGGCGTCTCCGAATGGAACCACCGATCCGACACAGGCCTGTTGCAGATCAACGGCGTCAACTATGACCTGTCAAGAAACAAATGGGCTGCGATCTGCCGAGAAATGAACATCTGCACCCAACCACCACTACTTGACCCGCTAACCAACCTGAAGGCTGGGCTCGTTCTATACAACCTGGCAGGTTTCGAACCGTGGAATCTTTGCAACTGGAGAGACTGCTGATGCCATATCAAGGCGAACAACAATTTGAGATATTCAACCAAGACCAACCAACCGAACTTGGATTGATGCGCAACCACGACTGGCATATTGACCCGCGCCGCTTCGCGTTCACATTCTCACGCTACAAATTCGTCTCCAAAATGTTCCAAAACTACGACCAAGTTCTAGAGGTCGGATGCGGTGACGCAATGGCCACAAGACTCGTGCAACAAACAGTCAATTCGGTCACCGTGATCGACTTCGACCCGGTGTTCATCGCCGACATTGCCCGCCGACAAAACCCGCGCTGGCCAATCCACGCAAAACAACACAACATCCTTGACGAACCAGTCGACAAACTATTTGACGGCATCTTCAGCCTCGATGTCTTAGAACACATCAACCCGACCGAAGAACACAACTTCATGACCAACATCTGCCAATCATTGAAACCGACCGGCACAACCATTATCGGGCTGCCATCACTCGAATCACAAACCTACGCATCCGAACTCAGCAAACAAGGACACATCAACTGCAAAACAGGCGACCAACTACGCAACCTCATGCACCAATACTTCAACACCGTGTTCATGTTCTCAATGAACGACGAAGTCCTACACACAGGCTTCCTACCGATGTCGCACTATCTGCTTGCGATCGGATGCCACAAAAGGCTTGAATCAGCCACAATTTGACCATCCACCACATCCATGCCGTAATGTCCTATAACTGATATAGGCGAGTTACTAAACCAAGGAGGATGAAATGAAAGCGCAAGAGAAAATACTGTTCACTGTCGCGTTCATCGCGGCAGGTTGGATCATGTTGCTGTGGATGCCACGGCTACCAGACGAAAGTCCTGCGAGCGGTGCAGAGATATTCGTCTACGCAATAATCAACTTTGTTGCGATGGTGCGTGTCAGTCGCTGGTTCAAAGAAATCAACTGATGACAGCCGAATATGGAATCGTCGATGTCTGGTCGGAATCGAAAACAGTCTTCGAGTTACTCCGACCAGACTGGCAAAAGCACGGCACATGTCGCGGTGAAGGAACCGACATCTTCTTTCATGAGAGATATATGCATGCGGTGCGTGAAGCGAAGAAACTTTGTGACATCTGCGTGGTGCGTCAAAAGTGTCTAGACTATGCAATCGATAATGATTGTGTCGGTGTGTGGGGCGGACTCACGACCGTCGAACGAAGAAACCAAATCAGACTTCGAAGGAGAGCAGGCGACAATGGCAAACCCAAACAGAAGAAAAGGTACGCGCGCCGAATTAGCGGTAGCGAAATTCTTCCACGATCACGGCCATCCAAAGGCTGAACGCGCAAGATGCGGCTGGTCGGATGACCGCGGCGACATTGACGGAGTCGAAGATCTGACGGTAGAAGTCAAAGATCAAAGGCGTCACGACATCGGTTGCTGGTTGAAAGAACTAGAAGTCGAGCAGAAGAACCGTGGCACGAATCATGGTGTTTGCGCAGTCAAGAAACAAGGCGCAGTCGAAGTAGACACTTGGTATGCGATCATGACCATGACCGAGTTCCTCAAACTTTGGAACGCCTACAAACAAATCCCAGACTATCCCGCATCCGCGAACACCGATCCGATATAGTTCAAACCAACAAAGATTCCCAAGAAAACTAGGAGGCCTGCACATGCTCGAAGAAACACGACAAGAAGCACCGAAGGATCGGTGGGGTCGTTACCTTGTTACGACACCTGACGGCAAGCAACGCGGCTACACCCGTGTCACCACGATTGCAAAATCACCAGACGACGAAGCCGCACTGAAACAATGGGCGAACCGAATGGTCATCACCGGCTTAATTAACCGATCCGATCTACTTGCGCAAGCGTCAACGAAACTTGACGACAAGAATGCGCTCAACAAAATATGTGAAGAAGCAATCACCGCAGGCGGAGGATCGTCACGCGCCAACCTCGGCACAGCATTGCATTCGCTCACCGAACAAATTGACCTCGGTAAGAAGCCACCAATCTTGCCAGGGTTGCAAGCCGACCTTGACGCCTATGTGTCCACATTGGCGAAATACGGTGTCCACATCCTGCCGCACTTCATCGAGTCGGTCGTCATCAACGATGACAAAGAATATGCAGGCACACTTGACCGCATCGTCGAAGTGGACGGCCGAATGTACATCGCCGACCTGAAAACTGGCACCGACTTGAACTATTCTTGGCGCGCCATCTCAATCCAGTTGGCCGCATACGCCGACGCGCAACACATCTACGACTACAAGACAGGCGATCGCTCGAACCTCCCACAGATAGAAAAGGACCGAGCGATCGTCTTCCATCTGCCAGCAGGCGAAGCCCGCTGCGAACTGCATTGGGTTGACCTCGAGATCGGTCGTCAAGGTTTGGAACTTGCGCTCAATGTTCGCGCATGGCGCAAACGCAACGACATCAACACACGCTTTGAAGAAGGCAAAGTCATCAAAATTGACGCCATGCTTGACAAGCGTCGCGACTGGATGACCGCACGAATCAAACACCTACCAGAGAAGGCACAAAAGATGTTGCGCTCTTTGTGGCCTGTTGATGTGCCGAAACTCGGTGAAGCCGACAACGACCAGATCGACCTGCTGATTCGCATCGTCGGAATGCTTGAAGCCGAACACGATGTGCAGTTCTTTGACACCGACCCGACCGCGAAGAAGGACCGCAAGAAGGCAAAGAAATGAAAAGCAAAGAAGTTAAATGCTGGTGCGGTGCTTGGCGAAGCTCTGATATGAAGATTCCTCACAGACATAATGTTCAAGATCATCAACTGATTGATGACTTCGAAGGCCGAATGATGGATGTCGGCGTAGACCGAACCTGCGTGTTGCAACTGCAGTCAGACTTCGATTCTTTACGCCCGCACCAGCGCGCCATGGTTAAGAAAATCGCAACCGAATGCAACGAGTACGGTCACTCGATCTCGTTGGATTCACTTAAGTCGCATCGCAGATACCAGATCGGGCGAGGTTTAGTTGACCTCATCATGTCTGATAACTGTGACGAACTCCTGATCACGAGTCTCTGCCACTCGATTCAGGGTGTGTTATTCAAAACGGCAGGCGGTGCCATCGGGCATCTTGACGCCGAGTGCGCAGAACAGTTCGCTGTCATCTGTCGTGCGATTCGTTGGGATGAACAAGACATCGTTTGGAACACATCAACGGATTCCTTCGGATTCCCAAAACAGAAAGCGAGTAAGTAATGTCAGATGAACAAGATCTCCTAGCAGGAGGCGGACCCAAACTGCCAAGTTTGAAGTTCGAGAAGATCGGCGATGTCCATTCGGGCATCGTGACTGATGTCAAGAAACTGGAAGACCGAGACCCAGCCGGTGTCGCAAAGACCTGGCCGAACGGCGATCCACGCTTCGTGTATGTCATCACACTCAAAACAGAGAAGAACGGCGACGCTAACTTGTGGGCGCGTGGTGCGATGATCACCGCGATCCGCGAAGCAGCGAAGCAGGCATCCGTCACCGAGTTGACCGGCAACAAGATCTCGGTCAAATACTCGTCCGACGGCGAAAAGAAGGCAGGGTTCAACGCACCGAAACTGTTCGCAGCCAAGGTAGAAAAGGTCGCCACAGACGACCGCTGGTAGGTAACACCCAAGACTTGAACCTTACTTTGCATCTTTACGCGGAGGCGAAGTAAGGTTCTTGTCCTACCAACGGAGGTCAAGATGACTAAGAAAGATATACAGGACGCGATCGCGTTCTTGGAGAAAATGTTCGTCGGTGTCGGTGACCAAGACCGACTCTTCGAAGTGATAGCAGCACTCAAAGAAGAACTAGCGAGGAGAAACAAAAGATGACACAAGACCCATACGCGATGAGCCAGGAGATAGTCGAGTTGCAGACCCGTGTCGCAGAACTGTCGGTCGCCCTTGAGCGCGTGACCGAAGCCCGCGACAACGCACTTGACGCAGCCGAATCGTTGCACCAAGAACTCGAAGCATCTCGTGACCGAATCAAAACACTCGGTCAACAACTAGACCGACTTCGCATACATCTCCAGCAAGGAATTGAACTGTGATCACCATCGGCATGGATTCGTTCATCGTTTGCCAACTATGCGACGGCGAAGTACGGCTAGACAACAAACGAATCACAGGATGCCTGTGCGATCCAGATGCACCAACCTGGGTCGGTGTTGAACCGAACGGCCGAGTGTTGACATTCAGCCAATCCCACTACGAGATTGTCAAAGACGAAACACAGGAACACAACTATGACTGATCCAAAGATCGGCGTCGGTGCAGACATACTCATCGAAGCACACCAACTCGTCACAGGACCACGCAACGACACCTACGGCGATGTCGTAGACGACTACAGCAAAGTCATCGACATCTTCCACGGCCTGACCGGCATACGGCTCAGCCTCGCCGACGCGCTCCTGTTCATGGTGTCGGTCAAGATGGCACGACTCCGCACCAACCTAGACCGCAACCGACTGCACCACGACAGCCTGCTGGATGCGATCGGCTATCTCGGGCTACTCAACCAGGCGTATCAAGATCTGCCATTCCCGCGCACCGTGGCCGAACGATGAACGCCAAACTGTGCGCCTGCCTGCCCAAGCGCGTCCTACCAACCAAACCGTTCTGCGGTGAGAAAGAAGACGACGATGAGTAGCGAAGGATCATTCGATGACCGCATCAAATACTTCATTGAATCCGAAGTTGATGTCGACAATGTTTGCACCGCATATGTGCTGGTCGCCACCATCCAAAACTTTAAGACAATTGAAGAAAAATTCTTCACGATATGCCCGCCTGAGCAGGTGACATCTACTACTATCGGGTTGCTCGAATCAGCCTCGGCTGCCGAGAAGTTGAGGATAGCAAGACAATTAACACAAGACGATTGACCATAGGAGGTCTGCACAATGGACAAAGCAAGCAAACAAATCATCCAAAACTTGATGAACGAATTAGCACTCGAGCGTCAACTCAGCGATCAACTCGCCGACGCACTAATCAACGGCGGCATGGACCGACAGTTCCAAGCGATCGCATTCCACGAACACACCCGCAACGGATTCATGTACGGAAGCATTAAGGTCGGCGACTCACCAGAGTCGAAGCCGAAGAAACAAGCGAAGCGCGGCAAACGATCACCGAACCATCCTTCGGTCAAATATAAGTGGGCGCGACCCGATCACAAGAACCAAGACTTCTGGATTCAATTCCAGCAAGAACAAAACAAACCATACGACCAAGATGAGGAGAACTAACAATGAAACAGATCTACATCAACACGATGCTCGGCACAACACGCATCGACTACAACCCGAACGATGACAATGATCTAATCATCGTCGCACCAACCTGCACAGTTACCGCAGTGCATCGCGAAGCAATCGAAGCAACAGGTATCCAACCTGAAGACATCGATATCTTCAACCCTGAAACTGGTCGCGCAACACCACTCGTCAAACAGTGACAACCCGAGAACAATCCAAAGCGATCTTCTGCTTCCCAGCAGCAAGATTGCTTGAGCAGTGGCCGCCGAATACTTCAGCGAAACTCATCGCCGAAGTGTTCGGCGTGACACGCTCAACCGTTCAACGATGGAGAACACCGAACTGCGGACTATCAATCTGGCAGGCCGACAAATACGCAATCAAATTAGGACTACACCCACAACAGATATGGACCGACTGGTATGACAAGCAATGAGCAACACTTCAAACGAGACGCCTGGCTATCAGGTAGACATCGAGTGTGGGGTCGGGATGTACCTGCAATGGACTTGGATTTTATTCTGGCTGAATATGATCGATGCTTGCCGATGGCGTTGATTGACTACAAACATGAACATGGTTTGATCAATTTCCAATCCGCAAACATCCGAACACTTACCGCACTCGGCGACATGGCAGGGCTACCAACCTTCATCGTCAGATACGGCCACTCCAACCAGTCAGGCTGGTGGGGCGAAGTTGAAGAAGACTCAACACCATGGTTCCAGATCATTCCGCTCAATAGTCACGCGGACACCGCAGGCGTACCATCAAACGATGACAACGCCAAAGTTACCGAACTTGTATTCGTAACTTGGCTATATGAGTTGCGTGGTCGGAAGATACCGCAAGACATCGTTGACATATTAAACAAGTAAGCAAAACCCAAGGAGGGTTGAATGAGCGTTTTACAGACTGCACTCGCATACGCCAACAAACAAGTCCGAGTCATACCAATCAAACAAGGCGAGAAGCGTCCGCCGATGCAAGGATGGCAGAACGCAGCCACATCCGACCCAACCACAATCCGACAATG
>Ga0214917_10004982_pt1 | contig 14405 bp, 15 predicted proteins | sample LL_1208_BB_MetaG_FD_177983 | JGI IMG/M metagenome (GOLD analysis project Ga0214917, IMG submission 177983) | Freshwater microbial communities from Lake Lanier, Atlanta, Georgia, United States - LL_1208_BB | ecosystem: Environmental > Aquatic > Freshwater > Lake | place: USA: Georgia | collected... | reverse complement strand
CCGTTACCATCGGCTCACGGATTTCCTCGATGACGCTCGGGTCTGGCATCTGCACAGGATTCTCCACCTTCAGCACTTTGCCGTTCGTCAGGTGAACCTCATAAATGACGCTCGGATACGTGGAGATTACCTCCATATCAAACTCCCTCGCCAACCGCTCCTGCACGATTTCCATATGGAGTAGGCCGAGAAACCCGCAACGAAAACCAAACCCAAGGGCCGGAGAGCTTTCCGGGGTGTACACCAATGCCGAGTCATTGATCTGCAACTTGCCCAACGCCAACTTTAGTTTCTCGAAGTCGGCTGAATTGATGGGGTAGATTCCGGAAAACACCATCGGTTGGACCTTGCGGAATCCGGCAAGGGGTTCCTTGGCCGGCTTCAGCGCATTCGTGATTGTGTCACCAATGTCGATCTCCGCTGTGGTCTTGAGATTGGCCACCAAATACCCCGTGTCGCCAGGGCCTAGCCTCTTCCCTGGGGTCAACTTGGGTGTGAATGTTCCCACTTCCTTTGTCTCGTATTTTCTTCCGCTCTGCATCAGTTGGATGGGCGTTCCGGCCGTGATCTCCCCGGATACCACCCGCACATAGGCAATCACGCCCCGGAAAGTGTCAAAAACACTGTCAAACACCAACGCCTTCAGATCCTCCCCTTCCGCTCCTTTAGGCATGGGTAGCCGTTGGACCACTGCCTCCAGCACCTCGGGGATCCCCTGCCCCGTTTTGGCGCTGACCAGAAGGGCCTCCTCGGCCGGAATGGCCAGAATTTCCTCCAGTTGCCGTTTCACTCCCGGGATGTCCGCACTAGGCAGGTCGATCTTGTTGATCACCGGGATCAGCGTCAGTCCCTCTTTGTGGGCCAAATGTACGTTGGCCACGGTTTGGGCCTCCACTCCTTGGGCGGAGTCGACCACGAGGAGAGCCCCTTCACACGCAGCCAAAGACCGTGAAACTTCATAGGAGAAGTCCACATGCCCCGGGGTATCAATCAGATTGAGGCGGTACTTTTGTCCATCTTTTGCGGTGTAGTTCAAGGTGACGGGATGGGCCTTGATGGTGATGCCTCGCTCCCGCTCCAAGTCCATGGAGTCCAGCAACTGGGCCTGCATCTCTCGATCGGAAATTGCCCCCGTCGTTTGCAATAAACGGTCGGAAAGGGTCGTCTTTCCGTGGTCCACGTGGGCAATGATGCAGAAATTCCGGATATGCTTGGGGTCCATGGCGGAAAGATCGGGCCTTAGCCCGAAACGGTGGCGGATTGCGCCGATTTCCGCAGATTGGCCACGGCCTGGGTCAGATCCGGTTGCCGAAATAAGGCCGTTCCCGCCACCAGAATATTGGCTCCGGCGCTCACACAAGGGCGGACCGTATCCTCTCCGATCCCCCCGTCCACTGTGATGTCGACGTCGTAGTTCTGTCGGAGAATCACTTCCCGCGCCTCGCGGATTTTCGGCAACACTTCCGATAGAAAAGCCTGGCCCCCGAAACCGGGATTCACTGTCATCAATAAAAGCTGCTGGATCTTGGGCAACAACGGTACGGCATGTTTGAATAAGGTTGGTGGGTTGATCGCCAATCCGGCGCGGCAACCCATTTCGCGAATTAGGTCCAAGGTCCGGGAGACCGTGTGCCGAGCCTCCAGATGTACGCTCAGACAATCGGCCCCCGCCTCCACAAAGTCCCGGGCATAGCGGTCCGGTTGCTCAATCATTAGGTGCACGTCGAGGGTCACGTCCCCCATAACTTTTCTCAGGGTGCGCACCATGTTTGTCCCAAAAGAGATGTTGGGCACAAAATGGCCGTCCATCACATCGATATGCACCCACTCTGCCCCGCTCTTTTTGATCCGCTCCGCTTCCTCGTCAATGCGACCCAGATCCGCGGCGAGCACGGAAGGGGCGATGATCAACGGCCGGCTGGTCATGATGCTTTTTTCCCTTTTTCAACGATCTCCACCTCATAACCCTCCGGGGCATCTAAAAAGGCAAAGCGGAGGCCTGTCGAGGTGGTGGTGGGTCCATCACTCCATGGATACCCGTGGCCGGCTGCGTGTTCGCCAAATAGGTCCAAGTTCTCGACCTCAAACGCCAAGTGAACAAGGTCAGCCGGACAGTTCACCGGTCCAGCGGCTGGGTAGTGGCAAAGCTCAAGCATTTCCCCGCCCGCGGCGGGTTGCAAAAAAACCAGGGTACTGCCCCGCGGCGAGGTGGTTCTGGAAACCTCCTTCAGGCCAAGGATATCCCGATAAAAGCCAAGGCTCTTTTCAAGATCATGAACCCGAAACCTGGTATGAAGCCACTTTCCAACATTCATGGGGAGGTAATATGTCCATCCTTCGGCCCCTCCGTCGAACTGGAATCTCCTAAACCGTTTCCGCTTTGGGATCCCTTTCAAGGAGCGCCTGCAACGCTTCCTTGGGAGACTTACCCTGAAACAACACCGCATACAACTGGTCCGCCACCGGCGCTTCCACCTTCCGCTTCGCCTCGATTCGGTGCAGGGCCTCGGTGGTCGGCACTCCCTCGCAGACACCCTTCACCGAGGCCAAGGCCTGATCGAGCCTGTCGCCTGCGCCCAACCGCTCCCCTACCCGCCGGTTTCGGCTCTCCCGGCTGTACGAGGTCAACATCAAGTCTCCGACTCCGCTCAAACCGTATAAGGTTTCTTCCTTGGCGCCCAACTGAACCGCCACTCGCACCATTTCGCGCAAAGAGCGCGTCAAAAGTCCGGCCAAACTATTTTCCCCCAACCCCAATCCGGCACACATGCCGGCCGCCAGGGCATAGACATTCTTCAAAGCCCCACCCCACTCCACTCCCGCCAAGTCGGTGGTTCGGTACACCCGGAAAGTGGGTCCATGCAGAATTTTCTGCACCTGCTTCGCCAAGGCCTCATCCGCCGCTGCGGCTACCACCGCAGTCGGGGTTTGGTTGGCTAATTCGGTCGCCAGGCTGGGGCCGGAAACCGCCGCCACCGGCGCCTGGGGCCACAATTCCCTGACGACTTCCGTGATTCTTTTCCCCGTTTCGATCTCCACCCCCTTGCTCAGGCTTACCACCGGGACGGACTGCGGCCCAAGTTCCCGAAGACAGCCCCGCACCAGTTGGGTGGGCGTCGCCAAAAAAATAATCTCAGCCGGCCCCGGCATTTTGACCCGATCCTGCTCAACCCAAGCCACTTCATGCCCGCGCGACCGAATCAACTCCCCGACGGCTCCACCCCAAGCCCCCTTTCCTAGAATCACAATTTTCATAATCTTTTTTTTCTTTTGGTTTTTGTTTTTCTGAATCCGTTTTCCGTGCCGGCCATGAGTCTTTGCAGGTTATCCCGGTGGCGATACCAGACCAACCCGGCCAGCGCGAAGGCCGCCAGGAGCAATGCCTTGCGGCCAGGCTCCAGCCACATCACTAAAAACGGAAAAGCGGTGGCCGCCCAAAGACTGGAGACGGAGACAATCCGTTTCACGGCAAAGGATGCGCCCCAGATCAATGCCGTCGAAAGCAAAACCGCGGGAGATAAACCCAGGAGAACGCCGGCGGATGTGGCCACCCCTTTTCCTCCTTTGAAATTTAACCAAGGGGAAAAGATGTGCCCTGCCACCGCGGTCAATCCGGTGAGGACTGAGCCACCATCGCCCGCCTGTAAAATCTCCCCCGCTACCCAAACTGCCAACCACCCCTTCAAGGCGTCCAAAGCAAACACCAGGTAACCCCACTCCTTGCCCAGAATCCGCCCCACGTTGGTGGCTCCAATGTTGCCGCTCCCCTTCTTCCGGATGTCCACACCTTTGGCTCGAGCCAGCCAGAAGCCAAAAGGCAGTGAACCTAAAAAGAAACCCCATGCCAGCGCCAACACTGTATCGATGATCATCCCTTTCGGGATGGGCGAAGAGGTCAAGAAGGGCAAGGAAATCCCCCGCCTTTTTGATTTTGGAAGTGCCTCCTTTCTGGATAAGATTTCCCCTTATGCCGGAGATTTCCTCAAGCCAGCTGGCAGGGCCCCAGGCGGACTCCTTCCGCAAAGCCAAAGAGGCCGTTTCACGTCAAAATTGGGATTACGCACTGATGTTGCTTCCGCCCATTCTGGAGGCGCAGCCGGGCTTTCTTGAGGGACGAAAGATCCTTAGGGTCGCGCAAGTCGCCAAAACCAAGGGTAACTCTGCCCTGGAAAAAGGCATGGCCGGGGTGAAGATTGCCCCACTACTCCTTGCAGCCAAGACCATGGCGGGCAAATCCCCTGGTTCTGCCTTTGCTAAAATTGAAGAGGCCCTTGGAGTGGACCCCACCAGCGTGCAAGCCAATGGGGCGCTGGCTGAACTAGCCCTGGCCAACGATATGCCAGGCACGGCCATCTTCGCCCATGAGACTGTCCGTATTTCCAAACCACAGGACCTTGGGAATCTGCACGGCCTGGCCCGCGCTTATCTTGCGGCCAAGCAAATGTCCAAGGCACGTGACACTTACCAGATGATTTTAAATATCAACCCCGCGGATGGTGAGGCTCTTAAGGGCATGAAGGACGCCAGCGCGATGGTGGCCTCGCAGGAAGGCTCATGGGAAAAGACAACCGACTTTCGGGATTCCCTGAAAAACAAGGAAGAATCCCTCGCGCTGGAGTCGGCGGGAAAGGTGGTAAAGACCGCCGAAGCGATCGCCGAACAACTGGAAAGGCTTCACGCTCAATTTGAAAAGGAACCCCAGAACGTTAATCTCGCCAGGCAAATTGCCGAGCTTTGTGAAATTCAAGGTTCGATCGATCATGCCCTTCAGTGGTTCCAATTTGCCTACGACCTCACCCAAAAATCCGATCCCGTGCTGGAAAAAAATGTCTTTCGGCTCCGACTTCAGCAACTCGACAAAGAAGTCGAACAAGCGCGCGGCGCTGGCGCCGATCCGGCCGTCCTGGGGGAAATTGAGGCCCGACGCAAATCCATCACCCTGGAGGGCGCCCGCGAACGCGTCGCCCGTTACCCGAACGACCTCAACTATCGGTTCGAACTCGGCGAGGCGCTCGTCGACAACGGTCTTTACAAGGAGGCCGTGCCGGAACTCCAGCAGGCGTTGCGCCAACCTTCCGTCCGCCACAAAGCCCTCATTCTTCTCGGTCAGTCCTATCATCGCCGGAACATGCTGGATTTGGCCGCCAAGCAGTACGCTTCGGCCGCCTCGGAGATTGTGGCAATGGACGCCACCAAGAAGGATGCAATCTACTTGCTGGGTACCGCGCTGGGGGAAATGGGGAAAACGGCGGAGGCGCTGGAAGAGTTCAAAAAAATCTACGAGATTGATAGCCAGTACCGCGACGTGGCCGACCGCGTTGAGGCTGCCTACCAGCAGGCCTCCTGAAAGGCGAAGGCCGGGCGGCATTCCCCGCCCGGCCCCCGTTCCGTGGAACCCATAAGCCGGATTCTGGACCCCGCCGAATTTCTCCGGCGGCTTGGCAGCCATTTCTCTGGCTCGCCGGTAGGCGAACCCCGCTAGACTCCTTGCGGAGGCTGGCGGTGCGGCTCCAACCCGGGGACGTCCCGCTTACGCGGGACGAGCGGATCACTCGTCTCCCCTGCTCGGCCTTGCACCCTCCGGGGTTTGTCCTTCCGCCGGTTGCCCGGCGCAAGGGTGGGCTCTTACCCCACCGTTTCACCCTTACCTTTCGCCGAACAAGTCGGCGTCTGGCGGTCTTTTTTCTGTGACACGGTCCGTCAGTTCCGGGTTTCCCCGGAACCGCCCCCGGTTTCCCGGGGCGGAGCATCCTATGGTGTCCGGACTTTCCTCTCCCGCGGCCGTTTCCAGCCCCGGAAGCGACTGCCCAGGTTCCAATTGCATTCATAGCCCGAAACCTGGCCCCATCAACACGGGTTTTTGAGTTTAACTTCGGGCAATAACAACCCCTCCAACTTAAGCCCGCATGTCGCCTTGTGAATTCTGATTGAAGTAGTTGATATAGAAACTTTCTGGATGGAAGCCCTTTAGCTCCAGACCCCTTCCACGACTCTTCCGAAGAGTCACTCCATCCAAACCAAGGGGTTCCAGGTAAAGAGGAGAATTGTCTCCACGACGAGGGCCATAAGGAAAGTGGGGGCAATTAGCGTGAGGGCCAAGCCGACCCAAAAAGGAATACGTGGATCAGAAATTTGTTTTTTGGTCACTTGACTGGCCACAGTCACGATGACGCCGAGCGTTAAAACAGAGGCAGTCACGACCATTTCCAATCTTGGGATTGCTCTGGGTGGGAAGCAAGACATCGTCATGGGGATGATTCGGTTCTCTTGGGCAGTGCTCTTACTTCCGTTTTCCCTCGCCGCCCAAAAGCTTGAACCCTGCCAACCGGAAACACCCGCCTTAAAAATGGAGGAACCGCTCCAGGCTACGGGATTACAGATTGGTGGCGTGGAGAAGTTCCCTGCCGGGATCTATAAGCCCTTAGGGAGAAATGGTGACGGCATCTTCTACCTTTACGAAAAACCGCTGACGGCCAGGTTGATGGCGGAGAGCATCCAAGTGCCGGGTGGACTTTTTGTCCCCAGCGATCCCGAGGAGGAGACCCGAGGTTGGTATAGCATGCCGGATGGTGCAAAAAGCCCTGTCCTCGCCCCCGAGCAGGGAGTCGATAGCGCTTGGGAGGGGGATCCCACTCTGCCTGCATCCAATCCCTATCAAGCCGCCAATTTATCTCGACTTAGGCGGTTCACCGGGCTCAGCGCAAAACCCAAACTGACGCTCATCCCTCCGGCAAAACCTTAACCCAGATCAGTCGATAGGATTTCCCTTTTTATCAATGGTTCGGCTCTTGCCTTCCAGGCGGACGGTTGCCTTGCCGTTACGAAAATCGGACGCCTCCTCAAAATTCGCCTGAATAACCATCGCGCCATTCCCGTTGATGTATCCGAATTTTCCAATAATGCGGTCCTCAATCTGCACCCGCGCCAACCCGTCGGAAAAAGTTCCTGCCCAGGCGTATTTTCTCTCAAAAGGCTTGGATCCGTCAGGTTTGATGTAGGTCCAGGTTTCTTTTTCGCCGGGAGCCCCGCCTTTCTGCACGGGCGCCAAGCCTTCAGAAAAAAAGCCGACCTGATCGTACTCAGGCTCGACAACCTGTTTCCCTTTTTTATCCACAAATCCCCATTTCGCTCCGTCCTTCACCCCCCCAAAACCTTCTTGAAAAGGACGGGCCCAATCGTACTCGGGCTCAATGGCCCACCGCCCTTGTCGATCAATATAGCCAAATTTTCCGGTTAACCGGTCTCCCTCGCTGGCGGGCGCCAGGCCCTCGATAAAATCCCCCGCCCAGGAGAATCGGGCGGGAATTTTCCAATTTCCATCCGAAGCCAGATATCCCCACAGGGCCCCGTCTCGGACCGCAGCTAGTTCCTCGGAAAAATTTTTCACCTCGGCAAATTTGGGCTCAACCAACCAACCCCCGCTGGGCGAGCGAAAACCCCACTTTCCGTTTTCACCCTTCATGGGAGCCGCGCCGTTCCTGAACAGGTGGGCCTCTGGATTTTCTTCTCCGACGGAAAAATGCGCCCCCGAAAGAAAGAGGCCCGCCACCAACATGACTTGAAGCATTCCTACTCGTTAGAATCCCGCCTGTCGGGGTCAAGGGGAAGCTGGCCGCCTTCTTTATAACTCAAGAAAATCGGCAAAAAAATCTCCCTGGAGCCAAGCTTCAAACTTCTTCTGTCTTTGGGTGATTTTTTTATCTTTAGCAGTTCTTTTTGGTGGTGTGACACCCTATCGACTCCGGCCATGGAATCCCTCTAAGATCTTGTGATGTTTGTTGGCACTTTCCGCGCGCTTAGCTCAGGGGTAGAGCGGCTGCTTTACACGCAGTTGGTCGGAGGTTCAAATCCTTCAGCGCGCACCCTTGCTTTGCTTGGCGCCCTCGCTTCCCTGACATCTCTAATTCATGCCGAACAGCCAGCCCCGGCGAATCCACCTGGCCCTGTCTACGTGCTTCCCATTCAAAACGAGATTCAGAAAGGCCTCGTCTACATCGTCCGCCGGGGAGTCAAGACGGCCATGGATCATAATGCGTCCGCCTTGGTCCTCGACATGAGCACCCCAGGCGGGGAGGGCGAGGCGATGAAGGACATCATGGGGATCTTGGGTAAATTCAGACCGGCCGACCGCACCTTTACGTACGTCAACAAAGAGGCCTTTTCGGCCGGGGCGTTTATCTCCGCTGCCACGCGGCACATCTGGATGGCCCCCGGCGCGATCATCGGGGCCGCTTCGCCCGTCACCCTCGGCCAGGAGGGGCCCAAGGAACTGCCCGCCAAATTCGTCTCCGGCTTCGCCGCCGTGATCCGTGCCGCCGCCGAACAAAATGGCCACAACCCGGCCGTCTTCGATGCCATGGTCAACAAACAGACCGGCCTAAAGATCGACGGCCGTGAAATCGTGGCGAAAGGCGATATCCTTACTTTGACCACCAAGGAGGCCACCCAGTTCGTCGGCCGACCGCCAAAACCCCTCCTCGCGGACGGCGTCGCTGACACCCTCGAATCCCTCATCGAAAAGCACGTCCAGCCGGGCGCCCAGATCGTCCGCGTCGAACCGACCGGCTTCGAGGAGATCGGGCGCTTCATCGTCTCGATCTCGCCTTTACTCATGGCCGCGGCCTTCCTGCTCGGCTACATCGAATTCAAAACCCCGGGCATGGGCATTTTCGGCGTTCTCGCCGCGGTGTGTGGTCTGATTTTTTTCTTTGGCCACTACATCGCCGGCCTTTCCGGATATGAAAACCTTCTGTTGATCGGCCTTGGGGTCGGCCTGATCGCCGCGGAGCTTTTTATTTTTCCCGGCACCTTCTTGCCCGGCCTCCTGGGGTTGGGGCTCCTCCTCTTCGGCATTCTCAACACCATGGTCGACCGCTACCCCACCGACCCCGTCCTTCCCACCCTGCCCCAACTCCATCTTCCCGCTCTTAACTTTGCCCTCGGCCTTTTTGGCGGCATCGCCGCCATCCTTTTGGCAGCCCGCTTTCTACCCCGCACGAGTCTGTTTCGGCCCTTCGAACTTGCCACCACCTCCCCCCGGTTCCAGCCGATTGCGGAGGAACCCGCCCCGCACGGTTCCCGCGGGCAAACCCTCACCGATCTCCGGCCCAGCGGCCGGGCCTCCTTCGATGACCGTGTTTACGATGTCCTGGCGGATGGCGATTTCATTTCCGCTGGCACCCCGATAAAAGCCGTCGGCCGCGAAGGCACGACAACCCTTGTCCAGCGTCTTGACGCATGACTCTTCTCCTCGCCCTGCTCATCGCCGGTGTCGCCCTCCTTCTTGCCGAGGTCTTTCTCCCCGGCATGGTCGCCGGAGTCCTCGGCGTCGTCTGTCTGTTGGGAGCAGCCGTGGTCGGCTTCGCCGAGTTTAGCCCTCAGATCGGTAGCCTGATCCTGATGGCTGAATTGCTTGCCGGCACAATTCTCACGATTCTCTGGATGCGTTATTTCCCCAAGACCGCGCTGGGAAAAAAATACATCCTCGACCCCTCCACCGCCACCCATGCCTCCACGAAATCGGAGAAATGGATGAGCCGGGAAGGCGTGGCTCTCTCCGATCTCCGCCCCGCCGGCTCCGCCCGTCTCGAGGGGGAAAAAGTCGATGTCATCACCAGTGGGGAGCACCTGGAATCCGGCACGCGGGTGAAAGTGGTCCGGGTCGATGGACCGTCCATTTTTGTTCGCCGGGTCTGAGCACCTCCTTCATAATCTCCCATTATGCCATTATTCCTTCTCATCGCCGCCGGGGTGGTCGCCCTGGTCTTCGGAATCGTTCTCCTTAACTTCTTCGGCCTCTGGCTCCGGGCCCTGACCTCCGGGGCGCCAGTCGGAATTCCCACCCTCATTGCCATGCGTCTGCGCGGCATCCCGAATTCCCTGATCGTCAATGCCCGCATTACCGCCGTTCGTGCCGGGATCGATGTCTCCACCGCTCAGCTGGAAACTCATTTTCTCGCCGGCGGAAACGTCGACCAGGTCATCCGTGCTCTCATCGCCGCCGACAAAGCCGGCATCAAGCTCGACTTCAACCGCTGTTGTGCGATTGACCTGGCCACCTCCGGCTCCGGTAAAACGGTCTTTGACGCCGTCCGTACCAGCGTCAATCCGCGTGTCATCGACTGCCCCGGCGCCAACTCCGGCAAAAGCACAATCGACGGCGTTGCCAAGGACGGCATCACTGTCCGTGCTCGCGCCCGGGTCACCGTCCGCTCCAACCTCGACCGTTTTGTTGGCGGCGCCACCGAGGAGACCATCATTGCCCGCGTCGGGGAAGGAATTGTCAGGGCCATTGGCTCCAAGGAAACCTACAAAGGCGTCCTGGAGAATCCTCAGGACATCTCCAAAGACGTGCTCAATCGCGGTCTCGATGCCGGCACGGCGTATGAAATTCTTTCGATCGATATCGCCGATGTCGACGTCGGGGAAAACGTCGGCGCCAAACTCCAGGCCGAGCAAGCGGACGCCGACAAACAGGTCGCGCAGGCCAAAGCGGAAATGCGTCGTGCCGCGGCTGTCGCCGTGGAACAGGAGATGCGCGCCAAGGTCGTGGAGGCCGAGGCCCAGGTTCCCCTCGCCATGGCCGAGGCCTTTCGAAAGGGCAATCTTGGCATTCTCGATTACCAGAAGATTCGAAACGTCTCCGCTGATACGGAGATGCGCGCCGCCATCGCCAAGGATTCGGGCAAAACCGGCCCGAAATAATCCCCCTCCGCCATGGAGTGGCTCGTCCCGATCCTTTTCATCCTCGCCAGCCTTGCGCAGTGGTGGATGCAGAAAAACCGTCAGGGACAGGAGGAAGAAAACCCCGAGATGCCCCCGGCGTCGGCGCGACGTGACCGGTCCACTCCCCCTCGCCGCGAACCAGACCCCCAGCAAGAGCTCGGAGACTTGGGTGATCTCTTAGAGGCCCTGGGCCGGCGTCGGCACGAATCCCCTCCTCCGGCAGTGGAAGAGACCAAACCGCCCGTCCTGCCCGCTCCGGCTCCCAAAACCACCAATCTGCCCAAACGCGAACCTACTCCCGCACCCCGCCTCGAACCGGTCATCATCCTAGAGACCCCAAAGCCCGCCCCGGTACCGGCGCTCACGCTGTTACCCGAGCCCAAACCCTCGTCGACTTCCGAGCCCACGGCTGTTTTCGTTGAGCCGGAAACCCCGGGCGCCACGTTCCGCTCCTTCCCGCCCGCGGAAAAATCCGGCGCCTCGACACCCCATCGTTGGGCGAAAAAACTCCGGTCCTCGGGCTCCGTCCGGGATGCTATCGCCCTTTCTGAAATTCTCGCCCCGCCGGTCTCTTTACGCTGAAATCCCCGCATGCCCAAAAAGAGCAACGCAGGCCTGCCCGTCGCCCTGATCCAGATGGCGATGTCGCCCGACCCGAAAAAAAACCTCCCAGCCGCGATCGACCGGATTCATGCCGCTGCCAAGCAGGGCGCGAAACTGGTCTGTCTACCCGAGCTCTTCCGCTCACTCTACTTCTGCCAGAAAGAGGATTACCAGTGCTTCGAATTGGCCGAGCCGATTCCCGGCCCTACCACCGATCTTCTCGCCAAGAGCGCCAAAAAGCTGAAGATCACCCTTGTCTCCAGCCATTTTGAACAGCGGACCGGCGGCTTGTACCACAACACCGCCGTGGTCTTCGGCCCGGACGGCTCCATCCTGGGCACCTACCGCAAGATGCATATCCCTGACGACCCCGGCTTCAGCGAAAAGTTTTACTTCGCTCCCGGCGACACCGGCTTTGTTCCGATCTCCACTCCGGTCGGCAAACTCGGTGTCTTGGTCTGCTGGGATCAATGGTATCCGGAGGCGGCCCGGCTGATGGCCCTGCGCGGTGCCCAGATCCTTATTTACCCCACCGCCATCGGGCTGGCCCGGACGGAGCCACGAGCACTACACAAGGTCCAATGCAGCGCGTGGCAGACCATGCAGCGAAGCCATGCGATCGCCAACGGGATCTTTGTTCTCTCCATCAACCGCACCGGCCGCGAGGATAATCTCGATTTCTGGGGCACGTCCTTTGCCTGTGATCCCTTTGGTGAGGTGCTCGCCCAAGCATCTGCTGACAAGCCGGAGATCCTCCGCGCGAATCTGGATCTCGAAGAGATCGGCGTCACCCGCCAGCACTGGCCCTTCTTGCGTGACCGCCGGGTGGACGCTTACCACGGCTTGGACCAGCGCTTCCTCACTCCTTGAGTCGGCCCACTACCACCATCGACTGGGCCCAGTACCGCCTTCCCGCCGAGTGGGAAAAACACGAGGCCACCTGGCTGGCCTGGCCCCACAACGAGGGCACCTGGCCCGGCCTGATGGAACCGGTGCGTCAGACCTATCTTGAGATCATCCGCGCCCTGATTCCCGGCGAGCGCGTCTACCTTTGCGTGAATGACTGCGCCGTTGCCGACGACGTTGGTGAGCGCCTGCGGAAGGCCGGCATTCAGTCGCCGAACCTCAAGATTGTTACGATCAAGACCGACGACGCCTGGCTGCGTGACAGCGGCCCCATTTTTATGCTGCACCGAAAAAAAGGCCCTCCGGCCAGGGTGGCCCACGATTTCGGTTTTAACGGTTGGGGAAGAAAATATGAGCCCTGGGATGCGGACGACCGCGTCCCTCTTGCGGCCTGCCCGATGACCGACACCCCCTTCGAAACGCACGACTATGTCCTCGAAGGCGGCTCGATCGACACCGACGGCCAAGACACCCTGCTCACCACGGAGCACTGCCTGCTCAATAAAAACCGAAACCCCTCCTTTTCCCGCCCCGAAATTGAAACCAAGCTGAAGCACTGGTTGGGCGTGAAGCAGATTGTGTGGCTTGGGGATGGACTCGAGGGCGACGACACCGACGGACATGTGGATGATCTAAGCCGCTTTGTCGCCCCTGGCGTGGTGGTGACCGCGGTGGAAAAAGACCCGAAAGACACAAACTACGCCCCCTTAAAGGATAACCTCGAACGCCTGAGGAAGGCGAAAGATTCCCGTGGCATGCCTTTTCGGGTTCTGGAAATGCCAATGCCGCCCCGCAGTGACGGCCCCCATCACCGTAACCCAGCCAGCCATGCCAATTTTTATATCGCCAACTCGGCGGTGCTTGTGCCGGTTTTCAGCTCCCCGACCGACCAGCCCACCCTGGATCTTTTACGACCCTTCTTTCCGGATCGGAAGGTTGTGGGAATCGACTGTTCCGCCCTCGTCGGGGGTCTAGGTGCCATCCACTGCATCACCCAGCAGATGCCCGCCGTCCCAACTTAAACGTAATCGTAAACGCAAACGGACGGATTGAGTCTCCGTGCCTCAATCTCTAGGATTTAAGGTTATGAAACCCCTCCGCATCGGACTGCCCTCGGGCAGCCTGCAAGAAGCGACACTGGAGCTCTTCCGGCGCGCGGGGTTCAATATTGGTGCCAACTCCCGCACCTATCGTCCCTCGATCGATGACCCCTCCTTTGAAGTCCGGCTGATCCGTGCCCAGGAAATCGCCGCTTACGTTCAGGACGGCTTTCTCGACCTCGGCCTGACCGGCACGGACTGGATCCAGGAGACCCGCGCCAAGGTGCATGTCGTCTCCACGCTCCGCTTCAGCAAGGCCACCGCCAAACCGGCTCGTTGGGTGATCGCGGTTCCCAACAAATCCTCGATTCGAAAACCCTCCCAACTGCGCGGCAAACGCATTGCCACGGAGGCGGTCGGTTTGGTGAGGCAGTATCTCGCCAAAAACCGGATCAAGGCGAAGGTCGAGTTTTCCTGGGGGGCCACCGAGGTCAAGGTGCCGGAGTTGGCGGATGCTATTGTCGATATCACTGAAACCGGCTCTTCCCTCGCGGCCAACGGGTTGCGAATCCTCGACACCATTCTCGAGTCCTACCCCCAGTTGATCGCTAACCGAAAAGTCTGGGCCCGGGCGACCGATCGCACCCGTATTGAAAATCTTAATCTTCTGCTGGAAGGCGCCCTGCGCGCCAGGGACTTGGTCGGCCTCAAGATGAACGTTCCCCGCTCCCGCGTTTCTCTTGTCTCCTCCGCCCTCTCCTCTCTGCGTGATCCCACGATTTCCCCCCTCTCCCGCGACGGTTGGGTGGCGGTGGAAACAGTGATGGAGGAGAAGACTGTTCGCTCCTTAATTCCGCGACTCAAGCAGTTGGGGGCAGAGGGGATTATCGAGTATCCGCTGAATAAGGTTGTCACCTAAGGTCCGGGTGGCACGATGCCGGTATGGGTTCCATCAAGAAAAAGCGGAAGGCCAAGATCGCCAAGCACAAGCGCCGCAAGCGCAGTCGGGCCAACCGTCATAAGAAGCGTCTCCGGTACAAGACTTGAGGTCTGGGCGCTTGGCGCCCTCCTCGGTCTTGCTCCGATCTCCCTGACCGCCACCGAGCCGGTCCGCAACGACCGGGTGGAGTC
>Ga0214917_10004981_pt1 | contig 14408 bp, 13 predicted proteins | sample LL_1208_BB_MetaG_FD_177983 | JGI IMG/M metagenome (GOLD analysis project Ga0214917, IMG submission 177983) | Freshwater microbial communities from Lake Lanier, Atlanta, Georgia, United States - LL_1208_BB | ecosystem: Environmental > Aquatic > Freshwater > Lake | place: USA: Georgia | collected... | reverse complement strand
CAGTTCGGTCAAGAACACCCGCAAGATCACTGAGGCCATGCGCCTTGTGGCCGCTGCCAAGGTGCGCCGGGCTCAGGAACAGGTGCTGCGTAGCCGTCCATTCGCGGACCGTTTGGCGCGCGTGCTGGAGAACCTCCAGTCGCGCATGCAGTTTGAAACCGCCGATGCTCCCCTGCTGGAGAGCCGCGATGTGCGCAACATCACCCTGCTCGCCGTCACCGGTGATCGGGGTCTGTGCGGTGGCTACAACGCCAACATCATCAAGCGCACCGAACTCCGCTACGCCGAACTCACCGGCCAGGGCTATGCCGTGGATCTGGTGCTGATCGGCCGCAAGGCGATCACCTATTTCCAGAATCGTGCCGATCGCTACACGATTCGCGCTGTCTTTACCGGCCTGGAGCAGGTGCCCAATGCCGCTGAGGCTGGCAAGATCGCCGATGAAGTGCTGGCAGAATTCATCTCTGGCAGCACCGATCGCGTGGAGATCATCTTCACCAAGTTCATTAACCTGGTGAGCTCCAAGCCTGTTTCCCAGACCCTGCTGCCCCTGGATCCTCAGGGCATTGCCAGCCCGGATGATGAGATCTTCCGTCTCACCACCCGCGATGGTCAGCTCGGCGTTGAAACCGGCAAGGTGAGCAATGAGCAGCCTGCGCTGCCCTCCGATCTCGTCTTCGAGCAGAGTCCCGAGCAGCTGCTCAATGCACTGCTGCCCCTGTATCTGCAGAACCAGCTGCTGCGCTCCCTCCAGGAAGCTGCGGCTTCTGAGCTGGCCAGCCGGATGACGGCCATGAACAACGCCAGCGACAACGCCAAGGCTCTCGCCAAGACGCTGACCCTGGATTACAACAAGGCCCGTCAGGCTGCGATCACCCAGGAGATCCTCGAAGTGGTGGGCGGCGCCGCCGCCATGTCCTGAGGCTTCGGCACCAGCCAAGCCCGACCAGCTGAGGTTCCAGTCATCCCTGACTCGTTCAGACCGTCACCGCGCTTGCGCGGCATACGGCCTTCACGAGTCAGGGATGTTCTGCTTCTTGGGCATTGGGCGGTGCAGATGCCCTGGCGGTTCGAGAGCAGCCCGCTGCCTGAGGCCCTGTGCCGCGGGAAGATCGCTCTTCGTGCTGGCCTGTGCGATGCGTCTGACGCTCGAGCCCCTGTTCCCTCTGGCGCTGGCCCGGGCGCAGCTGGCCCTCGATCCGCTCGATCTGGCGTTGCTCATGCAGGCGGTGCTGGAGCTGCGGGGCGAGGCCACTGGCAATCCCGAGGATGGTTGCGCCTGGACAGGAGATCTCAACGGCGTCTGGCAGGTGCATCGGCTTCCGGCGTTTGCAGCGATCACCCGGGAGGTGGAACAGCGGGCCTGGGCCTATCTGCAGCAGCTGGGATTCGATCCCGGCAGCGTTGCTCTGCACATTCAGCGGGCCTGGCCGGTGGTGAGCGAGCCCGGGCAGGTGGTGGGGCGTCATCACCACCCCAATGCCCACCTGAGCGCGATCGTGTATCTCAATGGCGACGGCAGCGGCCGCAGCGGCTGCCTCCGCCTGTTTCCGCACCGCCAGGTCAACGAACTGGTTCAAGGCCTGGCGGTGGGCCATGGCGGGCCGATCGATACCGCCTCTGAATCGGCGCAGCTCTGGAACGCCCCCTGGCGCGATGTGGCGCCGCAGGCCGGCCTGCTGCTGCTGTTCCCCGCCGGCACCGATCACGCCGTCACCGCCAATGAGGATCCGGACGACGTGCGTCTCTCGCTGGCCTTTGATCTGGCTCTCACCGCCCCGCTGGCCGGCGATCAGCAGGCGCCGGCGGAATACTTGGCGCCCCACCCAGGTCAGTGGACATCGCTGCAGGCGCCGTGAGCCCCGCTCCAGCGCCGACCATCGGCCCGCGATCAGGGAAGATGGCCCGCACTGCCCGCATCCCGCAGCGTCGTTCATGAGCGAGACCTTCACCGTCGTCTGCGACCTGGACGGCGTCAGTCACAGCTTCCCCTGCCGCGCCGATCAGACGGTGCTCGCCGCCGCCGAGGCCGCGGCGGTGCCCGTTCCCAGCTCCTGCTGTTCCGGCGTGTGCACCACCTGCGCCGCTCGTATCACCGAGGGCACGGTGCATCAGCCCGATGCGATGGGTGTGAAGGCCGAGCTGCAGGCCGAGGGTTACGCACTGCTCTGCGTGGCTTACCCCCGCTCCGACCTCAAGGTGCTTGCCGGTCAGGAGGACGCCCTCTATGAAGCCCAGTTCGGTCAGTACCAGAAGTGAGGCTGGTGCCGCTTCTGCTGCAGCTGGAGCGCCGGCCCGGCCCGCTTCGGCCCCAGATCCTCGCGGCCTTGGCGGCCCATGGGCGCCCACTGCGCTGGGCGATTACAGCCGCCGCTGCTGACAACCCAGCGGAAGCCCCACCTGACAGCGTCGCTGTGATGCGTCTGCAGATTGAGGCGGTGGTGCTGGCATGAGTGCCGCTGCCGGTGCTGGTGCTGCTGCTGGTGCTCCGGGATCCCCGTTGCCAACGCTTCTGGTGGTGCCCACCGGGATCGGTTGTGCTGTCGGCGGTTACGCCGGCGATGCCCTGCCGGCGGCACGGTTGCTGGCGGCTGCCAGCGGCTGCCTCATCACCCACCCCAATGTGATGAACGGCGCCTCGCTCTACTGGAGCGACCCTCGCATCCACTACGTGGAGGGTTCCAGTCTTGATCGCTTTGCGGCGGGAGAGCTGGCCTTGCGGCCGGTGCGGCGCCAGCGGATCGGCCTGCTGCTTGATGCCGGTATTGAGGAGGAGCTGCGCTGGCGCCACATTCAGGTGGCCGATGGTTGCCGCGCCACGCTTGGCCTCGAGATCGGCCCTGTGGTGATCACTGATGAACCCCTGGACGTGCAGCTCAGCCTCGGCGCCAGCGGCGTGAGCTGGGGAGAGCTGGGGCGGCCGGAGGCGCTGCTGCGGGCCGGCCGGCAGCTGCAGGAGGCTGGGGCGACCGCCATCGCTGTGGTGGCGCGCTTCCCCGACGACCCTGACAGCGCCGCCCTGGCCGCCTATCGCCAGGGCAGCGGTGTGGATGCCCTGGCTGGCGCCGAAGCGGTGATCAGCCATCTGCTCAGTCTGGAGCTTGGTCTGCCCTGCGCCCATGCCCCGGCGCTGGGCCCGCTGGCGCTCGATGTCCAGCTCGATCCCCGTGCCGCCGGCGAGGAGCTGGGCCACACCTTTCTGGCCTGCGTGCTGGTGGGTCTCAGCCGCGCCCCCGATCTGATCAGCACCGCGGCGCCCGGGAGTCTGGGCTTGGCCTGTCAGCCCGCTGACCTGGCGATCGACGCGGTAGGGGCGATCGTGGCGCCGGCTGGCGCCTTGGGAGGTGCCGCCGTGCTGGCCTGCGCGGAGCGGCGCATTCCGGTGATCGCCGTGGAGAACCCCTGCCTCCTGTCGGTGACCGCCGCTGCCCTGGATCTGGAGGTGATCCACGCCGCCAGCTACAGCGAGGCAGCCGGTCTGCTGCTGGCGCTGCGTGAGGGGATCAGCCCCTTGGCCCTGCAGCGGCCCCTGGCTTCTCTGAGCCACGGGATGAACGAGCGCCTCCCCAGGCCGTGAGCGGCTTTCGCTCCGCCGCTGCTGCTGCAGGATCCGGCCGTTGCCCCTGCGGCGGCGGTAGCCGCCGGCTCAGCACCGCCGACTGCTGTGGCCCCCTGCTGCGCGGCGAGCAACTGGCCGCCACGGCCGACCAATTGATGCGCTCCCGCTACAGCGCCTTCGCCACGGGCGATGTGGATCACCTGTTGCGCACCCAGGCGCAGGATCATTCCCCCCATCAGTCGGCACCTGAGCGGCGCCGGGCCCTGGAGGAGACCTGCCGCCGGGTGAGCTGGCTGCGGCTTGAGATCCTGGCCACCGAGGCCGGCGGCCCCTTGGATCTGGAGGGTACGGTCACCTTTGAGGCCCACTACCAACAGTCGGGCGGGCGCCGTGGCGTTGATCGCCGGGGTGTTGATCGCCGGGGTGTGATGCGGGAATGCTCCCGCTTCGGGCGCGAGGGTGGCCGCCTTGAGGGGGCCTGGCTTTATCTCGAGGCGCTGGAGCTCTCGGGCTGACCAGCGACGTTCAGCTCCGGAGCGCCGAGCGGATCTGTTCGAGCAGGTCCGAGCAGCGGGTGCGGCTGTGGGCCATGCTCTCGCCGCTGATGGTCTCCAGCCAGAGTTCACCGGTCTGGCTGATGTCGCTCCAGTCGGCCCAGAGGCGCACATAGTCGCGCGTGGCGCGGCCGGCGCAGGGTCGCTCGAAGGCCATCAGCGTGGGACCGTTCGCCGGCTCCACCTCCAGCCCCAGCTCGTTCAGCAGGGGCGGCAGCAGCTCTGCTGGCGCGACGCCGCCGACGAGGGGGATCAGGGCGCGGCAGTAGGCCATGACGCAGACGATCTGCCCGACCAAGGTATGGGTGTTGGCACGGCCTGGGCACAGAGGGGGCGGAATGTCTTCCGAATCCCCGGCGGACGTCGCCCTCCCGCTCAGCGCAGGCAGGCCATCGGGTGGCGGTTGTGCACCCCCAGCGCCTTGGCCACGCCCGGATGGCAGACCGCGCCGCCGATCGTGTTCAGCCCAGACACCAGCTCCGGTCGGTCGGTGACGGCCTCCACCAGGCCTCGTCCTGCGATCGCCAGGATGTAGGGCAGGGTGACGCTCACCAGTGCCTCGGTGGCGGTGAACGGCACGGCTCCCGGCATGTTGCCGACGGCGTAGTGCTGCACGCCGTGGACCGTGCGCACCGGTTCGGTGTGGGTGGTTTCCTGGCTGGTGGCAATGCAGCCCCCCTGATCGATCGCCACGTCGACGATCACCGATCCCGGCCGCATCTGCTGCACCAGGGCCTCGTCCACCAGGGTGGGCGCGCGGTCGCCCGGCAGCAGCACGGCGCCGATCAGCAGGTCGGCCGTGGGCACGAGACGCTCCAGCAGGCCGCGGCTGCTCACCAGGCTCACCAGACGCCCCTGGCGCTGGCTCTCCAGGCGCCGCAGGCGCTCCGGGCTGTGGTCGAGCAGCAGCACCTCCGCATCCATGGCGGCCGCCAGCCGAGCGGCATTCCAGCCGACACTGCCGGCGCCGAGCACCACCACCAGTGCCGGTCGTACACCGGTGCAGCCTCCGATCAGGACCCCCCGGCCGCCGTGGGGTTTCTCCAGCAGGTGGGCGCCCACCTGAGCCGCCAGCCGCCCGGCGATCTCGCTCATCGGCGCCAGCAGGGGCAGGCTGCCGTCGTCGAGCTGCACCGTTTCGTAGGCAATGGCGGTGGTGCCTGCCGCCAGCAGGGCGCGGCCCACCGCCGGGTAGGCGGCCAGGTGCAGGTAGGTGAACAGCACCAGGTCTGGGCGAAGGAAATCGAATTCCTCCGGCTGCGGCTCCTTGACCTTCACCACCAAGTGGGCGGCCCAGGCCTCCTCCCGGCTCACCAGCAGAGCGCCGGCCGCGGTGAAGGCCTCGTCGTCAAGGCCGGCGCCACTGCCGGCCCCGGCCTCGATTCGCACCGTGAAGCCATGGCTCACCAGCTCACGCACGGCATCAGGGGTGAGCGCCACCCGCTGCTCATCACGCTTGATCTCCCGCGGTACGCCGATGCTCGCGATCGGGGCTGTCGGGGCGACCATGGCGCGGGACGCGGGCGTTCCTCCAGCTTGGCTCCGCTGCCGGCCAAGAGCCAGTGTTGGATCTGGCGCTTCAGCCCGCGGCGGCGATCGGCATGCGCCAGCCGCTGCCGAAGGCGCGGTTGCTCACCTTCAACAGGGGTGCCGCCTGGCGGCGTTTGAACTCAGCCCGGCGCAGCAGACCCTGCACCCGCTCCGCCAGGGCGGCGTCAGTGCCGGTGGCGATCAGCTCCTCGGGGCTGCGCTGCTCCTCGATCAGGGCCTTGAGCAGTGGATCGAGCTGGTCGTAGTCCGGTAGGGAATCGCTGTCGCGCTGGTCCGGGCGCAGTTCGGCGCTGGGGGGTTTCTCGCGGATGGCATGGCCCACCAGCTCCCCCTCGGCTGCCAGTCCCAGGGCCTGGCGGCAGGCTGCGGCAGCCGGGCTGTCGATCCAGGCGCAGAGGCGGAACACACTCGTTTTGTAGAGGTCGCCGATCACCGCCAGGCCGCCGTTCATGTCGCCGTAGAGGGTGCAGTACCCCACCGCCAGCTCTGATTTGTTGCCTGTGGAGAGCAGCAGCTGACCCTGTTGGTTGGCCAGCGCCATCAGCAGGGTGCCGCGGATGCGCGACTGCAGGTTTTCAGCGGTGAGTCCCGCCGGCGCGCCGGCCAGTGGCTCGTTCAGCGCCGCATCGAATCCCGCCATCAGCGCTGCGATCGGCACGGTGCCGGTGGCAATGCCCAATCGCTGGGCCAGAGCGAGGGAATCCTCGATCGAGCCGGCCGAGCTCCAAGGGGATGGCATCAGCAGCGCCTGCACGTTCCCGGGGCCGAGGGCTGCCGCGGCCAGCACGGCCACCAACGCCGAATCGATGCCGCCGCTCAGTCCCAGCAGGGCCCGGCGGAAGCCGCATTTACGGGCGTAGTCGCGCAGGCCGAGCACGAGGGTGCGCAGCAGCAGTTCCTCGGGGTCCGGCAGGGGGCTGGTTGTGCCGGCGGGGGCGAGCGCCGCGTCCCACACCTGCAGATCCGGCTCCGCCCACGCCAGTTGCTGACACACGGCTCCGGTGGCCGCCATCACGAAGCTGCCGCCATCGAACACCAGCTCGTCGTTGCCCCCCACCTGGTTCACGTAGACCACCGGACAACCCAGCCGCGCCGCCGCTGCCGCCGCCAGCCGCCGGCGCAGCTGGGCCTTGCCCTGGGCGAAGGGAGAGGCCGAGAGGTTGAGCAGCAGGTCGGGCCGCAGGGCCTGCAGCTCCCCCACCGGGTCGCCACCCCTCAGCCGCTGGCCATGCAGCTCCTCCTCCACCCAGAGGTCCTCACAGATGTTGATGCCGAGACGCCAGCAGCGACCACCGTGTTCCAGCTCCAGCAGGCCCGGTTGGTCGCCGGGGCGGAAGTAGCGGCGCTCGTCGAACACGTCGTAACTCGGCAGCAGCCGTTTGCGGGCCACCACCCGCCAACCGCCGGATTGCACCAGGGCCGCAGCGTTGAACAGATCCGGCTGCTGGCGATCCGGCGCTGCTTCGCTCACCCCCAGCAGCAGGGCCAGGCCGCTGGGAAGCTCCGCCGCCAGCTGATCAAGGGCCTCCACCTGACGCCGGCGCAGGGCGGGGCGCAGCAGCAGATCACGCGGCGGGTAGCCCCACAGGGCCAGCTCCGGCGCCACCACCAGCTCGGCACCCTGCGTGTGGGCCGTGCGGCAGGCGGCCAGCAGCAGCGCGGCGTTGCCGCTGAGGTCGCCCACCAGCGGGTTGATCTGGGCGAGGGCGAGGCGCATCGGATCAGCGAGGGAGGATCAGCACCGGAGCCTCAGCGGCGCGGCTGCCCGAGTCCGTAGAGATTGTGCTTGACGAGCTCCTCCCAGACGGCTGCCGGCAGCTGCTGAGGGTCGGGCTGGGCGCGCACCGCCGAGCTGGCCGTGCCGGGCACCGACAGCTCCAGCAGTTCCGGGCGTCCCCCCAGCTGCCGCAGCGCCTCCAGCGCTTCGGGATCGAGGGCGAACCCCTGGCGGGGCACCACCGCCAGACGGCAGCGCCGCAGCAGCTCGCCGGCTCTGTACCAGCGCGGCACCTGGGCGGCCAGATCGCCTCCCACCACGAACACCAGCTCACGGCTGGGCCAGAGCGCCTGGGCGCGCTCGAGGGTCTCGAGGGCGCGGGGGCTGCTCAGCTCCTGGTGGAGCGTGATGCGTGGATCGGCCAGCTCGTCCACCAGCCGCTGCAGCAGGCCAGCCCGCTGCAGCAGCGGGGCGCCGTGCTGCTTGCAGGGGTTGTCGCTGGCCCAGGTGACGACCTGGCCGTAGGCGCCCGCCAGCCCAGCCAGCAGGGCCAGGTGCCCTGCGGTGGGTGGGTCGGCGCTGGTGCCGAACAGGGCCAGCCCTGGGGGTAGATCGCGGGAATGATCGGCTGGCACCGGCTCGCTCATGGCAGCAGGGTCTGCAGTTGCGGTGACGCTGAACCCGCCGCGATCGGCCGCCCCTGCCACTGCTGCAACCAGGCGCGCACCTGCGGATCCTGACGGGCCAGGCGCCGCAGCAGCGAGGCGGGCCGCAGTCGGCCCCGTTCGGCGCCGCGCAGCAGTTCCGCCGCCGCCAGTCGGCCGGTCAGCCGGGTGGTGTGCACCGCCAGAGCGGCCTGGGCCAGGGCCACCGGCGCGGCCGGCGCCAGGCTGAGGCCACCGCTGAGGGGCGCCGCCAGTAGCAGCGCCTGGCGCAGGCCGCCCAGCAGCAGCTGAATGCCCAGCTGGGTGCCGCCGAGCAGGGCGTTCTGGGCCGAGAGGCGCGTGAGCAGGGCGCGGGCGCCGCCGCTACCCAGCTCCAGGCCATAGAGCTGACAGAGCTGGGTGACCAGGGCCGCATCAAGCGCCAGCCCGCCGGCCAGATCCAGCAGCATCAGCGGATTGGCGGCCACGCCGGTGGCCTTCAGGGCGGCGTAGCGGCCGATCAGGGCCTGGGCGGCGCTGCGGCCGCGGCGCAGCCGCCATTGGTGCAGCCGCTGGGCGAAGCGATCGGCTGCCCGCAGCCCGTTCAGCCCCAGCAGCAGGGCGCCGTGTGCCTCGAGCTGGGTCAGCAGGGCCCGGCGCAGGGGGGCGATCTGGGGCGGCTGCGGTTCGCTGCGAACCCGGCCGTCATCGAGCAGCACCGCCCGCCGCGGCGCCGAGGCCACCGCCAGCAGCTCCAGCGGCCGGGCGGCGGCGGGCAGGCGGCGGCGGATGCTGGCCAGCAGGTTCTCCCGTTCGGATTCGGGCCAGCAGTCGCTGCGGTTGAGCACCACCAGCACCGGCTTGCCCTCGGCCAGCAGGGCATCGAGCGCCTCGGCCTCGGGGGTGGTGAGGTCGCCATCGAGCACCAGCAGCACCAGATCAGCTCCGAGGGCCACCCGTGCCGCCAGCCGCTGACGGGCGTTGGCGGCGATCTCGTCGATACCGGGGGTGTCCACTAGCTCCACCGCCTCCAGCCCGGTCACCTCCACGGCCCAGCGCGCCCGCTGCTGGGAGCGGGTGCAGCCGTGGGCCACGTCGGTGGCGAAGCGTGGTTCGCCGAGCAGGGCATTGAGCAGGCTCGACTTGCCCACCCCCACCCGACCGAACACGGCGACCCGCAGCCGCCGCTGGCGCAGGGCCAGCAGCTGGCGGTCGAGGGCCTGGAGTTCCGGCCCCAGGGCTGAGCGTTCCCGCTCGCTCAGCCGCAGTTCGCCACGCCATTGCTCCAGCAGCAGGTCGCAGCGCTCGGCGGCCGAGGGGGCCGGCGTGGCGTCGGCAGGCGTGGCAGGGCGGCGGACCGGCATCGTGACGGGCACTTGTGCCATCGTCGCGCTCAGCAGCGCGCGCGTCCCATGCTGATCGGTCCGGAGATTCACGCCCAGCGCCGCGCCTGCTTCTTCGAAGCCCTCGGCGGGGCGGCCGCGGTGATTCCAGGCGCGGTGCTGGCCACGCACCACGCCGACTGCGAGTGGCCCTTCCGCCAGGCCAGCGACTTCTGGTATCTCACCGGGTTTGATGAACCCGATGCGGTGGCCCTGTTCCTGCCGCACCGGCCTGAGGGTGAGCGCTACGTGTTGTTCGTGCCGGCCAAGGAGGCCAGCGCCGAGGTTTGGCATGGCTTCCGTTGGGGCTGCGAGGGGGCGGTGGAGCGCTTCGATGCCGATCTGGCCCATCCCCGCAGCGAGCTGGCGGAGCGTCTGCCCGACTACCTGAAGGGAGCCGAGGGGATCGCTTTCCGGGTCGGCAAGCATCCGGCCGTGGAGCCGCTGGTGCTGCAGGCCTGGGCGGCCCAGCTGGATCGCGCACCCCGCAGCGGTGCGGCGGCCCTGGGCCTGGTGGCCCCCTGTCCGCTGCTGCACGGCCTGCGCCTGCGCAAGGCGCCTGTGGAGCTGGCGCGGATGCGCGAGGCGGCCCGCATCTCGGCCGAGGCCCATGAGCTGGCACGTCAGGTGGCCCGGCCTGGCCTGAGCGAGCGACAGGTGCAGGCGGTGATCGAGCAGCACTTCCTCGAGCAGGGCGCCCGCGGGCCCGCCTACGGCTCGATCGTCGCCGGCGGCGACAACGCCTGCGTGCTGCACTACACAGCCAATAACGCCCTGCTGCGCGATGGCGACCTGCTGCTGATCGACGCCGGCTGTTCGCTGGCCGACTACTACAACGGCGACATCACCCGCACCTTCCCGATCAACGGCCGCTTCACCGGTGAGCAGCGAGCGCTCTACGAGCTGGTGCTGGCGGCCCAGGAGGCGGCGGTGGCGGCGGTGGCGCCGGGTCAGACCGCCGAGGGCGTGCACGAGACGGCCGTGCGCGTGCTGGTGGACGGCCTGCTGGAGCTGGGTTTGCTGCGGGGCGAGGCCGACGGGATCATCGAGCAGGGCGCCTACCGCCACCTCTACATGCACCGCACCGGCCACTGGCTCGGCCTCGACGTGCACGATGTGGGCGCCTACCGCCTCGGTGAACACCACGTGGCGCTGGAACCCGGCATGGTGCTCACCGTGGAGCCGGGCCTTTATGTGAGCGACCGCCTGCCGGTGCCGGAGGGGCAGCCGGCGATCGAGGCGCGCTGGAAGGGCATCGGCATCCGCATTGAGGACGATGTGGCCGTGACCGACCACGGCCACGAGAACCTCACGGCAGCGGCACTGAAGGAGCCGGCGGCGCTGGAGCGCTGAGGGCGGCCCTCAGGACAGGGCTTGCTCCAGGGCAACCAGCACCTGCTCCGTGGCGGGGATCACCGCATCGGCGCCCGCCTGGCGTAGCCGGGCCTCGTAGGGGCCGCGGCGGTCGGCGGCTTCGGGCGTGTGCAGGTGTGGCGGAGCCACGGCCAGGGCCAGAAAGCGTTGCTCCGGCGCCTGCTGGCGGGCCCGCTGCACGGTGAGCACGTCGGCCACGGTGTCGCCCAGATAGGCCACGGGTGGGGCATCCGCCCCCAAGTCGGAGCAGCCGCTGAGGGCGTGGGCCAGGCGCAGGAAACCCGTCGGGTCGGGCTTGTCGGGGGCGTCGCCCATGGCGATCAGCGGCGGATCGCTCAGGCCCAGCCGCCGCTGCAGCACGAAGCGAGCCGAGGGCGGCTCGGCGCCGCTGACGAAGCCCCAGGCCAGGCCGGCGGCTGTCAGGCTCTCGAAGAAGGCCGGCTGCACCAGCAGCGGCTCATCCCCGATGAAGCCGCGCCAGGCCGCGGGATCGCCATCGGGATCGCCGCCGAAATAGAAGCCGTTGAACACCGCCACCAAAGCATCGAAGGCGGGTAAAGCAGCCGTGCCGGAGGCACAAGCGGAGGGGCTGCCCGCGGCCATGCGTCGCAGCAGCTCCAGGGAGGCCTCCCAGTCGTTGTTCCAGCAGCCTTCGGCCTTGAGGGCGTCGATCGCTTCGGGGGCCGGCCGCACTCCGCTGTAGTGGTGCACCGTTTCGACGATCGCCCGCCGGTAGCTGCCGCCCACATCCCGGATCACGCCGTCGATGTCGAACAGCAGAACCGCGCGCGGAGCCGAGCCGGTGGTGAGGCGGGACGTCAGAGGTGGGGGCTCATGGGGCTGGTAGGTTAGTTGTTTGTGATTAAGCCTTGAGCGCTGACACCATGAGCACGGAGAGCGCTGAAAGCGCCGTGGCGACTGCCGCACCTGAGGTTTCCGCTGAGGACACCACCGAGGGCCGTCCGGTGCTGCGTGGTGCCAGTGCTGTGCTGGCCGCCGCCACCATCGACGAGAACGGCGTTCCCTCCGGCCGCACCCCCAAGGCCGATGAGGGCCGTTTCCTGCTGAAGATCCTCTGGCTGCCCGACAACGTCGCCCTGGCGGTTGACCAAATCGTGGGCGGCGGTCCCAGCCCCCTCACCGCCTACTTCTTCTGGCCCCGTGAGGATGCCTGGGAAACCCTTAAGACCGAGCTTGAGGGCAAGAGCTGGATCACCGACAACGAGCGCGTCGAGATCCTCAACAAGGCCACCGAAGTCATCAACTACTGGCAGGAAGAGGGCAAGGGCAAGAGCCTCGACGAGGCCAAGCTCAAGTTCCCCGACGTCACCTTCTGCGGGACCGCTTGATCGCGGCGCCTCTGGAGTCTTCCTCCTCTCGATCAGCGCCCCCACGTGGGGCGCTTTTTTATGGCGTCACCGTCTTAAGCCCCTCGGATTTAGCCCTCGTCTTCAGCTCCTGGTCCTCAGCTCTTCGGCTTGAGCACGGATCCGAAACTGCTGGCGGTGATCAGAGCGGGCTGGGTGGCCGTGTCCACGTTGAAGCTGCGGCTCTCCGTCTGGCTGGTGCCATCCGGGTAGACATAGGTCACCACGCCGCTGAGCGTCACGCTGGTGCCGCTGCGGCTCGTTTCGCGCAGGTCGCTCACACTCACCTGTTGGAACTGACCGAAGAACGTCGGGTCGAACTGATCGCTGGCCGCCGGGCTGAACAACTGGCGGGCTGCATCGAAGTTGCCGTTGGCGATGTCGGTGTACAGCTGCTGCACGCTGGCGATGGCGAGATCAGGGTTCACCTGCTGCGGCTGTTCCAATTCCGGCGCCGGTGGTGGCTCCGCTGGGGCGGCTGAAACGGGAACCTTCGGCGCGCTCTCCGTTCCAGTGCTGGTGTCGCCCTGCGGCAGTGCCTGCTGCTGTCGGCTGCTGAGTTGCCATAGCCAGACGAGGCCTGCCAGCACGCCAACCACGAGCACGCCGGCCATGAAGCTCAGCACCGCCACCACACCCCGGCTGGCGCTGCCGTTGCTGCTGCCATAGGAGCGCGCATCGCGCAGGAGTTCGAACTCCTCAAGCGCAGCGGGCACCACCGGCACCACCGGCATCGGCGGTGGCCCTGGAGGTGGCTCTGGCGGGGCGGGTGGCTGGGGTGGACTTGGCATCTGCGCCGAGGCAGAGGTCTGCTCGGTAAGCGGCAAGGCCAGCAGGCCCTGCAGCACAGCGGTCATGCGCTGGCAGATGGCTGTGGTGAACACCTGCTCCAGCTCCTGCTGCAGGCGCAACTGCAGACGGGGATCTGCCGGCAGGGGCTGCGACTGGCCCACGGCACTGGCAAAGGCCTGGCTCATCACCAGGTAGCGGACCGCCGGCAGCAGCGGCAGCTGACGCTCGCCGCAGAGATCCCCTGCCAGGGCCTGCAGCCGCCGGCCATCGGACGGAATGCCCCGCTGCAGGTCCGCCAGGATCTGGTTGCGCAGGCTGGCGCCGAGCTGGTGATCGTTCATGGCTGGCTACGGGGCACGGGCGCCGGGCCGTGAGAGCCCACGCTGCCTGATGGCATCCTGCCGTCTCGCCACTGCAGGGCCAGCTCGCGCTGCAGGGCGCTGCAGGTGTCGAGCTGTCCCAGCCGGCTGGCGGCGATCAGCGCACCGAGTGGGTCACGGTCGGCGGCTGCCAGCAGCGGCTCGGCAGGGCTGCCGCTGAGCAGCTGCTGGAACTGGGGCCGGCGTTGGTTGAGGTTGGCGCGGATGTGGTCGGGCTTGGCGCATTGGCGCGCGCTTTCGGCGGCCACAGGCGCAGGCAGGGCGGCGGGTTGCTGGTGCCGCCACAGCCACCAGCCGCTGCCGCTGAGCAGCCCCAGTGCCGTCAGGGTCGCCAGTGTCGCCACGCTGGCGGGCCTGAGCGAACGGCGCCGGGTGATCGGGCTCGGCTGCAGGTCCGGGGCCGCCTGCGGTTCCACGTCCGGCAGATCTGGAATGCCCTGCCACTGCCCCACGGCCACGGAGACGTCATCACCGCTGCCCTGGCTGGTGATCTGCTCCAGGCCCGCCGCCAGTTCGGCCGGATCATTGATGGCGCAGAGCTGGGCGCAGAGCTGCAGGAAGTCCGCATCGGTGGCGCAGGACTTGCGCACCCCATCGCTGCTGAGCACCAGGGCTAGGTCTGTGCCCTCCCTCTCCCCGGCGGCGAGGGCCTGCAGGCTGCTTCGCTCGGCGAACAGGGCCTCGGCCCGCGGCAGGCAGAGGCTGGCGGTGGCCTCGCCGGCGGTGGCGTCGCACGCTTCTTCGCTGATCAGGGTTCCCAGTCCCGCTGCATCGAGTCGCACCAGATCCCAGTCGCCCAGGCCGGTGTGGCCCCACCAGCGCGGTGCCATCAGCACCAGCCCAAGGGTGCAGCCGTAGGCCTCGCTGCTGTAGGCCTGGCCGGCGGCCTCCGCCCGTTCGGCCCAGTCGGCGGCGGTGGCGGCAAGCCAGCCCTGCACGATTGCGGCCGGCAGCTCATGGCACAGGAGCTGGTGCCAGCCGGTCAGATCCGTGAGCGGGGTCTGGGCCAGGGCCACCTGCACGGCGGCTTCGGCCTCGCTGCAGGCCAGGGCGCTGCCCACCTGACTGAGCCAGTGGCGTCGGTTGCC
>Ga0214917_10004979_pt1 | contig 14411 bp, 11 predicted proteins | sample LL_1208_BB_MetaG_FD_177983 | JGI IMG/M metagenome (GOLD analysis project Ga0214917, IMG submission 177983) | Freshwater microbial communities from Lake Lanier, Atlanta, Georgia, United States - LL_1208_BB | ecosystem: Environmental > Aquatic > Freshwater > Lake | place: USA: Georgia | collected... | reverse complement strand
ATCCGCGGGACGTTGCTCGTAAAAAATCTTTTTTTGCAGCCACGGATACGGCCCGATCCGAAGGGGTGCATTGCTATAAATTGTTTCCCGCTGATTCAGCCAAGAGGGGGGCAGAAGCAACGGGCTGCAAAGAATCAAGAGACACAGCCCAGCAAACCAAGCGGCTTGCCTTGGGCTGTTAAAAGGAGCCTGCATTGTAAGTTTAGGGTTCGACCATTCTCTGACGAATCAAAGCGCAAAATTCTCCCACATTTCTCGTAGCCTCCACCTCTCCCGTTCGAAAACGCACACCAAACTCCTTCTCCACCGCGACCAAGATGGATATTTGCATTAAGGAATCCCACTCCGCCACATCCGTTGCCTTAGTCTGATGGGTCATTCGTGGCGGGTCGAGAAACAGCCCATCCACCACGGTCTGTAATTTGAGCAGAATCTCTCCATCAGGTTGGCTCATCTTGCTGAAGGCTAATCCGATGAACCAACGGACGAAAGTCCTGAATTGTCAGCCCATAACATTTCCCCGGCTCCCCCTTCTCTTGCGGAATAAAGCCGAACCTTGAAAAAAGGTCCTTCACGATTCCGTTTTTTCCGGTCGGCAGATAGAACCCCGTCACTTCTCGGCAGCCTCTTCCGCGCGCCTGCCGAAGGATTTCGTTCAACACAACCTCCTCCACCTGACGCTTGAGCACGCGACAGCTCATCAACCAAGTGTCGATCTCCGCAACTCCATTTTTAAAATGCAGGATCACTACGGAGATCAACCCGTGATCCCCAAATCGATCCCTCAACCGGACCGAGAAATGTCCCCACTCAGGATTTTGTGAGATCGCTGTCAGCTCCGCCTCAGTTCGTCGACGGGTCGTCACATTAAACTGGTTGCTCTTGGCTATCAGTTGCGCGATTCGAGGTAAATCCACCAATCGAAACGGCTGGACCACTGCAACCATCTCCAAAGACGCCAAATAGCTGTCCATGTCGGCACACTGACTCTCCATCCCCTTTCGCTGTGCCTCCGCGTGGTACTGCTCTGAGCGGACCCCATCCTCTTTCGTTATCTGCCGAGGCTCGAAGAATCGGGAGTCCTGCAGTTGCGCGGTGTGTTCAGCTGGATCTGGACCTAGCAACACCCGTCCGACCTCAGGGGTAAATTGCCGGACAATTTCGACCTCAGCCGGGTTGTCATCCACGAAGACGAAGCTGTCTAGCCCCAGCCGCAGCTCGGCCGCCATCCTGCACAAGTTTTCCGACTTGGGTTCCCAATTCGCGTAAAAGGCCACAAAATCCTCCCTCTTCAGAACCATTTCAGGGTGCTTTTCAAAAGGCTCCAAAGCCTTGGCTTCATCATTTTTACTGCACACAGCAAGCAAAACCCCTCTATCCTTAAGGGACTTGATGTATTTCTGAAAATCCTTGAACGCCTCTCCACGCGGAGAGGTGTCGCCCAACTCAATTCCGTCTAGGCCGTCTTCCCCAATCACCCCTCCCCAAAGAGTATTATCTAAATCCAGCACTAAAACTTTTTTCATGGGGGACCGAACCTGAGCCACCAATCGGGCCACCTCGGACGCCAGCACAGCCAGCAAGGCAGGCGAGCCCGGCTGCTTGCTTTCAAACCAGCCCCGCCGATCTTCCGCTTTTTCCAAACCCAACCGCGCTTCCAGATATTCCCGATCGCAGAGTCGCACAAAAGCAGGAGCCGTCAGTCCCAACTCAAGATTGACCGCTCGGCGGAATGTCCAATCTGTCGCCATGGTTCGATTGCGAAAAGAACCCCAATCCTGCCGACAGGGTAAAGGAAAGTTTGCCAGAATAATCTCCGCTTGGGTTCGTTCATGGGCCTTGCGGCATAGCTCTAGGAGTTCACGGGCGGACGTGGCCGCCATCTCACGGCCCAACGCACCATTTTCTTGAGCAAGTGTTGGCTTAATCAGCCGGTGGGCAGACGGGCAAAGAAGAATGAAATCCTGTTGCCCCGACTCGAGAATTCCGCCTGGCTCAAGGATTTCTGCAGTATAATTATCAAAAAGTCCGTCGGTAAAAAGGGGTCGTACCCCCTCCCCCAGTAAACGTACTTCAAGCAAATGCTTCCATGGGTGAAAGGTGCATGCGCCTAACAGCCCCATACGCACGATCGGCAGGTTGGAAACTTCTTGGGCAAATACTTTTTTAGCTAAGTTGGCCAGCATGAGGAGTTGATCGGCCTCTTTCACATGGGATGCCAGTTCTTGGAATTCGCGGAAAGCCCCTGCGTCACCCGTGCGCCCTTTTGCCGCCAAAAGACGGATTGCTTCATGGACAGACATTTCCATAGATGCTTTATATCAGAATATATTTTACCATCACTTCCTGAGTTACTTTGCCATAAGCCGCCCCACCACCTTGAAAATCCTTCTCTACACCGACCTCACTATCCGCCCTGACCAGCTCTTCTGGCACCGCGACCTCGGACTTCTGACAAAAGCCTTCCGTGACCTCGGCCACAATGCCTACCTTGTCGTGCATCCTGCGACCGAACCTATTGCTACCCCCGCAGTACCGAACGAACTTGATCAACCTAGGGAGCAACACTGCGAAGCTCACCAAGGTTTACCGAGACTGAGCGTAGCAGGGCCGCATTCACCCCTTCCCACATTCGCACCTTCCCACATTCCCACATCTGCTGCCTACAACATCAATCATCCAACATCAAAAATTCTCGATGAACCAGTCCTCTGGGCCTCTACATCCCAAGTTCGAGATAAAGAATGGTGGAAGGTTCATCATCCCGATCTGGTCATCCTCGGTCTCTGGACCCGACCCAAGTATGACCCGATCCGCCGAGCCGCCCTCTCTGCCACGCCACACGTCATCGAGCGAGCCGATAGCGATGGCATGCGCACTGCCTCCTGCGGTCTGCTCACCTACGCTAAACGCCGCTTCGACTACTTTCGCGACCGCACCTTCCGCTGGCCATCACCACTCTCAATCCTTGCCTCAACTTTCTACTCTTTCGCCTCCATTCTCGCCACCCCCTGGATCGAATATCGCTTAAGGAAAACCCTTCGGCTTCTCCCCTCCATCCTTGTCGAAACTCCACCTGCCACCCTCCTTTGGAAATCCCTCGCAGGCCGCCTAGAGGTCGATCCCTCCAAAATCCACTGTGTTCCTCACCCCATTCAGGCCGATATCTTTAAGTTCGACCCTGCCATTCAAAAAAATAATCAAATTATCTCCGTCGGCCGATGGGAATCCTACCAAAAGAACCTCCCCCTCCTGCTGAAAACCTTGCGTGACTTTTTAGATAAAAACCCCTCCTGGACCTCCCTCGTGATCGGCTCTGGGCTTCCCCCTAAATCTCCCCATCCCCGAATCACCTTTTTATCTTCGACTGCCCCCAACCAGCTCGCTCGCCACATGCAGGAATCTAAAATCTTTTTATTTTCGTCCCGGTACGAAAGTTTTCTTATGTCTGGGGTCGAGGCTCTCTCTTGCGGTTGTGCCGTTGTCGGCCCCTCAGATATCTCTGTCCTTGGGAATAGCACGATCTCCGTAAAAGATTCTTTTTGGAGGTCTCCTTTGAACCTTCTTACGCAAAAACTTCAGATCGCTTCCGTTTCCGAAAAACCTGCCACCTCCCTGATAGAAAACACCCGCTTCTCCTCTCCCACAACCGTCGCCCAACGTATTCTTCTCCTTATTCCCTAAATTCATCACTCCTTGTCTTGGTTCTGCAAAGGCGAGAAGTCCACGGATATCAACGCACCGTTGCAGATTAGGCCTGTACAGGTTTCTCGAAAAAGAAAGTGGGCTTATAAGATTCTTGATTATTTACAGCCCCTTAGACCCAGCCCTTCAATGCATGCTGCTTTTCTTCCGCCCACGGAACTTCTGGCAAAAATAATTTCAATTCAGGCCGATAATGCATTTTGAGACCTCGTGCCTCGCGATATTCCTCTGCGAGACACAACATTTCCTTGAGTCGATGGTAATTAGAGTGTTTCTCCATCATATATTTTACGGTGGCCTGAAGCCGCTCTTGATTTTCCCTCGTGCTTCCGTCCAGCAGTTTGTCTATTAAATCAATCATTTCCTGATTATTCCGATAAAGGTGCCAATGCTCCCCAGGCCGAAAGATTCGCTCTATTCGCGGGGTCCAAAATTCAAGGAATTCACATCCTGCGGCAAGCGCAATGAACTCCCGGTCGGAAAGATAATAATCCATCGATCCGCCTGGGTGCCCACCTACGACAACACGACTTTGCCGAAAAAGTGACGCCTGTTCTGCGTAAGGTAGCGGGCCCTTCCAGCAAGGAAATCCCTCCCACCCCTTCCCAAATAGGGCAAATCTTTTCCCATATCGGCGGTTGAGCTCTCTGATTTGCTGGATCCGGAGTTTTTTGTGGGCGTAAAGATAACTGAATGGATTGCGGACCCTATAATTGCTGGCCACACAGGTCACCTCCCAGATGAAGTTTTTATTTTCCGGAACTTCCTGCGCTGGGAATCGTTCCTGACAGAACCCGTGGGGCATTAGACAGACATTTTTGCCTCCCCCCTTTACCAGAAGATCAGCCATTGGCCCCATTCCACTCATAAAAGTTATATCCCCAAATTGTGATGCCCGCCTAAGGCTGTAAGGAATTCTTCTGGTCCAGGTTCCGAACGAATCCCCACTGCTCGTAAGAATTGTTGGGTCGGATGGAAGTTTTCGAAAGGCTCGAATCATGAGTTCCGGATCCGGAATGTTTCTGTAGTGGAAATACTGTAAAAAAACACAGTCTGCTCTTAGCTCAGTGGCTCTTGCTACTGCGTGCTGGTACACGGGATTAGTCGGCCCCATGCCATCAGCGCTTAAAAAAGGCAGCCCTTCATATGCTTCCAGGAAGCCCTCCCGGACAAGTTTTTCGCAGGCCCGATGAAACCCAATCTGGTCATCATTCGCACGGCCCTGCCAAAGCGCCAAAAGTCTCATAACGGATATTCCCTTGCGTGACTTTCGGCGTTTTGATTTTTGATGGCTGTTGAATAAATGTGTTCGAGCTTCTCTAAATACCGCGATGTACTATAGCCTTTGGCCACTTGAATCTGTGCCGCGCTTGACATCTTTTTGAGTAAATCTCTATTTCTATCCAGCGTGATTAATGCTTGTGCAAGTCCGTTTATAATTATTTCAATTCCACCACAGGGCACTGCAAATCCAACTTCTGCTGTGGCGATATCGCCTTGGGCGCTGGCTTTCACCACTACTGGCACCGCGCCGGATAGCATGGCTTCCAATATTGTTCGCGGAGACCCCTCCCGAAAGCTTGGAAGTAAAAAAATCTGGCTTTGCCAAAGAGCTTTTCGATACGCCTCGTGCTGGAATCCATTATGAAAGTCGACTTGATTTTCTAGTCCGAGTCTTTTTGTCTGTTTTTTTAAATATTCAAGCTCGGGTCCAGTGCTTGCAATGGTGTATTGAATGATGCTCCCTTGATCTCTGGCCACTCGCAGTGCTTGTAGGGCGAAATGGATGCCTTTCGAGCCGATGCAGATTCCTCCGGCAAATGCGTTTAAAGTCCCTTGATAATTCTTTGCCGCGAGGTCTTTAGAAAACCTGCTGATATCTTCTCCTGAAAAGTGCGCAGAGCTTAGAATATGAATTCCTGTTTTCCGCTTTCGTATTCGAAGCAAGAATTCACCAGCCTCCCGATTGCCACATATTATGGCAGAAGTTCTCCTGCAGGATGCTACAATATTAGGCATATGGCATGAGATTGAATTGCCAAGATTTCGTATCGATTCAAACAAAGCGCCGAAGACTGAAAGCATGCCCATCAGTTTCCATGGATAGGATGCGGTGCCTCCCACCGGCCCCAAAATTGTCGGCAGGCCAAATCGGTACCATGGTGCGGCTATTCGCCAAGTCGCAATGGTTACATGGTGAATTAAATCATATTGCTCAGACCTCAATATTTCAGGCATCTCTTTCTCGACTTGATCCAGCCATTTTTTGTAAATCCTCCAGCTATTGATCCGTGCTACCATTCGGTTGGGATGACATTTAAAGGGTTCTCCTACATACGTTAATTTCAAATGCCCTTTGTATTCTTTGTTTTTAGTAGCGATTTGAATTCCATTCCTATTCTCAGCATGCGTAACCACATGAACATTATGTTTTTGTGCTAGCAACGATACAGAGCCCCAGCCCGCAGCCGACTCAGATCCCCACTCGGGATGGCAGGCAAAAGCAACTAAAAGAATTTTCATCGCAAACCCCCCTCCTGTCTCCATTACATAAGCCAGTGCTCGCTTTTTGAAAGGATCTTTTTTATAAGATAATAGTATACATGCCTGTGCTCCGCACGCTTCAGCTGTAGATTGCTTTTATGCTTTATTTATGAACAGAGACAATCTCCTGATATTTTCTTTCTCGCCATCAACACGAACCGGCAGATTTTTCCGCACTTTGGCAAGTTCCTATGTTCTTCTTGGCTCAGCCACTGTCTTTTCCCTGCTGACAGTACCCATGGTTCTGCATTTTGCGAATTCCTCCCGCCTCGGTCTTTGGGTTCTCATCACGCAGATGGGCACATACTTAGCTTTCATCGATGCTGGCCTATCCGCTTCCTCGATTCGCCAGTTCGTCGGTCCTTTGACCCGCAAAGACATGCCTGCGCTGGCTACAAGGTTTCAGGGCACCCTCTTTATTTCCACACTGCAGGGCTTTCTTATTATTCTAGTGGGGGTCGTCGCACACCCTCTGGCTCTTGTCCTTAAAATACCACCTCAAGATCAGGTTCTTTTCCAACAACTTTTTGTCGCCCAGTGTTTCCTTGTGGGCGTGGGGTTTCCGATCCGTCCCTTCAGTTCTATTCTGCTGGCTCGCCAGTCTTTTGAATTCAACTATCTGGTCAGCGCTGCTTCGATCTTGTTTTCCATCGGACTTGCTTGGCTTGGTTTTCGGGCGGGCTTTGGCCTCTGGAGTTTATTGGTAGGGAATCTCCTTCAAGTAATCTCCTCCTCTGCCGCTTCCCTTTTGGGAGTTCGCTCTTTGGGATATTTTCCCTTTTTTTTCCATTCCTGGCAGATTTCCACCCGGGAGCTTCGTTCCTTACTATCTGAAAGCCTCTCCTTTGCTAGTAGTCCCATCTCATCGGTCTGCTCCGGCCTGCTTCAATCCACTGTTCTGAGCCGTTGTTTCGGGCTGGAGGGCGTTGCACTTTGGAATGTGGGCGCCAAGGTGGTCGTCGTCCTTTGTCAGGTTCTTTCCAAGTTTTTTGAAAGCTCTTTTAGCGGCCTGAGCGAGCTTTGGGAGCACAACCTGCGCAAACAGATGCTCCGCCGTTTTATAACGATTTTTGTAGCGACCGTCTCAGCCTCGATAGTTTTGGGTTGCGCCGTGCTTCTTTTTAACGATGCCTTCATCAGAATCTGGACAAGCGGAATTCTCCAATGGCCCTACATCTGCACGGTCGGTATAGCTATTTATCTAGTCACCACCACTATCTCAAAGGGACTTTCCGAGCAGGTTAAAATTCTTCTGCTTTGGAAGTGGATACGGGTTGGGCCAATATTGGACTTCGTGTCTCTATTGTTTGGGCTTGTTCTCGTCTCTTTTTGGCCGGCTTTGCCTTTCTTTATTTTTGTCCTAGCACTAGCACCTGTTTTCGGCTCAATCCTCGTGAATACGATAGCCATCAGGAACACGTTCGGGGGCTCTCTTTGGCGGCTTGTGCGGGCAAAATAAGTTGGATGTACTCGTTTGCAATCGCATTGTTTACCTAGCCCTAAAATTCTCGCCCCTTTGCGGCTTTTCGACCAAACCGTCAGCTGGGATTAAATGCCCGAGAGTGCTCCTCAAAAATCCTAAATCCAAATTCCTCAAAATTAAACAGCTACAGCAAAACATGCGGTGTCTGGCACAACTCCAGATACTTTGACCTCGAAGGTCTGACCGCATGACGCAGAAATAGTGGCTCAAAGCCTAAAACGTTTTGAGTTTGGACACTTCCCTGTCTTCAGATCAAGAGGGTCCCAATGCCATCGCTTGAATCATCCAGCTCCTTGGATCGTGTAAAGTTGCGTTATTTTTCAGAATGTATAACTGAAAGTAGGTCCAAAGACTTTTCAATAATTTGAGCAGGGGGAATATTTTGGATACAAATAGCAGCTTTATAGATACAAGACCAGTTGCATCCAAAGCAATCTATGCGATTTGAAATCCAATGAACTGGCGCAGCTTTTGTCCCCCAAGGCGCGAATAAACCATAATGCCCCCCCCCCAGAATTGCTATCGTTGGCCTTCTTAGGGCGACAGACAAATGCGCCAAGGCTGATTCAGTCGCGAATACTAACTCACTCTGGAGCAAAATTCCGGCTGTTTCAGGTAGCTTGAGACGGCCACAAAGATTTTTTATTGGGATGATCTCTTTCAGCATGCCCACTAACTCTTCCCCCATCCCCAGCTGCGATAAAGCCCCACAGATAAGAAGGCTGTCCGGTGGTGGCGCCTGAGAAAGCAGTTTTTGAAAAACCTCTTTCCAGTATGGCAAGGGATAATCGCGAATTGCATTGCCTGAGAATGGCCCGATTACCCAATGCCGCTTGCCTATTTGCGGCTCGGGGCGAGGCCATGAAAAAATGCGCAAATCAGGCTTTACCCCTTCCATGGGTAAGCCCCATATAAATGAGCTAAATTGGCTGACGAGCCGAAGCTCCGCACATTCGAAGATTTCGCGATCGGCGAAATTAGGATTCGGCTGGGGCACGCATATTTCAAAAAATTTCCGCTCGGGAAAGCTGGCTCCGGGGGAGGTTGCCGAGGACTTGTCAAAACCGATTTTTAGTGATGCGTCCAAAATGGCTGCATAAAAAAGTTCCCATAGCACCCTGTGGGGACGGAGGTCTACGAGCACATCATGCTTCTCAAGCTTGATAAGCTGGGGGTTGCGCAGCAACATCCACAAAAGTGCGAGGATGCTATTCGGTCGTTGCGGGATTTCCACGACTTTCCATTGAGGAAACATGGATCTCGCCAACTCCCCGGTTGGCACACAACACAATAAAGTGATCCTTGAACTCTCATAACGCCGAGCAAACTCCTTAAAGACCTCGGACCACAACACGTAATCCCCTATCCCGTCCGGTTTGAATAAAAGAATGCTCTTGGCATTCTCCAATGGGTAGGGCAAGTCAACGTGTGAACGTCCAAATGTCAAGGCAAGGACCGAAAAGAACACTTTCTTTAGAAAAGCCCGGATCATGATCAGATAGATGGCTCAGGTGTATTCAGTGGGACTCGGATAAGGAAACGAGCAATCTGGTCTGTTTAACCAGCCGACAATGCCACCAAAAATAAAAAGCTGCGTATTTTTTAATGTTCCGCCCATGTCAGAAGTTCTAGCATCGACTATGGGACTTGTGCAAATTGCGGGACGGCTTCGCCACCTTTTTCGTGAGCTTCCAAGCTCCTTATGGCTGCTAGAGTTAAAAATACGCGGGTTCCAAGTTTCTTCCCCCATTCAACTTTTTGGGCATCCGATTTGCAGCCTTTATCCCGGCTCCTCCATCTCCCTAGGTTCTCACGTGACTCTCGATAGCTCACTTCGCGCCAACCCGCTGGGTAGCTCCTCCCCCTGCGTCCTCCGCACAATGACCCCCACCGCTCGCCTCCGGCTTGGAAACCGGGTCGGACTCAGTAGTTGCACTATCGTCGCCGGTAACTCAATCGATATCGGTGAAGACACCATCTTGGGGGCTGGATCAATGATTCTGGATAACGACTTCCATATTTCAGGCCACGGATTCGCTTGGCTCACCGAATATTCCAAAAACTCAAAGCCGGTGAAAATTGGCCGCGGCTGTTTTATCGGCGCCCGATCTATTATCCTCAAAGGGGTCACCTTGGGTGACCGCGTCGTCATCGGAGCCGGCTCCGTCGTAACCAAAGATGTCCCCGCCCACTCGATCGCTGCCGGTAACCCGGCCCGCGTCGTTGGCACGATCCCCTCCGCGTAACTTTAATCGTTGTCGCACATTTTAAGCTTATAACCCTTCGTAGTCCCGCAGCCACGGGACGAAATAGAGCCACTCTCTCTTTCCACCCTCTGCATTGTACGCTTATAGTAGGCTTATGCATAACCTAACCCCACAAAAGGTGTGCCTCTTCTTGATCAGCCTCGGCTTCTTCATCGCATCCCCTTGGCTTATTTCGGAGGTTCTTGGTGGAAATCCCTTGCCTGTTTTAATTCTTTTCGGCCTTGGACTTCTTTTTCTATTCCTTTTCGTACTCAAAGACCGTTGCTGGATGATCATACCTTTCTGCCTTTCCATCGAAGGAAATTTAAATTTTCTCCCCCTCAATTTCTCAATGCAGGAAGTCGCTGTGATTGCTGTCCTTGCTTACATCCTTTTGCAAATTATCATGGGCCGCCAGATTAAGTGGAAGCTGGGTCCTGCCGTTTTTTGGCTTCCCTTAGCCGGTCTTCTTGCTGTCCTTATGTACCACTGGGTCACGTCCGGAGACATCGGCATCCGAGCCCTGGGGGGCGGGGGTTGGGGTGGCCGTAAATACTACTCTATCCTGATGGCGTCCCTTACACTGCCTCTCATCGCCTCTTTTTCTGGGTCATCCTGGCGGGATTTCCAAGCAATCCCTCTCATCTATTTCCTCGGCACTTTCGTAGATCTTATTCCCAACACCTTGTCCACTCTCATCCCAGCCGTAGCTCCTTATATATACAAGGTTTACAGTTCAGTGAATGTTGCCGCTTATGGCGAGACGCTCACTGGCAATTTCTCAGGAGAGGCGTCAATTGCGCGATATTATAACTTTGCCCGTCTGGGCACTGCTGGTGGCCTTCTTGTTTTATGTTATTTTCCAATGCGAATCTGGCTCGATCCTTCCAAACTTTGGATTCTCCCGGTGTTATCGGCGTTATTGCTTCTTTGTGCCATGAGCGGATTCCGCGCTTTTGTTTTTAATTTCATCCTTGCTCTTGGTATTGCTGGCTTTGCATCTGCTCGTTTTAAAGTCCTTTTTTTACTGCCCATTGCGCTTGCTGGGGTTTTCGCACTTAGTTTCAGCCAGGGCGCCTTGTTTAATTTCCCCCTCCCCATGCAGCGCGCTCTCTCTTTCTTGCCAGGAGATTGGGACGCCAAGGCCAAAAGTGAGGCTGAAGGCTCCAGCAAGTGGCGGAATAGGATGCGAGATTTGTTTTATTCTGAATATTTTTCAAAAGCCCCCTTTTTGGGCACAGGTTATGGATTCGACCCTGATTTGGCCAAACGAACCACCGAACAATTCCTCCGCATTTCCGCTTCGCAGCAAGCTGATGAGTGGGCCGATGTCAGGGGTTTTATCGAGATGAAGCAACCCCACGAGGGAGATGTACATGCTATTCTCGTTACAGGGCTGATCGGCACATTTTTCTTTGTTCTCTTTTGCTTTTGTATAATCGGTTTTAGCCTCAAAAGCATCCTGTCCGTACCGATCGCCTCGGTGGCTCCGATACAGATCTGGGCCTCCGCCATTCTTGTCCAGCAATCCTTATCTTTTTTTACCGTCTTCGGCGATTTGTCCATCACCTTGGCGCAGCTCTGTCCAGTCGCCGCAATTCTGGCTTCCAGCCTGAAATTTCGACCCAAGGCAACTCAACTTGCTCGTGCACCTATTCCCCTTCCCTCAGCCAACTCCTCATAGCTCAGCAGTGTCGTCGAGACTGAGCCACGCAGGAACAGTTTCTAACTTGTGCACGTTTTGTAAGTTGAACATAAAGCTTTCTACGTTAAAAATTAAATAACCTTCCTGGCCACGTGGTTCGCAGCCTCTTTGCATAAAACGCTTTTCGCCCCGACTCCTTGCGCAGATAAATCTCATAAGTCACATCTTCAGATCGATGCGCCCCGCACCAAAGTCGTCTTACTCGGTGCAACAGCACCCAAACAGGCCGCAACAACTTAAAGTAAAACGGAGCTGAAGCATCCAGCCTCTCTCTCTCCTCTTTCGCCCTCGTACCTAACCCCAGATTTTCTCCACTCTCCATAAAGGTCGATGTCGTCCTGCGAAGAGGCTGAACTTTCTTTCCGCTTTGCAGCACCTTCACAAACCACTCCGCATCCGATGCCACTCGATAGCTTGTGTCAAAAAGTAGCCCCTCGTTCACTAGCTTTTCTCGGAAAAAGATTCCCGCTGTCAAAGCTCCAAAATGGCATGTCCATGTATGAGCTAGCCCAGGCTTCACCATTTTCCGGTGACAAATTGCCTCTCCATCCTTCCCTACAATAATCACACCCCCCAGCACCACATCTACATTCAATCGGTTTTTGAAAAAGTCCTGAACCATTTTTAAGGCTCCGGGTAAATACTGCTCATCACAGTTCAAATACGCGCGGACCTTTCCTGTCCCTTTTTTTAGTCCTTTGTTGATCGCATCGTACATTCCCTCATCAGGCTCTTTGAAGATTCGCAGGATGTAGCCGTGGGCTGTGCGAATGTGCAAAAGTTCGAAGGTTTGAAGGTTCGATACCCGCTCTCCCCCATATCTCCCCAAAAGCTGTTCTTCCATCTTCTCCGCAAACTCCTCGATCCCCGGGCTCCCCGCATCCTGCACTATATGCTCTACGCTCAACTGCTCTGCTAACCCTGCGTAGCTCAGCGAGCCTGCCGAGACTGAGCGAAGCAGGGCCCCTTTCCCACTTTCAAACATTCCCACATTCTCACTGCCTTTAGTTCCCTGATCGGCAACCGACGCTATACAGCACCCCAAATAGTCGAGCTGCTTAAAGCTGGGTGTGATGATGGTGAAATCCATGCTGTTGTTTGAATGTTTAAAAGTGGGAATGTCAGAATGTTAACGCCGAAGATGTCGACTGAAAGCCGCGATTCTTTGGGAAAGTGCTTCGCTCTGCGCCCGTAGTTGTGATCCCGTTGTTTGCGAAAGAACTCCGATATCCTCACTGGCATAGCTCATTGAGCGAACTTCTCCGCACGAGCCTTTTGCTAGATCCAGAAAATGGGCAAAGTCTTTGGGGGTTCGCCGCTCAAATCCCTCCGCAATATTGTTCATCACCGAAAGAGCCGCCCGTCTGATCTGATCCCGGAATGCAAACTCCCGACACTCTTTGAACTCACCCCAAATAACGCGATGCAACTCTCTCGCTTCCTGCCAAATCTCTAACTCCTCAAGCCTCCTCGCCAACGCCATAACTTACCCTAGCACTTCACCTCGCCTTTCGCACCTTCTCACTTTCACGCCTTTCCACATTCCCCCGCCCCTCAACACCTTCTAACTTTCTCACCTTCAAACCTTCGAACTCCCCTTCGCTCTTACTCCTTTATTCATCCCTCAAAGCCCATAAGCTAACGGGATGCGCCGCCTCCGCATTCTCCAAATTTTCAGCCGCTATATTCATTTTGGCGGTGAGGAAAGTTCCGTATTTCGAATTGGCGATGCCCTCCAAGAGAATCACGATGTCGAATATTTTATCGGTTCAACCAAAGAATTTTTAGGCACTGACATTACCTCTAAGATCCGTGCTCCCTTTCGCGCTTACTACAATCTTCCCATTGCTCAACGTCTTCGTAAATATCAAGAAATCGGTCACTTTGATTTTTGGCAGATTCACAACGTCCTGCCCGCTCTTTCCCCCTCCGTTTATCAGACTGCCTTCGATCTCAATGTGCCCGTCGTTCACTACCTGCACAACTATCGGATGGGCTGCGCCAACGGCTTTTTTCTGAACCACGGCCGCCCGTGCGAACGGTGTCTGGGTGGCAACTTCTGGCCTGCCCTCCAGACAGCCTGCTGGCAAAACAGCCGCCTTATTAGCGGCTTCATGGGAGTCATCCTTAGACGCGTCCGCTCCATCGGCACATTCCGCAAGGTGGCCGCTTGGATCTCTATTAGCGAATTTCAGAAAAAGAAGCATGTGGAGATCGGTATTCCAGCCGAGCGTATTCACAATATTCACCATTTCTATGAAAGCAGTACCCCTCCACCACCCGCCTCCATTTCAGGCGACACTCTTTTTCTTGGTCGTCTCTCAAGAGAAAAAGGTGTGGACCTTCTCCTGCGTGCCTGGGCAAGGGTAAGAAATGCGAATCGCCGTTTGGTCATCGCGGGAACCGGCCCGGAGGAGTCATTCCTGAAGAAGTTGTCGTCCGATCTGAACCTTGCGAATGTCGTTTTCACAGGTTTTTTAAATAAAGAACAGCATCTCTCTCTTTGGTCTAATTCCTCTGCACTAGTAGTTCCCTCAATTTGGGACGAACCTTTCGGAATGGTAGTGTTAGAAGCATGGGCCAAAGATCGGCCGATAGTCGCGTTCGCCAAAGGCGCACTTCCTGAGCTGATTCACCACGGTGTGAATGGCCTTCTGGCCGATCCTTTTTCGGTCGAATCCCTAGCGAAGAACATCCAAGAGCTGATCGATAAGCCCGATCTAGGGCC
>Ga0214917_10004977_pt1 | contig 14413 bp, 11 predicted proteins | sample LL_1208_BB_MetaG_FD_177983 | JGI IMG/M metagenome (GOLD analysis project Ga0214917, IMG submission 177983) | Freshwater microbial communities from Lake Lanier, Atlanta, Georgia, United States - LL_1208_BB | ecosystem: Environmental > Aquatic > Freshwater > Lake | place: USA: Georgia | collected... | reverse complement strand
GCTTCGTCACTGACTTTGTCGACCGTAAACGACTCGAAGTGACCTTCGGTCTCGGGGCCGGCCTGACGCCAAACCTTTAATTTGAGGTTCGTCAGTTGGTTCACTTGTAACTCCGCGTTGCCAGGTGGGCAGTTTCGTAGACCAGCGGCTCTTTGTTTAGTTCGGCCGCCATCGGGTCACCTGTCCATTTATATGCAGACACATGGCAATATTCTGCGTCGTTGCGCAAAGCTTCGCCGTCGTCGGTTTGATATTCACTGCGAAAGTGCGCACCGCAACTCTCTTGACGATCGAGAGCGTCACGACACATCAACATGCCCAACTGAAAGAAGTCGTCGACACGTCCGGCTTTTTCGAGAGTCTGATTGACGCTCTCGCCCGTGCCAGTGACACGCAAATCTTTTTTAAACTCACCGTAAAGTGCTGGCAACTCAGAAAGTGCTTTCTCGAGACCCTGTTGCGTGCGCTCCATGCCGCAATAATCCCAAATAATTTTGCCCAACTCGCGATGAAACCAATCTGGCGAACGGGTGCCCTTGACGTTCAGATAAGAGTTGAACCTTTCGCGTGCCTCAGTTTCGGCCTGCACAAACGCCGGGTGATCGGTTGTCGGCGCGGGCTTGTTGAGCAGCGGCGCAAGACCGTTGCTGATCGTGTATGGCAAAACAAAATAGCCGTCGGCCAAACCTTGCATCAGCGCGCTCGCACCAAGACGGTTCGCGCCGTGATCAGAAAAATTTGCTTCACCCGCCGCATAAAGACCTGGCACCGTCGTGCCAAGTTCGTAATCGACCCACAGGCCACCCATCGTGTAGTGCGTCGCCGGGTAAATGCGCATCGGCGTCGAATATGGGTCTTCGCCCGCGATTCGCTCGTACATTTGAAACAAGTTGCCGTAACGCTCTTCGACGACATCGCGACCAAGCCGAGCGATCGCCGCCGAGAAGTCGAGGTTCACGCCGTTTTTAAGTGGCCCAACGCCATGACCCTTGTCGACGAGTCGCTTGGCAGCACGCGACGAAATATCTCGTGGCGCCAAGTTGCCATAACTCGGATAAAGCCGCTCTAAGTAATAGTCGCGTTCATTTTCAGGAATCTGCTCTGCGGGTCGCGAGTCGTCGGGGTTTTTCGGCACCCACACTCGCCCGTCGTTGCGCAACGACTCGCTCATCAAGGTGAGTTTCGACTGCGATTCGTCGCTTTGCGGAATGCATGTCGGGTGAATTTGCGTGAAGCACGGGTTGGCAAACATCGCACCGCGACGATGCGCACGCCATGCAGCGGTCACGTTGCAATTCATCGCGTTGGTTGACAAGAAAAACACATTGCCGTAGCCACCAGTGGCCATCACCACTGCGTGCGCCGCGTGCGATGTGATTTCGCCCGTCAAAAGATCGCGCACGACAATGCCGCTGCAGCGACCATCGACGACGACGATGTCTACTAACTCGGTGCGATTGAAAAGTCGCACACCACCCAAACCAATTTGACGCGAAAGTTGCTGGTATGCACCCAACAACAACTGCTGACCAGTCTGACCGCGCGCATAAAAAGTGCGGCTGACTTGCGCGCCACCGAAACTGCGATTGTCGAGCATGCCACCGTATTCGCGGGCAAACGGCACACCCTGGGCAACCATCTGGTCGATGATGTCGACCGAAACCTGCGCCAATCGATGCACATTGCTTTCGCGACTGCGAAAGTCGCCGCCTTTGATCGTGTCGACGAACAAACGATTGATGCTGTCGCCGTCACCTTGATAATTTTTTGCGGCGTTGATGCCGCCTTGCGCAGCAATCGAGTGCGCACGCCGTGCCGAGTCGTGAAATGTGAACGCATCTACTTGATAGCCAAGTTCAGCCAATGTCGCCGCCGCCGATGCGCCAGCCAAACCTGTGCCGACAACAATTACTTTGAATTTACGCTTGTTGTTCGGGTTGACGAGTTTGGCGTCGGCTTTGTAGTTGTCCCATTTGTCGCGCAACGCACCATCTGGAACCTTCGCATTCAAAACTGTGCTCATGAATAATTTACCCTCTTGACTCTTTAGACCTTAACGATGCCCGTGAGCACCGCAATCGGAAACGAAACATTGCCAACTACGACCACCGCTGCAAAGCCCGTCGCAAACGCCCATCGCCACGCGTTGAACCTCGGGTTGTTCCAACCAAGCGACTGAAAGATGCTCCATGCACCGTGTCGCAGGTGAATGCCGAGCAACAGGTTGGCGAGAATGTAAAACGCGGCAACCGGCCAGCGACCCAAACTTCGCACGACGTTTTCATAAACTTCTTCGCGAACGAAAACACCGTCGGCCCCAACTGTGTTGACAACCCCGAACGTCAAGTCGAGAAGATGCCAAATCAAAAAACTGAGCACGATCATGCCGCTGTAGCGCATCGTGCGACTAGCAAAATTCGCAACTTCATAATCTCGAGGCGATTGATACTTGACGGGTCGCGCCTGACGGTTCATCACGGTCAGCGACCATGCGGCGTGCAGGTGCAACGCGAGCATCGCCAACAAGCCGCCCCGAAGAATCCATAACACTGCACCTTTTGGCGCGAGCGGATATAAAAGTGCCTTCAAAAATTCGGCATAGTGATTGAGTTCTGCCGCCCCGAGATACATCTTCAAATTGCCGATCATGTGAAACAACACGAAACCCATCAACGCGATACCCGAAATTGCCATCGCATATTTCTTTCCGACGGCAGTCGAATATAGGTCGGTCAAAAACGACCGCTTCTTACGGGATGCAAGGGCCGTACCGGTGACCGGCCCCCGCGATCTGCTCGATTTGGTGATTGTTTGCGCCATAGATGCAGAACTTACGCTAGTAGTCAGCCTGCGACCGCCCGACATTCATAACCGCTCGGGTGGCGTGAACCGTGTCTCACGGCGCCTCAAAGTCCCGACCCCGATAAAACCAAGCATTCGCCTTAGTAGCGCCAGATTCTTTATACTTTCCGAGACACATAAAAGGGTTACCAACGAGGCTGACCCAATGAGAAACTGGAGAACTATCAAGTGAGCGCACTAATTGCATCCGAAGGCGGCTGGCAAGACTTCACCCTTAAGGGTGGTGAGTGGCTCATTTTGTGGCTCTCAGGCGGTTCTGCAGTTCTCGCACTTCTCGTCGGCTGGTACCTGATGGTCAAAGTTCTGCAACAAGACGAAGGCACCAACAAAATGAAAGAGATCGCCGCGGCGATTCAAGTTGGCGCATGGGCATATTTGAAGCGCCAGTTCCGCACGATCGGCATGATTCTCGTGCCGGTTGGTGCAGTCGTATTTTTGACCTCTGTTGCAATCAGCAAACCGAACGGTGATTCGGCGTTGTCGTTCGTAAGTGCTGGTTTGTATCGCACGATTTCATTCGTGCTCGGTTGTGTCGCTTCTGGATTAACCGGCTACATCGGCATGACACTCGCGACCCGTGGCAATGTTCGCACTGCGGCCGCCGCACGACGCGGTTCGATGCGCGAGTCTTTGCAAGTTGCATTTCGCACCGGTGGTGTCGCCGGTATGTTCACCGTCGGTCTCGGCTTGCTCGGCGCAACGGTGATCATCGCCTTGTTTCAAAACACAAGTTCGGCAATGCTCGTCGGTTTTGGTTTCGGTGGTTCGTTGCTCGCGTTGTTCTTGCGCGTCGGTGGTGGCATTTTCACCAAGGCTGCAGACGTCGGCGCTGACCTCGTCGGCAAGGTCGAAGCGGGCATCCCCGAAGACGACCCGCGCAACCCGGCAACAATTGCCGACAACGTCGGCGACAATGTCGGCGACTGCGCCGGCATGGCGGCCGACTTGTTCGAGAGTTACGAAGTCACGCTCGTCGCGTCGATCATTCTCGGTGTCGCTGCGTTCAACTCGATCGGTCTCAACCCTGCACTCGGTCTGGTCTTCCCACTCGCGGCACGCGCGATTGGCGTAGTCGCATCAATTGCCGGCGTGTTTGCTGTGCGCGCCCGCGACGGCGAAACCAACGCTCTCAAACCAATCAACCGTGGCTTTCTCACCGCGGGCATCATCACCGTCATCGGCACTTTTCTGCTCGCGACTTTTTATGTCGGCAACGACAAACTCGAAAAGACGGGTTTTACAAACACGGGCTGGCGCGTTTTTGGTGCCGTGCTAGTTGGTTTGATTCTCGCCCAAGTTCTGAGTCGCCTCACCGAATATTTCACTGGCACCGAATACGGCCCGGTTAAAGAAATCGCCGAGTCATCCGAAACTGGCCCTGCAACTGTCGTGCTCTCTGGCACCGCATCGGGTCTCGAATCTTCTGTATACGCAATTTTGTGCATCGCCGTCGCACTCGGCACAACCATCTGGATGGGTGGCGGAAACATTCAGTTCTCGCTTTATCTCGTTGCGCTTTGCGGCATGGGTATGCTCGCCACAACCGGCGTGATCGTGTCTGAAGATACTTTCGGCCCTGTTTCAGACAACGCTGCTGGCATTGCCGAGATGTCAGGCGAACTCAACGGCGAAACGGGCAAAATTCTTGTCAGCCTCGACGCCGTTGGCAACACAACAAAAGCCGTAACAAAAGGCTTTGCGATCGGCTCTGCTGTCATCGCCGCCGTTGCGTTGTTCGCGTCATACATCGAAACGATCGCCGGCGAACTCGGCCTCAAAGATGCGGCCGGCAACAAACTTGAAGGCTCGGCTATTTTCACTGCAGTTGAAACACAGATCAATGTCTCTGACGTAAAAACATTCATCGGTCTATTGATCGGTGGATCAATTGCGTTCATGTTTTCGGCACTCGCAATTCGCGCAGTTGGTCGCACTGCTGGTGTCGTCGTGCAAGAAGTTCGCAGTCAATTTAAAGATGGCAAAATTATGGCCGGCACAAAACAACCCGACTATGGTCCGGTTATCGACATCTGCACCGCAGCATCGTTGCGCGAACTCACGACGCCTGCGTTGCTCGCAGTTCTCACACCAGTGATTGTCGGTTTCGGCATCGGTTACGCCGCGCTTGGTGCGTTCTTGGCCGGCGTTATTTTGACCGGTCAATTGATGGCCAACTATTTGAGCAACGCAGGTGGTGCTTGGGATAACGGCAAGAAATATATCGAAGACGGCCATCACGGCGGCAAGGGTTCAGATGCGCACAAAGCAGCCGTTATCGGTGACACGGTTGGCGACCCGTTCAAAGACACGGCCGGCCCTGCGCTTAATCCGTTGATCAAAGTGATGAACTTGGTCGCGTTGCTCGTGTTGCCGGCGATCATCAACTTGAAAGACAACGACACTGCTCGCTTGAGCATCGCCGGTGTTTCTCTCGTGATCTTGATCATTTCGATCATGTTCTCGCGTCGTAAGACAACAAGCATGGTCGCTGCTTAGTTAGCAGTTTTTCAAATCATGTCAGCCCGCGTTGACTATCTCAGCAACGAGTGGATCAACGCGGTCGCCGACAGCATCAAAGCAAATAGCGAGATCATCGCCATTGCGCGCGAAAACTCCGTTTCGGTAACTCAAATCATCACGGGCACGCCACATGGCGATGTCACTTATCATCTCGAATCGCGCGACGGCAAAATAACTTTCGCCAGCGGTGCGGCAAAAGTTTCAGACATCGCGTTCACCCAAGACTGGCAAACAGCAGTTGGGGTCGCCACAGGCAAAATCAACGCCCAAGAAGCGTTCATCAGCGGCAAGATTCGATTCAAAGGCGACCACGAGCGAGTGATCGCTACTCAACCGTTGTTTCTTGCTCTTGACACCGTTTTTTCAGCCGTCAACGCCAACACGAATTTCTAACCGCAATTTGTTCGCGTGTGCGAGCAAATATTTTTAAACGAGCCCCAGGCTGCGCACGGCATCGCGTTCGTCGATTAGTTCGGCGACCGACGCATCAATCATTTTGCGACTGAAATCATTGATCGGCAAGCCCTGCACGATGCTGTATTCGCCATTTTTGCATGTGCACGGAAACGACGAAATCAAACCAGCAGGCACGCCGTAACTGCCATCTGATGGCACCGACATGCTCACCCAGTCGCCTGCTGGTGTGCCCTGCACCCAGTTGCGCATGTGATCCATCGCGGCAGTGCCAGCTGAAGCAGCCGAAGACAAACCACGCGCTTTAATAATTGCCGCACCGCGCTTGGCAACTGTCGGAATAAAAGTTTCACGCGCCCAAGTCTCGTCGTTCACGACAGTCGCCGCATTTTTGCCATCGACTTCGCAGTTATAAAGATCTGGATACTGCGACGCCGAGTGGTTTCCCCAGATCGTCATCTTCTTGATCGAAGTCACTGGTTTGCCGACTCGCTGTGCCAACTGGGCCACGGCACGGTTGTGATCGAGTCGTGTCATCGCCGTAAATTGCTTCGGGTCAATCTCGGGTGCGTTGCTCATCGCGATAAATGCATTCGTGTTCGCTGGGTTGCCGACGACCAAAACTTTGACGTTCTTCTTTGCATTTTTGGCGATCGCCCGACCCTGCGGTTTGAAAATGCCACCATTTGCCGTCAACAAATCGGCGCGCTCCATGCCGTCTTTGCGTGGCATCGCGCCGATCAATAAAGCAATATCGGCGTCGCCGAAAGCAACGTCGGCGTTATCAGTTGTGACCACATCAACAAGCGGTGAATATGCGCAATCTTCGAGTTCCATTTTCACGCCGTTCAATGCGCCGAGCGCTGGTGTCACCTCGAGTAGTTGCAAAATAACCGGTGTGTTTACACCGAGCATCTGTCCTGAGGCGATGCGAAACAAAATTCCGTAGCCGATTTGTCCGGCAGCGCCGGTTACCGTGACGCGAACTGGTGAAGTCATAGCGCGTAAGCCTACGACAAAACCTACGGTCGACCAATTGCTTGCATCATTAAATCGGCGTAAACCTTTTGACCCGCAGGTCGAATATGAGTCTTATCGCTATACAGATATTCAGGGTGGGCCGTTGCGACCGCAAACCAATCGAGAATTTTGACATTTTCATATCTTGCGGGCAACTCGTTGATTCGTCGATTGTTGGTGTTTTGTCGCACTTCGCTCGGCACATGCACAGTGACGAACAAAACCAATGGCACATCGTGTAAAGGCACCATAATTTCATCGAGAGTTTTCTCGTCGACCGTGTTGTTCGTGCCCAGATGAATAATCACGACCGAACCGAGTCGATTAACCGACTTCATATAGTTGGCGATCTCGAGTGCCTGACGAAATGGACGACTCTTGACGGCATCAACTGTCACACCCCGCGCGGTCAAAACATTGGCCGCGCCCAACATGACCGAATCACCGATCGCCAAAACATCGATCACTTGGCCGTCAAGAGTCGTCGTCGCCGTCACGACTTGACCAGCGATCGTCGTTGCCGTAATCGCGGCGCCAGTGTCTGTGCCCTGTCCATCGCCAAGCAAATCAACCGTGTTGCTTTCATTATCAGACAAGTTTTGGGCGATTTCATCAAGTGCGACTCGGGCAGTCGCCAAACTGACGATGCCAAAAACTGGCAACACCGACGCAAGCGCAACCAGAACAATTCGTCGTTGCCGACGCACAAGTTGGGCGCCGTATGCCGGTTCGCGAAACTCTGCCCACCATCGCGACAGCGCGCCCTGTCGCACCGGGGTTTCGATATATCGATAGCTCAACTCTGTGAGCGCGAGCGCGAGCAACACCAGAACCACAAACTCATATGGCGTCAAACCTTGACCGGCAAAGCGTCGATAAAACTGAAACACCGGCCAGTGAAACAAATAAAAACCGTAAGATCTTCGCCCAAGCCAAACAAGCACGGGGTTGCTCAAACCTTTGGCAATAATTTTTGATCCGGGATGCACGGCGGCTGCGATCAACGCGACGCTCGCGATGTCGGTCAATAAAAATCCTCCACGAAACAAAAAGTCATAACCGACAGTGCCCGCATCGGTGCCTTCGATAACCGTGTGAAATCGCCACATCATCAAGGCCAAAGCAACCAGCCCGCCAAAACCGACGAAGTCATAGAGCCTGCTCTCGCCCGCCCGAGAAGTCTGCAACAACCACGGTCGCCACCAAATTGCGAGCGCCGCACCCAGCAACAACCCGCTTGAGCGCGTGACCGTGCCCAAAAACAAATAATCGACGCGCGAAACCGACTGTCCGAACAGGCTCATGAACTGCTCGGGTGTGTCGGCTATCGTCGAAATCGTGCCTGGCTGATAAACAACAGCCATATATATAGACAACAGCACCGCGACCGCGAAGAACACGGCGCTGACAATTGGCAGCCGTCGCTTGCCGAACTTTGCAACTACCAACATCACGATCGGCCAGATCAAATAAAACTGTTCTTCGACGGCCAGCGACCAAAGATGTCGCAACGGCACAAATTCAAACGACGTGAAATAACTCGTGCCGACCCAAACTTGAAACCAGTTGAAACCATAGAAAATCGCAGCAACTACATCACCGCGCAATGTGCCGAGAATTTCGCGCTGAAACAGAGCGGCAAATACGACCACTCCCAAGACAACAAGCCAAAGTGCGGGCAACAATCGTCGCGCGCGACGCAACCAAAACTGCTTCAGGCTGACGGTGCCATTCTTTTCTGATTCGGCGAGCAACAACAGCGTTATCAAATATCCACTGATCACGAAGAACACTTCGACGCCAAGAAAACCGCCGGGCAACCAAAGTTTGTTGGCGTGATAGACGATCACTGCCAAAACAGAAAGCGCCCGAATGCCGTCTAGCGACGGAATATAGGTCAGCAGATCAGATCGTTTATTCATCCAAGACTGAGTCTTACATCGTCGCGATTATTTGTGCCATCAATTCGCACGCTTCAGTTGGGTTCAAGCCAACTCTGACACCGGCGCCGGTCAACGCATCCATCTTGCCCTGCGCTGTGCCTCTGCCCCCAGAAACAATCGCCCCGGCGTGACCCATTTTTTTGCCCGCCGGCGCTGTGACACCTGCGATGTAGGCACTCATCGGTTTTGTCACGTGAGTCATGATGAATTCAGCAGCCTCTTCTTCTGCTGTGCCGCCAATTTCGCCGATCATGATGATCGCATGCGTTTCGGGATCACTTTGAAACTCGGCCAAACAATCTACGAACGAAGTGCCAGGCACCGGGTCTCCGCCGATGCCGACACAAGTCGACACACCTATGTTGCGTTGCTTCAGTTCATACAGCGCTTGATATGTCAGCGTGCCTGATCGCGAGACTATGCCGACGTTTGGACCCTTTGAAGTTGGCAACGCGGCTATTTCGCCCGCGGTGATGCCGATGTTGCATTTGCCCGGGCTGATGATGCCAGGACAATTCGGCCCGAGCAAGCGAGTCTTCGGAAAATCGCGTTGCAATGTTGCAAACACTCGCGCTTCATCTTGGGCAGGCACCCCTTCGGTGATGCACACGACAAAACCAATGCCTGCGCGCGCCGCTTCAAGAATCGCAGCCGGCGCCGCCTTTGGTGGCACCGCGATGAACGACGCGTTTGCGCCGGTGGCTGCAACTGCGCTTTCTACTGTGTCAAAAACCGGGATTCCCTCAACATCTTGACCCGCTTTACCAGGGGTAACGCCGGCAACAACTTGGGTTCCATAGTCGCGATTGCGCAAACCGTGAAAGCGACCTTGACCGCCGGTCAAACCCTGCACGAGTACTTTTGTTTTCTCGTTGACAAAAATCGCCATGTTATTTCTTTCCTGCAATCTCTACTGCGCTACGTGCCGCTTCGAGCATCGTTGAACGCGAAATCAGTTGCGACTCGGCGATGCCGGCAGCGGAAATAATCGCCCTACCTTCAGTGGCGTTGGTGCCGTCGAGGCGAATGACGATTGGCGCTCGCAATTTGACGCGCTTCATCGCTTCGACAATGCCTCTGGCGACTTCGTCACCGCGAGTAATGCCACCAAATATGTTGATAAAGATGCTCTTAACTTTTGTATCTGAATTGATCACTTCAAGTGCCGCGGTCATCAACTCGGCGTTTGCGCCACCGCCGATATCCAAAAAATTTGCGGCCTTGCCACCGACCTGATTAACGACGTCAAGAGTGCTCATCGCCAAGCCCGCACCATTGGCGATGATGCCAACTGTGCCATCAAGACCGATGTATTGCAGGTTCTTTTCGCGCGCAAGTATTTCGCGGTCGTCTAGTTCTTCGGTTGCACGATATTCATCCCATTCAGGGTGACGAAACGCCGCGTTGTCGTCAAGCGTGACTTTGGCATCGAGCGCGTGCACATCACCGTTTGGCTTCAAGATCAACGGATTAATCTCTGCCAAGTCGCAATCACCTTTCGTGAAGCATTCGTAAAGTTTCACCAGCATCTTGGCCACACCATCTTGGGCTTTTTCTGAAATGCGTGCATCAACCACTGCTCGTTTTGCGGCGTCAAGGCTCAAACCTTCGACGGGGTTGACATGCAACTTGACGATCGCAGTAGGGTCGACAACTGCAACATGTTCGATTTCGACGCCGCCCTGTGCCGACAACATCAACAAGTGACGCTTGGCTGAACGATCGAGAGTGAACGACGCGTAATACTCTTCGGCGATGTCAGAGGCATGCTCGACCCAAACGCGCTTGACGATGTGACCTTTGATATCCATGCCGAGAATATTTTTCGCATGCAACCGAACTTCGTCGGCATTGTTAGCCAGCTTGATGCCACCCGCTTTGCCACGACCGCCAACTTGCACCTGTGCTTTGATAACAACGGGATACTTCGCCGACTCGGCCTGCGCAACGGCTTGGTCAACTGTCAACGCAACGCCACCCGCCGAAACGGCGATGCCATAGCGCGCGAAATACTGTTTGCCTTGATACTCAAAAAGATCCACTTAACTTCCTTTGTTCAGTTTTCTTCGCGCGAATCGAGAGCCAACTCTAACCATTTGGCAATATCACCGAGCGACGAACCCGGACCAAAAATTTCACCGACACCTTGTTGTTTGAGCGTGACTATGTCATCTTCAGGTATCACCCCGCCCCCAAAAATCAAAATCTCACCAAGTTTGCGACTGCGCAATTCTTCCATCACTCGCGGAAACAACGTCAGGTGAGCCCCCGACAACAACGACAAACCCACTGCGTCGGCATCCTCTTGCAGCACCGTCTCGGCGATTTGCTCGGGTGTCTGGTGCAGACCCGTATATATGACCTCAAAACCGTGGTCGCGCAAAGCGCGGGTGATAGTTTTCGCCCCACGGTCGTGGCCGTCAAGGCCAGGTTTGGCAACAACTACGCGATAATTTCGTTTCACAACTCAATAACCTTACGACATGCGCCGTATCGAATTCACATCGCCGTTGGGTCGCGCCGTTGCGCCCGTAGTCGGGGGCATTCTGGGTTTCGCGGTGTTGTTTGGTGTGACTTGGATATTTGCCAGCATGGCCACAGACAACCGCGAACGAAACCCCGAGACGGTCGCGAAAACTTTTGAAATTGGTCGAGTCGACGATGTCGCGAAACTTGTTGGCGAAGGTGGTCCGATTCTTTATCCAGACTTGCGCGACGCAACCGGCAAGCGCTCGATAGTCATTGATCACACGGGTGACGACCCTGCCAAAGGTTGGCAGGTTTACTATGCCTACCCCGCCGACCGCGACGAATCTTGTCTGGTCGAGCACATTGCCAACTCACGCAACTTCAAAGATTGCGAAGGTCGCACGCTCGGCGTCGAGCAACTACAACTGCCCCTCGATGTTCGACCGATCGTCGAAAATATGCGCACGCTTCTCATTGATTTGCGCGCCGACTAAAAAGCTCTGACGCGCTAGTTAATTTTTTTGAGTGGCGCCCATGCCATCGCCAAATGTTTCTTGCCGTGATTCACGAATTCGATCGTCGCTTCGGCTGATTCGCCAGAACCGCGAATGTTGACTATCACGCCTTCGCCAAATGACGGGTGCTCGACGTCATCGCCAACTTTCAGACCCGAGTTCGCGCCAGTCAAATCGCCAACCGCATCGCCATCGCGGCGATATTTCGGCACGGTCGCCCGAGTCCATTCAATTTTTTTGCCGGTGCCTTGATCAGGTCGCGGACGATAACTACCTCGACCCTCATCGGCGCCAGAATCTGTGCTGCCCTCGCGTTGCAACAATTCGCCGGGTATCTCATCCAAGAAACGTGACGGCGGGTTGTACTGAGTAGAGCCGTATAAATTTCGACTCCAGGCGTGCGACAAAGACAATTTTTGTTTCGCTCGAGTTATGCCGACATAAGCCAAGCGACGTTCTTCTTCGAGTTCGTTCTGGTCGACCAGCGCGCGACTGTGCGGAAAGATGCCTTCTTCCATGCCGACTATAAACACGGCCTCGAATTCGAGACCCTTTGCCGAATGCAATGTCATCAGCGTGACATGGTTGTCAGAGTCAAGTTGATCGGTGTCTGCAACTAGGGCGACCTGTTCTAAAAATTCGTCGACTTGCGTGAATTCGTTCGCACTGCCGATTAGTTCGGCCAAGTTTTCGTAACGACCATCTGATTCGACAGTGCCTTCGGCCTGCAGTTCACTCAAGTATCCGCTTGCTTCAAGTGCATGGCGCAACACGGGCCCTGGCCCTTGCCCAAGTCGAGACTCAAGATCATCGATCAAAGCGACGAAACTGGCGATGCCTTTTGCCGCTGCGCCGCCAATGCCGGCGTCGGCCGTGCGACGCAATGCAAGTGCAAACGCAATCTGTTCTTTGTTCGCATATGCATCGAGGCGATCAACAGTTGTGTCGCCGATGCCGCGCTTGGGCACATTTAATATGCGTTTCAGGCTGACCTCGTCGAGCGGGTTCGCCGCGCAACGAATATATGCCAGGGCATCTTTGATTTCGCGACGATCATAGAAGCGGGTGCCCCCGATTACTTTGTAGGGCACGCCCGCTTGCATCAAGCTCTCTTCTAAAATTCGGCTTTGCGCGTTGGTGCGATAGAAAATAGCCATCTCGCGCCACTCGTGCTCGTGACTCTTTTTCAATTTTGTCAATTGCGAAATCACCCAATTTGATTCGTGATATTCATCGTCGGCGTAAAACCGCACGACCCGATCGCCCTTGCCAAGTTCTGTCCACAACTCTTTGGGTTTTCGCTCGGCATTGTTGGTGATCACTGCGTTGGCTGCATCGAGAATCGTCTGCGTGCTTCGATAGTTCTGCGCCAGCACAACAACCGTCACCTCAGGAAACGCCGTTTCAAATTGCAAGATATTTCTAAAATCGGCGCCGCGAAACCGATACACAGACTGGTCAGTATCGCCAACCACGCAGACATTGTGATGCGCCGCTGCCAACATCATCACGATTTCGTTTTGCGCAATGTTCGTGTCTTGATATTCGTCGATCAAAATGTGTTCGAAGCGTTGTTGATATTGCGCCAACACGTCTTTGTGCTCGCGAAAAAGTTTCACGGTGTTGATCAACAGATCATCGAAGTCCATCGCGCCGGCTTTCAACAATCGCGATTGATACTCGCGAAAAATTTCTGCGTATTTCGTGTCGAACACATTGTCGGCGTTCAACAGCGCCTGTTCTGGCGAGATCAATTCGTTCTTCCACAAACTGATGCGGGCGTGCACACCGCGCGCCGGAAATCGCTTGGCGTCTAATCCGCGATCACGAATGACATAGCCAACAAGGCGCTGTGCGTCTGACTGATCGTAAATCGAAAATGTCTTCGGGTAGCCAATCTGCTCGGCTTGCATCCGCAAAATTCGCACGCATGCGGCGTGAAAAGTGCTCACCCACATGCGCTCGGCGACCTTGCCGACGAGCGCCTCGACCCTCTCGCGCATCTCGCCAGCAGCCTTGTTGGTGAAAGTGATCGCCAGAATGCGCATCGGGTGCGTGCCTTGGTTGATCAGATGCGCGACGCGGTGGGTCAACACACGCGTCTTGCCCGAACCCGCCCCCGCAACGACGAGTAGCGGCCCACTCGGGTGCAGCACCGCGTCTTGCTGGTCAGGGTTGAGCGAGGCTACATCTAATGACTTTTGCTCTGACACCACCCCTGCAGACTAGGCGCACCGTATGCGACTATTACGGCGCATTGTCGGGCAGAATCTTGATTCGTGGTCGCACAGAAAAAACTAATTATTTTGCTTCCGCCGTCTGAGGGAAAAGCGCCGTCGGGCATGACCGGCACAAAGTTCGCCGAGTCAAGTGGTGTTTTCGGCAAGTCACTTGGCAAACAACGCGCGGATGTCATCGCGGCGTTAAGCAATGCGCGTGGTGGCTCGGCAAAACTACTTGGAGTTTTGGGATCACATCTTGCACGCGCACAACTAGCAAACATCGCAGTGCGTGGCGCCAAAACTTTGCCCGCTGCGCAACGTTACACCGGCGTCGTTTGGGATCATCTTGATCTCGCCTCGCTGCCTCTCGCGCTGCAAAAAATTGCCGACAAAAACATCGTCATCGTCTCTGGCTTGCTCGGCCTCGTTGCGGCTGGTGACCCAACCC
>Ga0214917_10004976_pt1 | contig 14414 bp, 11 predicted proteins | sample LL_1208_BB_MetaG_FD_177983 | JGI IMG/M metagenome (GOLD analysis project Ga0214917, IMG submission 177983) | Freshwater microbial communities from Lake Lanier, Atlanta, Georgia, United States - LL_1208_BB | ecosystem: Environmental > Aquatic > Freshwater > Lake | place: USA: Georgia | collected... | reverse complement strand
CGTCCTCACCGTGGAGGCGCCGCGGCTGCTGGTGATCGGCCGCAACGGGGAGGGCAAATCGAACCTGCTGGAGGCGGTGGAGTTGCTGGGCAGCCTGCGCTCCCACCGCTGCGGTGCCGATCGCGACCTGATCCAGCGGGGCGAGCGCCAGGCCCTGATCGCGGCCGATTGCGTGGGTGGCGATCGGCTGGAGCTGGAGCTGCGTCGCCAGGGCGGGCGTCTGGTGCGCCGCAACGGCAAGCCGCTCGAGCGGCAGCACGACCTGATCGGCCCCCTGCGCTGCGTGGGCTTCAGCGCCCTCGACCTGGAGCTGGTGCGGGGCGAACCGGCGTTGCGGCGCCAGTGGCTGGATCGGGTGGTGCTGCAGTTGGAGCCGGTGTACGCCGAACTGCTCAGCCGCTATGGCCGCCTGTTGCGCCAGCGGGCCCAGCTGCTGCGCCGCGGCCTGGGCCAGGGGCATCTGGGGGATCTGCTGGAGGCCTTTGATCAGCAGATGGCGCTGATCGGCACCCGCCTGCATCGCCGCCGGGTGCGGGCCCTGGCACGGCTGCAGCCCCTGGCGGCGGCCTGGCACGGTCGCCTCAGTGGCGGCCGTGAACAGCTGGAGCTGCGCTACCGCCCCGGAACCGTGCTGGAGGGGGAAGAGGCGGAGGCCCCCTGGCGTGAGGCGTTGCTGCTGCAGCTGCGCAGCCAGCGGGAGCAGGAGCTGCGCCTGGGCCAGTGCAGCGTGGGCCCTCACCGCGATGAGATCGAGCTGCGGCTCGGTGATCAGCCGGCGCGGCGCTATGGATCTGCAGGGCAGCAACGCACCCTGGTGCTCGCCCTGAAGCTGGCGGAGCTGGAGCTGGTGCAGCAGCTCTGGGGGGAGCCACCGCTGCTGCTGCTCGACGACGTGCTGGCGGAACTGGACCCCGAGCGTCAGCAGCTGTTGCTGGAGGCGGTGGGCGAGGGGCACCAGTGTCTGGTGAGCGCCACCCACCTGGGGGCGTTCAGCGGAGGCTGGCATCAGCGTTCCCAGGTGGTGCGGGTGGAGGCTGGCGCCATTGCTTCCAGGCGTTATGGTGATGAACCGTCTGCCTGGTTCTGATGACCCACACGGCCTGCCTCCACCCCAACCCCGGATGGAATCGAGCTGAGAGCGCCTTCTCCAACAGCCCCCAATCACCCAGTGCCACCGACATGGTGGGTAAACACTGCATTCTCGAGCTTTACAACTGCGATCCCGCCAAGCTCGACGACGAAGCTTTCCTCAGGACCGCCATCACCACCGCTGCGAAGCGTGCTGGCGCCACTCTCCTGAACCTCATCACCCACCGGTTCGACCCACAGGGTGTGACTGGGCTGGCTCTGTTGGCCGAATCCCACATCTCCATCCACACCTGGCCCGAATCGGGTTATGCCGCGGTGGATGTGTTCACCTGCGGTGATCACACCATGCCCGAGCGCGCCTGCATCGTGCTCAGCGAAGAGCTCGACGCCGGCAACTACAAGCTCAAGAGCTTCCGCCGCGAAACCCCAAGTTCCGTGGCCGGTGCTGAACGGGAACCTGCCCTGGCCCCCGCCTGACGGCCAGCCTTGCGGCTGCCCTGGGCCCCTCCAGAAGGAGGGGCTTTTTTGTGGCTGGGTTCAGCCCCTGAGGTCGCGGTTGAGCTTGCCGCTCACCAACCCCTCCAGATCCAGGCTCACGGCTGAAAAGCCCAGCCCGCGGAAGGCCTCCACCAGCTCCAGGCGCAGGTCGGCCTCCAGCAGGGCGCTGAGTTGATCGGCGGGGAGCTCGATCCGGGCCGCTTCCCCCTGGCTGCGCACCCGCAGCTCCCGAAAGCTCCGCTGCCGCAGCCAGGCCTCGGCCGCCGCCACCCGCCGCAGCCGCTCGGCGCTGATGGCCTCGCCGTAGGGGAAGCGGGAGGCCAGGCAGGGCTGGGCCGGCTTGTCCCACCAGGGGAAGCCGAGGGCCCGGGAGATGGCTCGAATGCCTGCCTTGTCGATGCCAAGCTCCGCCAGGGGGGAGCGCACACCCCGTTCCCGGGCGGCGCGAATGCCGGGGCGGTGGTCGCCCAGGTCGTCGCGGTTCACGCCATCGACCACCAGGGCCGCCTGCTGCTGTTCGTTCACCAGCGCCGCCAGCAGGCCATGCAGCTCCCGCTTGCAGGCGTAGCAGCGGTCGGCCGGGTTGCTGGCATAGGCCGGGTCGTTGAGCTCGGCGGTGGGAATCTCCCGCTGGCGGATCCCCATCCACTGGGCCTGCAGCCGTGCTTCCTCGCGCAGGTGGGGCGCCAGGGCCGGCGACACGCCGGTCACGGCCAGGGCCCGATCCCCCAGTTGTTCCGCGGCGATGGCGGCCACCAGGGCACTGTCCACACCGCCCGAGTAGGCCACCACCACCGAGCCATGGCTGGCCAGCTCGCGGCGCAGGCCCTCCAGGGCTTCCGCCAGGGGTGCCGGCAGGGTCTCGACGGCGGGGTGAGCGGCCATGGAAGCTCGTTAGGATCCAACGGTAAGTGGCCCGGCCATGGCCCCGCAGGCAACCTCCGCCACGACCACCAGCCGCAACGGCACGGGCCGCGGCATCGGCATCCGCACCGCCGCCGATGCCAGCGAGCGGGTGCGTGGTCAGCTGCACGTGTACGACGGTGAGGGCAAGGGCAAGAGCCAGGCGGCCCTGGGGGTGGTGCTGCGCACGATCGGCCTGGGCATCTGCGAACAGAAGCAAACGCGGGTGCTGCTGCTGCGTTTCCTCAAAGGGCCCGGCCGCTCCTACGACGAGGACGCCGCCATCGAGGCCCTCCAGCAGGGCTTCCCCCACCTGATCGATCAGGTGCGCACCGGCCGCGGCGAGTTCTTCAGCGCCGAGCAGATCACCCGCGTGGACATCCAGGAGGCCCAGCGAGGCTGGACCATCGCCAAGGGGGCCATCGCCAGCGAGCTCTACTCGGTGGTGGTGCTGGATGAGCTCAATCCGGTGCTGGATCTGGGCCTGCTCGACACCGAGGAGGTGGTGCGCACCCTGGCGGCCAAGCCCGATGGCATGGAGGTGATCGTCACCGGTCGTGGTGCTCCGCGCCAGCTGGTGCAGATTGCCGATCTCCACTCGGAGATGCGGGCCCACCGCCGCGACGACCGTCGCTTCACGGCCGGTGAGGCCGTTTTGCTGGAGGAGGCTCCGCCTGGCCTCGATGGCATCGAGATCTACACCGGTGAGGGCAAGGGCAAGAGCACCAGCGCCCTGGGCAAGGCCCTGCAGGCCATCGGCAAGGGCATCAGCCAGGACAAGAGCCACCGGGTGCTGATCCTGCAGTGGCTCAAGGGCGGCAGTGGCTACACCGAGGATGCGGCCATCGCCGCCCTGCGCGAGAGCTACCCCCACCTCGTGGATCACCTGCGCTCGGGCCGCGACGCGATCGTGTGGCGCGGCCAGCAGCAGCCGATCGACTATGTGGAGGCGGAGCGGGCCTGGGAGATCGCCCGGGCGGCCATCTCCAGCGGCCTCTACAAAACCGTGATCCTCGATGAGATCAACCCCACCGTGGATCTCGAGCTGCTGCCGGTGGAGCCGATTGTGCAGACCCTGTTGCGCAAGCCGGCCGAAACCGAGGTGATCCTCACGGGCCGCTGCAAGCACCCCCCGGCCTATTTCGCTCTCGCCAGCGTGCACTCCGAGATGGTGTGCCACAAGCACTACGCCGAGCGCGGCGTGAACCTCAAGCGCGGCGTGGATTACTGAGGCATCCGGGCTGCGAGTGGTTCATCCCCCACCGGCTGGGCACGACTGAGGAGCCCGGCTAAGGATTTGGCTCCCTTGATGATTGGCCAATGATTACTGCCCAGCCCTAAAGAGGCGAAAAGCCTTGGGCTCGGCAATGGCTCAGGCGACGTCGCCGTACTCCTCCAGCAAGGCGATCAGGTTGGCGACGTTCCTGGCGTTGAGGGCGGTGGGTTCGAGCTGGTGTCTGAGTTGCACAAGAGTGCATCGAGCTTGGCGTTGAGCTCGTCGAGCCGCGCGATCTCGCTCTCGAGCTGCCTGATCTGCTTCTCGCGCTCGATCGCCCTGATCTCGAGATCGACGACGGGTCGCCAGTTCAGCGTCGACAACCAGCGTCGCCAGCGAGGCAGCGATGAGAGGTATGCCGACCTGCTGATTGAGCTCGACGACTCCAACGAGGGGGAGTTCGACATGGCCATAGGACGTGAACAGCGTGATCAGGGCCAGCAACAGGCCGGTCACAGTCGTGATCCAGCCCTGGCGGTCGAGTTGAAATACCGTAGCCAGCCCACAAAGCTACTAAAACAGTACGGGCGTACCATGGCGAGAGCTTCTGTGGAAGCACTGAATCTCTGCGCCTGTGCAGCATCCACAGCGCCGCGGCTCGGCAGCCCAAACTCCTGCCGCAGTTCGTCGATCGCAGCCAAGGTGCTGGCCTTGAGCCGCACGGTGACCGCGATGCTCTCTTCGTGATCTGGTTGGGGTGGCTGGGTGGTCATTTCCATGCGGTGCATTGCAGGCTCTGGCGCAGCGCTGCCGGCGCCGTGGGGCTGCTGAGCAACGCCGCCGCCTGGGGAACCTGTTTGGGGCTGAGGCCCTCGATGTAGCGGTGCCAGGCGTTGGGATCGCTGCCCATTGCTGCGAGCTGGCGTTGGTTGGCTTCCAGGGCGGCTGCATCAGCGGTGCGCAGGCTGTAACTGGCGAAGTCGCCGCCCGAGGCGCCGCGGGGCCGCACCTTGAGAGTGATCTCTTCACCGGGCCTGAGGGGCCGGATCGGCCAGGCCACGGGCCCTTCGATCGCCTGGGTGGAGCTGGCCCGCTGCTGCCAGAGCAGTTGATCGCCCTGCTCCAGCCGCAACTCATTCAACGGGCCTGCCGCCAGAAGCACCGGGGTGGTCACACCCACGGGCTGGCCAGGCCAGGGGCTCAGCAGGCAGGCGCCGAGCTCGCTGCCGCTCCGGCTACCGCCAACGGCCACTGGCGGGTTGAGGCCGAGAAAATCTCGCAGCTTCTGGATCACGCTGCGGGACGGTTGCGCGGCTTGCTTGCCCTGGGCCTGTTGGGCAGCGGCACCCACAGCCGATCCCAGCAGCGCGGCCAGAGCAACGACCAGTGGCAGGGTGCGAACAACGGTGCGGGACATGGCGCGGTGGTGGAAGGGCGGATCAATCACGGCGGCTGAAGGTGGTGGCTCCGAGGGCCAGCTGTGGCAGCAGCAATGGCAGCAGCCACAGCTGCTGCACGGCCAGGCTGAAAGCGAGTGGACAGATGGTGGCAGCGATCAGGACAACGGCGATCAGCCGATGCTGACGCTGCTCCAGTCCCGCCGCCAGCAACACCCCCAGGCCGGCGGCTGCAAGGGTGCAGAGGCTTAGCGAGAGAGGTGTGAGCCAGTGGCTGCGGTTGAGCGACTGGATCAACACCGCCTGCAGGAGCACACCGGGCATCTCACGGGCATTGCCTTGCCAAAGGGGCTTGTCGCCCTGCAGCAGTGCGTTCTGCACGGTGGCCGGCGCGGCAAACAGATCCGCAGCACCATTGGCCAAGCGGCCGCTGGTGCCTACCAGCAGCAATGGCGCTTGCAGCGTGGGCAGATCGACGGGTTCGACCAGGCGGATCTGATCGGCCCAGTTGATCGACCAATCGATCACGCGATCAGCCGGGAGCATCGGCACGGGGCTGGCGGCAAGCGCACCGGCGAAATTGGCGCCTGTGATGGCGTACTGCGTCAGCAGCGGCACCGGCTTGAGCAGCCCATTGCCAGCGGCAGTGCCCACCGCCAGATCGGCCACCTGCAGCCCAGCTGCTGCAAGGGGGGATTGGCGCAGCCAGTCGCTGCTGCTCTTCTGCTGGCCGGGGTCGGTGAAGGGGCCGAGCTCACCGCCCACCACGCGCCTGCGGGGCTGGGCGCGCAGCACCGCCGCCAGCTCGCTGGTGCCGGGCCGATCCTGATCAAAGAGCACATCCAGCCCCACCACGGGCACCTGGCCAGGAGGGGTGCGCTGCAGCACGGCCGCCAGGGCCAGGCGCGAGGTGTGATCGGGTTGGGGCGCCAATCCCAATGCCGGGAAGGTGGTGGCTGGATCCAGCAACAACACCGGAATCGGCGGGTGTGCGGCGGAAGGCTGTGGCCCAGGCTGCCGGGTGAGCTCCCGCCAGCTGCGCTGGAGCTCCAGGCGCCGGTTGAGGAGATAGGTGTTCACCGGGTTCGACGGCGTGAGCTCGCAGGCAAAGGCCAACCCCGTGAACGCCACGGCCGCGATCGCCTGGCGGCGGGTGCTGCGGGCCAGGCGCAGCAACAGCTGACGCCGGCGGCGCAGGGGCAGCTGCAGGGGGGAAGCAGTGGGGCTGGCCACGGCGGCCAGCAGCAGGCTGCAGCCCTCAAAGCCCTCACGAGCGGCGAGCTGCTGACGGGTGTGCGCGATCGCTGCGAGCAGATCGCTGCCTGCTTCCAGGGATTCCAGCAACTGGGCAAAGGCCACCGCCGCGGCGGCAGCGGGCACGGGCTCGAGGAAACAGACGGCCCAATCAATGCCTGCTCGCGCGGCGTGATGGGCCAGCTGCAGGCCGCTGCAGCTGTTGAACAGCAGCAGCTGCAGCCCCTGGCGGGCTGCCAACGCCCAATCAGCCTCCAGGGCCTGGCCATCGAGCTGGCTGCCATCCCCCAGATGCAGCAACCCGCCCCGGGGGCCGCTGCTGCTGTGGCCCAGGTAGAGCACCGCATCCCAGCCGGCTGTCTCGGCGAGGGCCGTGCGCAGCGCCGCCGGCGTGAAGCCGGAACCGCGCAGCAGGGTGAGGCGAATGCGACCGCTGCGCTGCTGCTGCACCAGGCGCTCGATCGCGCCATCGAGATCCAGGCCGGTTTCCGAACCCACTAGCAGCAGGATGCGCGGCTTGCGGGCCCGCACTGCCGCCGAATGCAGTAACGCCCCCTCGCCATCCAGCCGCCAGATGGGCCGCTGCAGGGCGAGCGCCTCCCAAGGCAGGGCCTTCAGGGCCTCAGCCACCCCATCGAGCCGCAGGGTGAGCGGCGCAGCAGGCAACTCCCGGAGGATCTCCTGCAAGGGCTGCCAGGCGGGCTGCTGCAGCCAGTGCTGCAGGCCCTGCAGCAGCTGCTCGCTGTAGCTGCGCACCACGGCTGCACCCTCGGGCCAGGCAAAGGCCGGATCGTGGTGGCGCAGGAAGCGGGTGCGCCACACCTGCTGCAGCCGCTCAAGGTCTTCAGGGCGAGGCACCACAAAGGCCTCCTGCCGGCCAGCCGCCACCACAAACACCTGCAGCAGCTCAGGAGTGGTTGCCTGCTGGCGGATCAGCAGATCAATGCGGGCTGCCATCAGCCGGGCAGCTGCAGGGGCGGCAGCACCAGATCAGGGCTGCCGGGATAGCTGAGGCGCACATCGATCAACGCCTGGCCGCCATGGAACACGAGCTCGATGGCGGTGTCTGCGGCGGCGGTGTGGCGCTGCTCATGGCTGCCCTGGCTGGCCTGCAGGGTGAGGCCATCGGGCAGCAGGTCGCCGGCCATGGCGGCGGTGAGGTGCAGCAGCAAGCCATCGGGGGCGGCGGGATCACTCCCGGTGGCGATCATCTGCAACTCAAAGCGCTCGATGCAGCGCTCGGCGGCCAGGCCGCACACCAGCTGCTGCCGATCGAGCCCTAGGGGGATCGTCACCAGGGCGAGGGCGTCCCGCTCCGCCGCCGCGGCTCCACCACTGAAGAAGGCCCCCTGGGTGAGGGGCTGCCACTGGGCCCCGAAGAGCTCAGCCAAGGCGCCCTCCAGCTGACCGCTGAGCCAATCGGCCACGGCCACCACCTGCTGCTGTAGGGATGCGCCGGCACCACCGAGGGCCAGCCGCGGCAGGGCGGCTGGCTCCAGCAGCTGCACCAGGGTGAGCAGCCGCTCCAGACCACCACCAAAGGCGCCAGGCTCCAGCAGCAGCTGTTCACCCTCCCGCTCGGCTGCATCTGCACGAGCCACAAACTCCTGCCCGGTAAGCACGCCGGGGAACCACACCACCGCGTTCTCCTCATCCACCAGGGCGGCCAGCAACAGTTGGGGTGCCGTGCCTGTCTCGGCCCAGGGCCTGGCATCAATGGCGATCTGATCGGCGCTGATGCCGGCGGTGGCCAGCTGCAGCCCAAAGCGGTTGAGGTTGAGCAGGCGGCCGTTGTCTTCTGCTGCCGTTTCAGGCCCGAGGGGCAGGGCCAGCCGGCGCTCAGCGAGGGCCTGGTGAAGGGCCGCCACAGCGAGGGCCCTCAATGACGCGGCAGGGGAATCCGCAGGCAGCTCGATCGCGCCAATGGGCAATGGCAACAGATCGGATGGCGGCGTGGGCTCGGTCATGGCTGGCTCAGGTGGGTCTGCACCCACCGGCGCAGGGGGGCAATGTCTCCTTCTTGTTCTGGCTCCAGCAGGTGATTCCGCAAGGCGCCCACCAGCCTCTCGGCGGCCTCCACGCTGGAACCACAGCTGGCGAAGGCTGGGTGGCGCTTGAGCTCCACAGCCGCTGCAGTGGCAATGGTGGTGGCGTGCTCAGTGGGGCGCATCGCCTTGCTCACCGTGCCGGGCGTGGTGCCGCAGCGTTCAGCCAGGGGCCGATTGGTGAGGCCCTCAGCCCAGCCGGCCCAAAGGCAGCGCAGCAGATCGGCTTTCTTGCCGCTCGTGCGCAGTACTTGCGGCATGTGCTGCTCCATGGCGCGCTGGAGTGCGGCATCAATCAGAGTGCGCAGCTCAGTGCTGTCAGCCCCGTTGCCATCAGCTGCCTGGAGGGAGCGGGGATCAACAGGCTCATGGCCGAGCTCTGAGGCTTGATCGAGGCTTTGGGTTGTTGAACCAGTGAGGTACTGGCGGATCGCGGTGGCGATGCTCCTGAGCAGCTCCAGCGTCTCGAAGGGATTCCTCCCGGTATCGAGCTCCTCGGCAAAGGCCTGGCTGGGTTGCCATCCCGAAGCCTTGCCGGTGAGGGCCTTGTACTCCCGCATGGCCTCGTCGTAGCGGGGTACGTACTGGGCGTGCAATGCCGCAACGCTTTCAATCGACGCGCTGCCACGCAGGTGGCGTTCACAGGCGGCCCGCACCTTTTTGCTGCTGCTGTGACGCAGCAAGGCCCAGTCGGAGATCAGCAGTAGGCCGTGGTCCTTGAAATAGGCCTTGAGCCCGTTATGGGCCTGAATCTTGAGCCGCGCCCAGTGGGGCAGGCCACACAGCGCCGGGTTGTAGCTGCGCAGGATCTCGGCCGAGAAGGGGCTGATCAGCCCTTTGGGCAGCGATGCCAGTTGTCCATAGGTGAAAGGCTTTTCGTTCTCCGGGCCTGTACGGATCGTGAGCTTGCCTTCGTCATCGAGGGCGTAGCTGGCCATGGCCAACAGCTCAAGCCCGTATCTCTGCTGGTTGGCTTTGTGGGTGGCTCGTAGCCATGCCTCCAGCGCATGACTGATCCGGCAGCGCAAGCAGAGCAGGGGCTGTGCATCCTGGGTGCTGGTCGCGGCGGCATGGAGATCAAGATCCAGGCTGCGCGATGGTTCTGGGTCTGGTCCATGGAACTGGAGCAGGTAGCTGGCAGCTTCAGGCTGGTGCCTTGGCCGTATACCTGCGGTCGTGAGCTTGGTGAGCTCTTGATATTGGCCCATCAGGCCCCCGCCGATCAGGAGAACGGTAGGAAAACGAGTTGGGGGTGCCCACGCGGCTGCACTTTGGAATCACCCCCCGGCAGGCCAAAACAAGAGGACGACGTACCCGCCACGTGGCTCCAGCCACGGCACTCGATGACTACCCTCAAGCTGAGCGCAACCCTGCTGGGCGCCATTGCCGCCATCGCCGCAGGCGCTATCCAACCGGCGCAGGCGCAGTACTACGGCTACGGCAACGGATGGCGGCAGCCCATGCAAAGCGGCCCGGTTATGAGGCCCACCCAATCCGGAGCTATCTACCAGCCATACCAGCCGGTGAGGCAGCAACCCAGCTTTGACCAACCACGCAGGCTGCCGAGTCAACAGGGCTTTGGCCACAGCAGCGGCAGCTATTTCGGCTGGTGATGGCCCCGGAGCCGATCACGGCCCAACGATCAACGGGGGCTTTTGGCCCCCTTTGTCTTGCCACCATCCTGATGACAGAGCGGAATCATCCCCAGTGCGTTGAAACGAGCAGGAGATGTCCGCCACTTACACCACCTGCCCGTGGACCTGTTTGACCCCACCGCAAGCCAGCTGCCGCCGCACCTGACGTCTGACTGCAGCTGCAACTCTGACCTCACCGAAGCACTGACCCTCGCCCATGTGAGCCAGGGCATGGATCCCCTGCAGGCAGCACTGGAGGCACAGCTGCAGGCACCACTGATCGAGCCCTTCCTGTTCTGAACCTTGCGTTGTCCCTGCAGGCCATGACTCTCTCATTGATCCCAACTACCCAGCAGAGCCATCAACGCGCGAACCCCCGGGTTCCCTACGCCGCTGAGATGCTGCACGTTGCTCGTAGCGGCTACAGCTTCCAAACACGGGAGGTGCTGCAACGCATCGTGATGGGCGAACAGCAGCGCATCAAAGAAGAACAAATGTTCTGGCGGGTCGGCGGCACCATCCTGGGGCTGTGCCTCGGGATGGGCGACGGCCTGCAGCTGACGGACCTGTTCATCGGAATGTCTGGTGGCGCGATTGCCTCGTTGGCCCACGAAACCATGAGCCATGAGGACCGGCAGTTTCTCGAGCGATGCCAATCCCTCTGGCTGGTGGGCCAAAACTCGCCGATTGAATTGGCGCAGCGCCTTGGGCCGGCGCGCTCCAGGATCCTCTTGCACGATCCAGACTGGGAAACGCCTGTGGTCTTCAATCACCACCAAGGGCATCGCGGCGATCACCTGGTGCCCCTTGGCAATGCCGGCGACTTGGCGACTGGCTTTGCTGACCCCCAGAGCCTTGAGGTCTTGCAACGGCATTTCGGAGGAGAAGACCTGCAAACCCTTCAGGCACAGCTCTACCCAATCGCGTCTCACGCCGTAGCTGTTGATCGCGTCACGACCATCAGCCAGGTGGATGCGCTCGAGTTGGATCCCCATGCGCCTGCGTTCCTGGCTCGGAGCAGGCCAGTGCGTATAGACGGTGCCGATGGCGTAACCGTTGGCTACCAGGTGCCGATACCGGCTCAAAGCGACTTCTGATCCTCTAGGCATCAACCATTGTCGCCTACTCACCTAAAATCAAAGCTATGCCCATTGAGCAACTGTTGAAACGAGCAGCACCTCGTCGTAACTTGGGGACATCTGCCATTGTTGTGATGGCATTCTGCGGAGCACCGCTTGGGTTGCCATGGCTTGCGACATCTTCAGCAATCACCTTTGTTATACTGTTTATCTGGAGGGTAAAGCAGCGGCAAACGCCCGAATAACACGAGTCGTGGACCGCTGGCAAGAAAAATCATTTATAGATAATACAAAAAAGAACAGGAGAGGAGGGAGGCCGCTACTATAAAGTTAAGATTCAACATGGCGCCATGATAAGCAGTCAATTGCAGGGTGTTGTTAGGCGAATTGCCATCAGTCTAGCAACAACAAGTCCATTATTCTTAATAGCCATCACTCATGCGGAGACGGCTGCGGCGAAGCCGAGTTTTGATACATCAGGAATCCTCTATGAAAAGCCCATCGGAATTCCGTGCTCTCTAAGCCAGTGGATCAGTACACGCAAAGCAAATACGAATACCGATCCCATCAAGCTCCTTCAAGAATGCCATAAAGCCTTAGAAGACGAATCCGAGGCCGCTTACACAAAAAAAGACTGGCAGAGACTCATTGAGCTAACAGAGCGAATCATTGAAATCAAAGAGTACGCCCTCGGCACAAGGAATTACCACACAGATACAGGGGGGATTGGAATTACATTTGAGAAAAGAGATGTAAATGGATATCCTATCGTAGAAACTATAATCAAAGGATTAGCTGCAGAAAAAGTGGGAATCAAGAAGGGATCTCTCATCAAAGAAATAGATGGCCGAAATATACGCAATATCAGCCGTGAAACATTGATAAATCAAATACGCGGAAAAGAGGGATCGAGAGTCACCTTAACATTTAAACAAGGGAGAGTAACCAGAGTTGTAGCCATTGCCCGCAGAAGACTGCCAGAAAACCAACAAAACGATCTATCTGCATTTTGGCGAGAGAATAACAGGCTATACCTAGGCTACTTTCAAACAAGGCAGATAGGAAGAGCTGCTAAGATCTTTCCGACCTTACTTAAGTCCGTCACAGACAAGCATGGTCGCAACAGCGTGATTGTAGCCGAAACACTTCTTGATCATGCCAGACTGTTAAATATAAGTGATCAGTACCACGATAGCCAAATTCACTTGGCTCAAGCCGAGAGAATCTATAAAAAGCTAGGCTTAACTACGACTGCACTTGAGATTGACCTGAATTCGCTAGCACTATCAAATGCGATCGGGTCAAAAGATTACCATGAATCTAGAAAAGCTTTCCTCCACAATTTCGCTATTCTAGATACATCTAGACAAAAGCTGGACGAAAAGCAGCTTAGTAAATTAGCAAATGATGTAGGCTTATTTGTAAATAGTGGAGCCTGCATGATGACACAAAGCATCGATCCACGCGCATGCCTTAGATATACCACACTTGGATATGAATCGATTGCCGAAAACATCAAGATAGAAGCCAAGTTAATAGATTTGTTGCGCATTGCACATGTGGCAACATTGTCAAATGATGGGCGCACGGAAGAGGCAATTAAACTATTAGACCAAAGCCTGGATTATTACAGAGCGAATCTTCCGAAACATTATGTTTCGCTTTTGCTGGGTCTGAATCAAAAAGCGGCTCTTCTTAATCGGCTTGGGAACTACTGGCAAGCGGAAAAGAATTATCTTGCTGCGGTTAATGTGGCAATAAGGTATGATGGGGAAAACTCAAATAGTGCTATCGAGTCTAAGCTGAATCTGGCGAGTCACTATAGTCTAGCAACAAGCCAAGTCGAGAAAGCAGAAAAATACTTTGAAGACATCATCTCCCATTTGTCCAGGCTTGGAAATGACGAGAAAAGTGACCAACTAAGACTAAAGGTGTACGACAAGTACATCAGCTGGAGATCAGATCTGGCAAATGCGCCAGGCAGGATTTCCAGATTCGAGAAAAGCATTATACGAATTATCGCAAAGTATCCGAACGATACTGGCGCGCAAGCGGTAGGGAATGTATTGCAAGCGAAAATTGCACTGGCCAATGAGGCACCTGAGCTTGCCAAGCGACTCATCGATGCATACATCGTAAATCTTAAGATAATAATGCAGGCATACCGTAAGCGATCTGGAATTGAAATCGCATCTGGGTACAATCTCTATAAACTAAAGGCTGAACTCGCAGATGCTTATAAATCGCTATCGATGGTCCAATCACTGATGAATCAGGGTGGGCCAGCCAAGGCTAATATTCTAAGAAGCATTCGAATCGCAGAAGATCTTCCCAACCCGTTCGATTACAGCATTCCAAGCTATTATCACACTCTTGGACAAATCAATATCTCCATGGGCGCGCTCCGAGTTGCTCATGTCAATGCTACGGCTGCGCTGAGTATTGGGGAAAAATATGGAGAGAGAGGAGTGGCTGATGTAGCTCAAAGCCAGCTCCTTCTTGGGGGCATTGAAGCCATCCAAAAAAGATATAAAGCTGCAAGCCATTACTTTGATCAATACATTAATATCTCTTTTGAGCGCTTAGTGAAGAAAGTCTGGTTGGCCCCGTTTGAGCAGAAACGGGGTCTAGTAGAACAATCGACTTTAGACACTAACTGGCTCTACCAGGACTTTGGTGTGAGCCCTGAGCTGAACCAAACAGCGCTGAAGGCACGAATCAACCTGTATTCACTGGCCAAAGAAACTGAGCTTGTACAAAGCACTGAAATGCAAATCAAGAATAGCTCACTTGTTCGGAAACTAGAGAATGTAAAAGACAGGCTTAGCAATGGACAACTGGCCAACCCTCTGAAAGAAGACTTGCAGATTCAGGTCAACGAACTTGAAGCGCAACTGGCTTCATCTTCGCCCATCAAGATGAGAGGTATCATTAACTTATCCGAAATTTCTCGAAGCCTCCCTGAAGGGGGCAATCTAATTCAGTTTCAAAAGTATTATGCTTATCCGACGCTGAAGAAGTTTCAATTGAAGCGACAAGCAGTCGCGAAGTATGCCGTCTTCGTCCTAAGTCGTGACGGACAAGTTGACCGCATTGAAATTGGCAATGCCAAGGATATCGACTCAAGCATAAATAAGGCATTAGAAGCATCTTCTGAAAACCTGGCCGGTTCGTCCGCGCAGTTATTGCAACTGTCAGATATAATACTTGGTCCGTTGACAAAGTACCTGAGTCCGGGTTCCCCAGTTTTCATAGTGCCGGATTCTAATGTAAATCTGGTTCCATTTAGTGCACTTACT
>Ga0214917_10004975_pt1 | contig 14414 bp, 12 predicted proteins | sample LL_1208_BB_MetaG_FD_177983 | JGI IMG/M metagenome (GOLD analysis project Ga0214917, IMG submission 177983) | Freshwater microbial communities from Lake Lanier, Atlanta, Georgia, United States - LL_1208_BB | ecosystem: Environmental > Aquatic > Freshwater > Lake | place: USA: Georgia | collected... | reverse complement strand
TCAATGCTGCTTCAAATCTACTCAAACGCGAGGATGTCTTTATTACCCTCGATTTGGGTCTCGGTGATGCCGCAACGACGGTCTGGACTTGTGACTTCAGCAAAGAATACGTCGAAGTCAACGCGCATTACACCACCTAAATCGTATAGGTACAACACCGAGAGAGGAAAAAGATGACCATGATGCGTTGGACACGTGATGACAGCATTGCCATAGCAATCATTATGTTGGGGACGTGCATATGTTATGGAACTGTCCTCTGGGGTGGTGCAGTGGCATTGCCACTAAACATTGTGGCACAAATAGCACCCTGGAGTTACTCATATGAACGCCCTGGATTTATCGGTCATACATTGTTGAGTGATTTAGTCACGCAATACTATCCGCAACGGATGTTTCTTGCTCGCGAATTGTTGGCAGGACGTTTGCCATTATGGAATCCATATTTGTTTGCCGGTACGCCATTTTTGGCTGAGGCAAACACCAGTGTGTTTTATCCAATTAACTGGTTGTTTGTAATTTTACCGACGGCATATGCGTTTGGTTTAGTGGCGTGGCTTCACATCACCATCACTGCGATTGCAAGTTGGTTGCTTGGACGTTTCAGTGGTGTAAGTGCATATGCTTCGTTATTAGTGGCGCTAGTAGCATTTGGAAATGGTTTTGTGGCGTTATGGGTATCAATTCCTGACATTGGGGGAGTGATTGCGTGGGCCCCAGTGGTGATGATTGGCGCATTATGGCTAGCACATGCGATTGGGCATGGCAATATCTATCGACAAAGCCAAGCAGCTTTGTTGTTTGTCGGTGCCAATTTGATGGCATGGTTGGCTCAACCTGATACATCATTTTATGTGACGGTTATTTCTGGCTGTACGCTCTTTGTGGTGGCATGGCAAGACCAGCGTGCACGAATGCATGTAGTGTTACTGTGGGCGATAGGGTGTGCATGTCTCTTTGTGGCACTCTTTCTGCCACAATTGCTCCCAACCCTCGAATTTAGTAACACGGTGACGCGTAGCGTGGGTGGGAGAGTTTCCGTTACTGGTTTCATTACCCCTTTTTTTCCTGAATTTTATACGAGCTGGCATCAATTGGGTGATTGGGGTGTACATGGAACAGACAGCAAAGCAGAACACTATATTGGCTTGATTCCTTTAGGATTGTTTATTTGGGGAATGTGGTTTGGTGCTGGACGGATGATTCGTCTCTGGACTGGTATTGCAGTTTTGGTGTGGATGTTTTCATTTTCTTCACCGTCGTTTTGGTATTGGATTCCGATTGTGTCACAATTTAATGATTTGGCACGATGTTTGGTATTAGGATTAATCGGTATGGGTGTGGTGGCTGCCCATGCGCTCGATCGAGTGATACGAGCAATTCCTCACGAACGTGATGTTTGGTTGCGCCGATGGGCCTTGTTGTGGGCTATGTTTATGCTTGCTGGAATCCTTTGGATGCGCCTAATCCAACCGACTTTTTTTTGGCAAGCTATTCATTCATTGCATGGCATGGGCTGGATTATCGCCCTTAGTAGTATTGGTGCGTTGGTACTCGTGTTTACGGTCGCGCAACGTTGGAAAAAATGGGCTATGGTGGCGTTGTTTTTGGTCGCAGGGGGTGATTTATGGTGGTATTGGGCGCCATTTCAAACATTCCAGTACCCGCAACAAATGTACCGACCTACGCCTGATTTACTGCGTGAAATTCCGGTACAGATTACCAATGACTTGATAATGCCACCAACGCGGATGCAAAATTTTTTGCAGGCGCAAAAAGGGATTTTTCGTATTTTTAGTGCTGATTACCCTTTTTATCAAGCAAATACGGCGATGGTTGCGCAATTGCAGGATATCCGTGGGTTTGAGTCGTTGATGTGGGGGAAATACGCCCAATTTGTACGACGTTGGGAAGGCAAAACGCATAATGAACCAATTGGGGTGAGTGTTTATATTACTGGAGCATCAGCGACACCACAGTGGTTAGACATTACGAATGTACGTTTTGTGCTCTTCAAGCCCCATTCACCCCTGATTACTAAATTTCCTGGGTTGCGTTTGGTACACCAAAGCGACGAAGGGAGTATCTATGAAAATCTTAATGTGCTCCCGCGTGCCTATTTTGTGCATCAGGTAGAGCTTTTTGATAATGTGGAAGATGCCTACCGTCGTCTCCGTGATCCCAAATTTCCTATTCATACGGCGGTTACAAGTATAGATGCGGTGCCTGCACTTGATGCGCCACAAATAGGCGAAATGGTTCCCACAATCACTTCATATTTGGCGACCGAAGTACGTATTAATGCTCAGCCCAAGAGTCGTGCGCTGCTGGTACTCAGTGATACTAACTATCCCGGATGGCACGTGTCGGTAGACGGTGTAGAACAACCTATCATCTATACTGTGAATGGTGTCTTTCGTGGGGTTGTCTTGTCAGCCGGGAATCATGACGTGCGGTTTTGGTACTGGCCGAAATCATTTGCGATAGGGCTATGGGCTTTGTTCGGGGCACTATGCGTAATTCTAGCGGCTATCGTCTACTTAATCGTACGTAGACGGCGCGAACGTAGTGTCGATATTGCAAAACTATAAGTGTGTCATAGCAGTCTTTGATAGATGTCTCGTGCGCTCACATGAAGTCTGTTTGGTGTGATGAAACATTCGCATGAATAATCCATAGTAGGTATTTATCTATATTTCAATCGCAATTGATGGGAGCGCAATTATGTGGGGTGGACGTTTTAGTGCGGGTATTGACGCCTTGATGGCCGAGCTGAACAACTCATTTCCGTTTGATCGCACCATGTGGGCCGAAGACATTACCGGCAGTATGGCATGGGCGCGCCAAATTTGTGCCGCTGGTGTGATTACTCTTGCCGAGCGTGATGAATTGTTGCGAGGCCTGCAGGTGGTGTACGACGAATTTGCTAGTGGCGCATTCCCCGCCAAAACTGCTGACGAAGACATCCATTCGGCCGTCGAGCGCCGTTTGGGTGAAGTGGTAGGCGCCGTTGCCGGCAAGCTTCATACTGGACGGAGCCGCAACGACCAAGTCGCCACCGACATTCGTTTGTGGACGATGAGTGCCATTACTCGTGCCGATGCTGCCGTGCGTATGGTGCAACAGGCCTTGCTTGATCAAGCCGTGGCTGCCGGTGATTTGATTATCCCTGGCTATACCCATGTCCAACGGGCCCAGCCAATTTTGTTGGCGCACTGGTTGCTATCGCATTTTTGGCCATTGCAACGCGACCGCGAACGCTTGGCCGACGGTGCCAAACGCACGGCGATTTTGCCACTCGGCTCCGGTGCCATCGCTGGTACGCCCCTCAACGTAGATCGCCACGCCATTGCAGCCGAGCTGGGCATGCCGGGGATTTCGGCCAACAGCGTCGATGCCATCAGCGACCGCGACTTCGTTGCCGAGTATCTCTTTGCCACGGCCATGATTGGCGTCCACATTAGTCGTTTGGCCGAGGACATGGTCTTGTATTCGAGCGCTGAATACGGCTTTGTGACCCTCGCAGATGCCTATTCGACTGGGTCAAGCCTAATGCCCCAAAAGAAAAATCCCGATTCGTTTGAATTGGCACGTGGCAAATCGGGGCGCTTGGTAGGGAGCTTGATGACGATTTTGACGGTGCTCAAAGGGCTACCGTCGGCCTACAACAAAGACCTCCAAGAAGACAAAGAGCCGTTGTTTGACGCTGCCCGCACCATCGAAATCTTGCTCCCTGTGGTTGCTGGCGCCACAGCTACCGCCAAATTCAATCAGGCCGCCTTGCTCCGTGGTCTCGATGAAGCGATGCTGGCCACCGATGTAGCCGATTATCTCGTCGACCGCGGTGTGCCCTTCCGCACTGCCCACAAGGTGGTCGGGCAACTCGTGCGCCTCAGCGAAGCACGTGGCGTCAAAATGTCGCAACTAACGCTGGCCGACTTCCAGTCGGTCGATAGTACCTTTGCGGCTGATGTGCTGGGGTGCTTTAGCATGGCCGCCTCGGTGGCAGCGCGCACCGTGCCGGGTGCCACCGGGCATCAGGCAGTGGCGGCGCAATTGGCTGCTGCACAGGCTTGTGTGGCGTAAGTAATTGGGGATAGGCTGTGGATAACGCGTGGACAACCATAGGATAACGCCATAATTCCCCTGACCGCATCCAACCGCACTTGATTGATTTGTTTTTTGCCTAATATGATGCCCCAGCGCTGCCCGCAATGTTTGATTGACGAGCAGGCTTGAAGTGACGACGATTTCGTATGTGATACGGGGGGAATATGCATTCTTTGTATGGGCGTGATTTGCTCAAAATGAACGACCTGACCTCGGCAGAAGTCGCCGACATCGTGACCGTCGGGTTGACCCTCAAAGGGCGCTTGCGTCGTGGGGTTCCCCATGCCCTGCTCGCCGGCAAAATCTTGGCAATGATGTTTTTTAAGCCTTCGACCCGTACGCGTAGCGCCTTTGAAGTGGGGATGACGCAACTGGGTGGTCATGCCATGTTTTTGAGTTCTAACGACATGCAGTTGTCACGGGGTGAAACCATCGCCGATACCGCTCGCGTGCTCGAACGCTACGTACATGTGATGATGGCACGGGTCTTTGCCCACTCCGTATTGACCGAAATGGCCGAGGCCGCACGCATCCCCGTCATCAATGGCCTCTGTGATATGCATCACCCGACCCAAACCCTAGCAGATCTCTTGACCATCAAAGAGCATTGTGGTGGCACTCGGGGGGTACGCTTTGCCTATGTTGGTGACGGCAATAACATGGTGCATTCATTGCTACATGCTGCGCCACTCGCCGGTATGGACATCGCAGTGGCCACGCCGGCCCACTATGCCCCCGATGCCATGATTGTCAAAGAAGCACGTGCCCTCGCCGCCCAAAACGAGACGGACGTGTTGATTACTGCTGACCCCTACGAAGCCGTGGCCAATGCTGATATCATCTACACCGATGTGTGGGTGAGTATGGGGCAAACCGATGTCCCCGAACGTGTCCATGCCCTCGAGCCCTATCAAGTTACTGCTAAGCTCATGAGTGCGGCTCGCCCTGGGGTTAAATTCATGCATTGTCTGCCGATGCATCGTGGCGAAGAAGTCACCGCCGAAGTCGCCGATGGGGCGAGCTCGATTGTCTTTGATCAAGCCGAGAATCGCTTGCATGCCCACAAAGCGGTCTTGACAATGTTGTGTAGTAGCGAAGCCGAAAGCTTGTTGTAACAATATCATTATTATCGCCACAAGGGCTACGCAATCGCGTAGTCCTTGTGGCGTGTTATGGGCGGCGTGTTGGTGATGGGGTTACTGTTTTGCTGGCTGTCACGCTAGCTGTAGCAGTGCGGGTATTGGTTGTAGTGAACGTAGCTGTTTTGGTGGCAGAATTCGTCGCAGTACGACTGTTGGTGCGCGTGAGGGTATTGGTGCGGGTATTGGTTGCAGTGAACGTAGCTGTTTTGGCGCGTGTAGCTGTTTTGGTGCGTGTAGCTGTTTTGGTGGCAGAATTCGTCGCAGTACGACTGTTGGTGCGCGTGAGGGTATTGGTGCGGGTATTGGTTGCAGTTCGCGTATTTGTAGCGCTACGCGTGGAGGTTGGTGTTTTGCTACGGGTCGCCGTGCCACTGGCAGTTGCGGTAGCCGTCATAACAGGGAGTAATGAGGGGTCGATAAAGGCTACCGCCAGATTGTAGTTTGTCCCAGCGGCAATGCTTAGCACGGTATTTAGTGCGTTGGGTACAATGAGTTCGTTTGCGCTGTTGCTCCCCCACACAACGATGCGATTATCGGTGGTCAACATCATACTATGCGTGGCACCTGCAGCAAGCATACGGATATCCCTATCCGCAGGCACTAACTGTTCTGCGATTTGTCCTACATTGCTTGCGCCAGGATTCAAAAAACCGATTACGGTGGTGCGCACGTTGATTAATTCAGTAACTGGGTCTGTATAATCGTATGTTTGTTTGATGAGGGTATGACTGCCACCTACCGCATAATCAACATAACGATAATCACTATTGAGTGGTCGGCGAATCGTCACCGTTTTGGCACCGCTTGTGTCATCGGTATAGACCCAATCGACCAAATAATTTTGGGTTGTTGGCGATCCGTTTACCAGAATGCTTTCTTCACCCATTGCGGCACAATGATTGTCATAACATTTCAGTGACAAAATATTTTTTAATTCATTGGTGGGGATTGTTTTTTTGTTATTGCCACCCCAAATGGTCACAGTATTTGTCAACACTGGATTGCCATCACTATCGATTTCGTTGGTGGTTGTTAAGGCAAGTGCAATACTGAAATCACGCCCTGCGCTGATGTCTATCACTTGGCCAAGATTATCAGGGATATTCAATTGACCTGATTTATTGCTACCCCAAGCCCAAATCTTCCCGGTTTCATCAAGTGCCAGTGAATGATATGTTCCGTTGGCGAGGCTAACTGCATTGGTCAACGTAATCGGTACGCTTGATTGGCCTTCGCTATTATCACCCCAAGCAATAACAGTAGAATCGGAAATAATTGCCATGGCATGATTGACCCCTGCACTAATCTGGGCAATGTCTGTGCGAATGACGGGTAAATCGTTCGCATTTGCGCCCCAACGAATTAACTCGTAGGTAGGTTGTACTTGGTATAAAAATAATGTGTGATCGCCATACGCCACAAGTTGCACGCGTTGGGCGACGTGATTGATTACGAGATGGGGGATATTTGTTTGTCCTTTGCTATTATCTCCCCATGCATAGATGTTGTTTTTACAATCAATAGCAATAACATGGTTCTTACCTGACACGACATCACGCCAGCAATTTACACCCGTGGGAATGGTGACAGCAAGTTTCCCTTTGCTACTTGTAGGGTTACTCCACCCTACCAAGGTATTTTTGTTGGTGATTGCCAACAGATGCGTTTCGCCGAGGGCAATTTTGGTATAACGGGTATTGGCATCAGCAAGATGAGCGGTTGATTGCCCAGTCGTATACCATTCATAAATCCCGCCATCTCCCAGCAATACTGCATTGTGATTATCGCTCGCGAGTAGTTGTTGGACACCTTGATGAATGGGTTGAATTGGACGGAGTGCAGCGGGCACACTGTTTTTACTGTTATTGCCCCAACTTTCTACGGTGACTATGTTATTTTTGCTTGCGGGATTGTATTCGCTGATATAGGCAATGGTATGGTATGCACCAGTTGCAATCGCGAGAGGTGTCGCTTGATCATTGGTGATTTTGGCAGGAATTGCTTGTTGGTCCTTACTGTTGTCCCCCCAAGTCGCGACCACGGTGTGTTTGTTATTATCCGTATCATAGTACGCAATGATAGCGGTACTATGGAGCTCACCGGCACTGAGTGCTATTACGTCATCTAGGCCATTTTTGATGGTGTCTGGTATAGTAAGTTGCCCCTTGGCGTTACTTCCCCAGCCTACTACCGTTCCATCATGGTTGATGGCGAGGTGATGTAATCCCCCTGTCGCAATGGTGCTGATTTCGTTTGTATTGATTGTGGCGCGATTTGCGGTATCGTCTCCCCAACTTGTCATGATGTTGACATAGCCTACATCCATGCGGGGTTGCGGTTGTCCCTGGCTACGAATCGCACGGTGGCTGGTAGCGAGGATGTTTTTGGTTTGGCGAGTGACTACGGTGCCCGGTCTATGGTATGACACTGCAGACAAAATATTACTATTACTAAATAACCAGGTTATTATGATAATAATTATTACGTGTGATCCAGAAACACGCATCTATCGTACTTTCGTCGTTAACCTAGTGCTCAGGTGTGGTTGATCATACCTGTATTCAGCGTGCAAATCATAGACTACGCTGAATCGTAGTATCAATATAGCATAAATTGTATTTTATTTTTAACAAAATGCCGTCATGTCATTTTATTGTAATTGGCGTTATTTTGTAATTTGATAAAGGTATCAGTTCGGTGGCGATTGATGTGTGTGTCAGTTGCAACCGTGTGTAAACAGGTGTACTTTAGTAGTAGCCGCGGCCCTGCAACTGATTATCACCCATCGTTCGTCGTACGTCAGTGTGATAATTACGGTGTAGCAATGTTTTCTACTGGCGCTACCCCAAGCAACGTATCGAATGACTACAGAGGAGGCGTTATGACAGACCCCCGGATCGCGCGCCAAGTCGACGCGATTATCCAACGTGCCAACCAAGCCCCACCGATTTTTTTGTACAAAACGATTCAAGTTGGTGTTGATTCGGTATTAGCTGGCGTCCAAAACACCTTTACTAGTTTTGCGCTGGGCGCCACCCAAGTGGCAGGGCTCAACGGCTGGCAAGTCGTTGGTGTTGTCCCCAAAACCCTTGCGATTACGGCAAACCAAGGCTTCAATCACTTCGTGTCAAATGGCGGTAACGTCATCGCCGTCTACTTGCTGATGCAACTGACCCTCACCAAAGAAAACGCCAGCTTGCTCCGCCAAGAAATCGAAGACTATGTCAAAAGTGATTTACAAGCAAAGCTCAGCTAATAGGGTGAAGTGGTTATGGGGGTGCGGTGCGGCATGGTGCAATCATGATGATAGTGTTACGCGATTCGCCGATGGGAGTCACATTGCGCCAATTGATCCACGACGACATCGCTTATGCACGACCAAACTTGCTGCGATGCCGGCACCACTGCGGACCTTAATAAGCACTAAATACGTAAATTATTTGCTTATACAAAATATTTTTTTGATGCTGTTATTGAAATGAAAAACATTGACAGTATTGCGGAGTTGTGGTTTGATGGTATGGGATGATATTCGTGATAAAGGAAAAACGTATGCCAACTGTTGCACAAGTGACTGCATTAGCCTTGAAGTATTTGGCTCCCTTGGGTGCTGAGATCGACGAAGAGGGTGATATTTATGTTGATCAAGATGGTACGATTTGTTACGTGAGCATCGAAGAATTTGGTGAACAAATCAAGAAGGGCAACGACATTTTGGTCAAAATCTATGCCCCCATGGTCTGGGATGTGCCTCGCACGCCGGCCTTGTACAAATGGGTGGCCACCGAAGCCCAAACCGACTTTTTGTGCCGTGTGGCCTGCAACGAAAACCACGCTGGTGATGCCAAGCTTACGGACATTTACCTTGAGCATGGTATGTTCGGCGACAACATGCAAGCCGAAGAATTGCTTTCGTCGGTGGTGTATATGATTTCTGTGGTGAACTTGTCATACCAAGACATCCACGATACCTTTGGTGGTAATTTGGAATAATCGTCGACGCAAAAATCCCCCCACACCGTGATTGCGGTGTGGGGGGATTTTTATACGGGGAATTAGATTTCGGCGAGCCGACCCGAAATGCTGATACGGTCGTTTTTGGCGATGCGTTCGCGCAAATGCGTCAACAGCTCGTCGACTTTCTCGGGGGTATCGAGGTCGCGGTAGTAGTCCAAGTTGGCTTGGAGCAACGGTGCGCGGTTGCAGTCGGCCAAGCATTTGACCCGTTGCAAGGTAAACATGCCGTCTGGGGTAGTCTGCTCACACTGGATGCCCAACTTGTTTTCGAGGGTGCTGACGAGTTCTTCGGCGCCACAAAAGGCACAAGGCACGTCATCACACACTTGCAGGACCACTTTGCCGACCTTGTCATCGTAGAGCAGGGTATAGAACCCGACCACTTCGAAGACATCGGTGGGTGGGACATCGATGATGGTGGCGACCTCACGGATGGCTTCATCGCTGAGGCGACCATAGGTGTCTTGGGCGACGTAGAGTAGCGCGAGGATGGCACTCTTTTTTTGGGGGTAGCGGGCCAAGATTGCGTCAATCTCGGCACCGTGTTGTTGACGAAGTGACATGACGTTGTCCTAGACTCTGGGCGGTCTGTGCCGCTTAGCGATCGACTTCTCCGAGCACGGGGTCAAGCGAGGCAATCAAGGCAACCAAGTCGGCCATCAATTGTCCTTTGGCCATGTGGGGCAAGGATTGTAGGTTGATGAATGACGGCGTGCGCAAATGCACGCGGTACGGCTTGGGGCCGCCGTCGCTGACGATATAGGTGGCCAATTCGCCACGGGGTGATTCGATGGCGGCCATGGCATCGCCACGGGGTGGCTTGAAGCCCTCGGTCCACAACTTGAAGTGGTGGATGAGTGATTCCATGCTATGGGTGATTTCGGTTTTGGGTGGGGGCGCCACTTTGCGGTTGCTGGTCTGGAATACGCCAGGTTCCATGTCTTTGAGGCGTTGCCAGGCTTGGCGGGCAATGCTGACGCTTTCGCGCATTTCGGCCATCCGCACCAAATAGCGATCGTAGATATCGCCGTTTTTGGCGACGGGCACGTTGAAGTCGTATGTTTCGTAGCCACAATAGGGCATGTCTTTGCGCAAGTCCCACGCCACACCGGTGGCACGCAGGCCAGGGCCAGTCAAGCCGTATTGGATGGCGGCAGCGCTATCGATGGCGCCCACACCCATGGTGCGTTCTTGCCAGATGATGTTGTTGGTCAGCAACGATTCGTATTCGTCGATGCGACTGGGCATGATGTCGAGCAACGCTTTGACGGTCGGCAAAAAGTCGCTGGGCAAATCGTAGGCGAGGCCACCAACGCGGAAGTAGCTGGTCATCAAACGCGCCCCTGACACCATTTCGAAGATGTCGAGGATTTGTTCGCGTTCGCGGAAGCCATACAAAAAGACGCTCATGGCAGCCAAGTCCAATGCGTGCGAGCTCAACCACACCAAGTGGCTCGAGAGGCGCTGCAATTCGACCAACAACACCCGGGCTACGGTGGGACGCTCAGGGATTTCGACGTCCAAGAGCTTTTCGACGGCCAGCACATAGCTGAGGTTGTTGGAGAGTGGTGCGAGGTAGTCGGTGCGGTCGGTCATGACCACCGCTTGCTGGTAGGTCTTGAACTCCATGTTTTTTTCGATGCCGGTATGCAAAAAACCGACGTCGGGGGCGACATTGACGACGGTTTCGCCGTCGAGCTCGACCACGAGGCGCAACACACCGTGAGTACTGGGGTGATGTGGCCCCATGTTGAGCACCATGGTGTTGGTTTTGCCGGCTAAGGCGGGATTAGTAATGCTGTGTGGTGATGGCACCGACAAGCGATGGTCAATAGTTGTCATAATTCCCTCTTGCACCAACGCCGATTATTCTTCGGCATAGGGTTTGCGTGCGGAGATTTGTGCTTCGGTATTGCTGAACGCCACTTCTTCGTAGCCGAGTGGGACATCTTTGCGTTGCGGGAAGCCCGACCAGTCGTCCGGCATCAAGATGCGCTCCAATGCGGGGTGACCATCAAAAATAATCCCAAACATGTCGTAGGTTTCGCGCTCTTGGTAGTTGGCGGTCTGCCACAACCCGGTCAAGGTTGGCACATGGATGTCTTTTTCACTAATGGCTACTTTGAGGCAGATGCGATGGCGATTGGCATGTGACAGCAGGTGATAGACCACTTCGAAGCGTGGTTGGCGGCCGAGATAATCGACGCCACACAAGTTTTCGAGGAAGTTGTAGGCGAGGGCACTATCGTCGCGCAAAAATTGCGCCACGGCAACAATCTGCTCACGAGGGACATTGATAGTGGCCTCGCCACTGCGCATACTGCCCACTGGGCCGATTTTGTCGCCAAACTCGGTTTGGAGCCGCTCGATAACCGTTGCATTATCCATAGTTTACAAACCTCGTTTACACATGAATCGGCGCGCGCTCACGGAGCGTGCCGTCTAGCTTCATGCGTTCGACCTTGCTGTGCAACTGCATGATGCCATCGATGAGAGCCTCGGGGCGGGGTGGGCAACCGGCGACATAGACATCAACGGGGATGACTTCGTCGACTCCTTGCACGATGGCGTAGTTGTTAAACACGCCACCACACGAGGCGCAGTCACCCATAGCAATCACCCACTTGGGGTTGGACATTTGATCGTAGAGGCGACGAATCACCGGCGCCATTTTGCGCGACACGCGACCGGCCACGATGATGAGGTCGGCTTGGCGGGGCGAGGCACGGTTGATTTCCATCCCGAATCGTGACAAGTCGTAGTTGGAGCCTTGGGCGCCCATCATTTCGATGGCACAACACGCCAAACCAAACAAGAGTGGCCACATGGCGTTGGTACGACCCCAGTTCACCACTGTCTCGAGTGAGGTGGTGACGACGCCCATATCGCCAGCTTTGGTTTCTATTCCCATGTGAGCGCTCCCTTTTTCCAGATATAGACGAGACCGATGAGTAACACCAAAACAAAGCTCCCCATTTCGTATAACCCGGCGACGCCCAATTGGCGGTAGACCAAGGCATAGGGGAAGAAGAAGATGACTTCGATGTCAAACAAAATGAAAATCATCGCCACCAAATTGAATTTGATGGGGAAGCGGTGGTTTGCTTCGCCGATGGGTTCCATCCCCGATTCATACGGAGCCAATTTGCGTACGGTTGGCTTGGCCGGCCCCAAAAACCGCGACAAGGTGATGACAAACACGGCGATGAACAGGGCAATTCCCAACATCGCCAAAATCGGTACGTATGCAGCGAGCATGGTCACGTCCTCGATAAAAAGACAATCGTCGACAGTAGGCAGTTTTTCCTCGCCGTCATTATACGCTTTGTAGCGTTTGTGTCAAACGCATACAGCCGGCAAATAATCAGTATTCGCTGGCTCGATACCCCAACATGTGCCAAATTGCGCGATCGTCTGCGTTTTGGGTAGGTATTTCCCCCCCACACACACGCCATTTATGCTGTTGAATTGTGGGGTAATTGGGTATTGCGAACTCGTGGTATAATAGCGCACATTCGATATCGGCCTATTGGCGTGTGACTACCGATTGGTACGCGTCATCCCCTGAAGAATACGAGGCAAGTCTAGATGAGCGACATTACCCAGTTTCGTGCCCCAAACGGTGAAGCAATTACGATTCAAAACGGTAAATTACATGTGCCGCACAATCCCGTAGTCCCATATGTGGAAGGTGATGGTACCGGCCCCGATATTTGGCGCGCCAGCGTGCGGATTTTTGATGCCGCCATCGCCAAAGCCTACCACGGCCAACGCAAAATCGAATGGCTCGAAGTCCTCGCCGGCGAAAAAGCCTTCACCACCACCGGTAATTGGTTGCCCGATGCTACCGTCGAAGCCTTCAATCATTATCTCGTCGGCATCAAAGGCCCCTTGACCACCCCTATCGGCAAAGGGATGCGGAGCCTCAACGTGGCCTTGCGCCAATTGCTCGATTTGTATGTCTGTTTGCGCCCCGTGCGCTGGTTTACTGGTGTGCCCTCACCCGTACGCCACCCCGAAAAAGTCGATATGGTCATCTTCCGTGAAAACACCGAAGACATCTATGCCGGCATCGAATACGTGGCCGGCTCACCCGAAGCCGCCAAGTTGCTCGAATTCATGCAAGCCAACTTCCCCAAAGACTTCGCCAAAATCCGCTTTGGCACGTCAGAAAAAACCGCCGAATACAATAGCCGCATCGGCAACGATAATGCGGTCGTCGAAGTCGGCTTGGGCATCAAACCGGTCAGCAAAACGGGCTCACAACGCTTAATCTTTGCCGCCATCGAATACGCCATTGCCCACAAACGCCGCAACGTGACCTTGGTGCACAAGGGCAACATCATGAAGTACACCGAAGGTGCCTTCCTTGATTGGGGCTACGAGCTGGCCGAACACGTCTTTGGCGACAAGGTCTATACCTGGGCGCAATGGGAACGTACCAAAGCAGCCAAAGGTGAAGCCGAAGCCAATGCCGAACAAAAGGCCGCCTTGGCTAGTGGGCGGATTTTGGTCAAAGACGCCATTGCCGACATTGCGCTCCAACAAGTATTGACCCGCCCCGATGACTTCGACGTCATCGCCACCCTCAACCTCAATGGCGACTACCTGAGTGATGCCTTGGCCGCCCAAGTAGGGGGTATCGGCATCGCCCCTGGTGGCAACATCAACTACGTCAGCGGGCATGCGATTTTTGAGGCGACGCATGGCACCGCCCCCAAATACGCTAACCTCGACAAGGTCAACCCCTGTAGCGTGGTGCTGAGTGGCGACATGATGCTCCGCCACATGGGCTGGATCGAAGCCGCCGACATGATTGTCGCCGCCATCGAACGCACTATCGGCGACAAAGTCGTGACCTACGACTTTGCCCGCTTGATGGATGGCGCTCACGAAGTCAAAACGTCGGAATTCGCCGACGCTGTGATTGCCAACATGCGCTAGTCGATATTGCTACCCCCTCACGCTGATTTCAGCGTGAGGGGTTTTGGCGTTTATTCGCCGTTCACCTGCATGTCGAGTACTTGGCGCACCAATTCAACCACATAGGCGATATCGTCGTTACTTGCCAGGATGAGTTGTGATTCTTGTTGGTCGCTGCGTGGTCGACAGCGTTGCAATGGATCATAGAGTACTTCTGGTGAA
>Ga0214917_10004974_pt1 | contig 14417 bp, 9 predicted proteins | sample LL_1208_BB_MetaG_FD_177983 | JGI IMG/M metagenome (GOLD analysis project Ga0214917, IMG submission 177983) | Freshwater microbial communities from Lake Lanier, Atlanta, Georgia, United States - LL_1208_BB | ecosystem: Environmental > Aquatic > Freshwater > Lake | place: USA: Georgia | collected... | reverse complement strand
ACCCGGATTTTATGGATGGAGCGCATCCGGATGGCTTAGCCTACCAACCAGAAACTATGGCATTTATGAGCTTTGCCGATACAATGGATTTTGTTATGGCAGCCAATTTCCACGGGGGGGCTGAACTCTTCAATTATCCCTGGGATACAAAAGCAGATGACCACCCTGACCGAAACTGGTTTATGCAGGTTGGAGGAAATTATGTAGATACTCTTTTTGCCAATTCTACTAATTATTTCCTTGACTTTCAAGCTGGATTCGATAGTCCGGGACTTACCGATGGTTTTGCATGGTATGAAGCCAACGGTGGTCGTCAGGATTATATGAATTATTATCGTCATTGCAGGGAAGTAACTATCGAGATGTCGGCTACTAAGCTAATTCCTGTTAATTCATTTGAGACCATCTGGGGCTATAACCTCAATGCCTTTATATACTACATTGAATCTATGCACAAAGGCTTTCATGGATTAATCACCGATCAGTGCACAGGACAACCCGTCAAGGCAAAAGTTTTTATAAATAACCATGATGCAGATAGCTCCTTTGTCTTTTCATCGCTTCCAATTGGAAATTATTACCGCCCAATTTATCCAGGCACCTATTCAGTAACCTATTCCGCCCCTGGTTATCAAAGTCAGACCATCAACAATCTGACTGTTGGATTATACCAAAGCGTAGAACAAAATATTACTCTTCAGCCATTGCCTCCTACCACAAATTTTGTTGCTGACAGAACCTCTGGTTGTGGAGGAACCATTGAATTCACTGACTTAACTGGAAGTGCAGACAATTGGCTCTGGGACTTTGGAGATGGAACCAGCTCAACTTTGCAAAATCCATCGCATGTATACACTCAATCTGGCACCTATTCAGTGCAATTAAACACAGGTAATTGTGCAGGCAGCGACGCTTTGACGAAAACAGATTATGTGAGCATACAAGTTGTAGAGCCAGCCCAGCCCAACCAAACAGCATATAATGCCTGTTCCGCTCAGTCATTTACTCTTCAGGCTTCAGGAAGTGGTGATTTAGTTTGGTATGATAGCCCCACAGCAACAGCATCCGTAGCTACCGGAAGCACTTTCACTACTCCGGTTTTAAATAACAATGCCACTTATTATGTTGCAAATACCGTGCTTTCTTACACAGGAAACGTTGGGTCCACCTCTGCCAATTCCAACGGAGGGTTTTATACGGCTGGCACTTATCATTACCTCATATTTGATGCCCTATCGGATTTCACTTTGGAAACCGTTCAAGTCAATGCTGGCAATTCAGGAAACCGAATCATTGAACTGCGCAATAGCAGTGGAGTGGTTCTTCAAAGCCTTCCGGTTTCAATTCCTCAAGGTGTAAGCACTGTCTCCGTTGGCTTCTCCATTCAGGCAGGTACAGGTTACCAATTAGGTATGGCAGGAGGAAGCAATTTATACCGAAACAATGCCGGAGCATCCTACCCCTATACAGATAACACCACTGTATCCATTACAGGCAACAGTGCTAACCAAGCAGGTTATTACTATTATTTTTACAACTGGCAAGTGAGCCAAAAATGTGCAAGCGACCGTGTGTCTGTACCTGTTTATGTCGGCAATGGCAATCCTCCAACCCTTACTTTGTCATCATCGGCTCCGACAATTTGTAGCAACTCGCCTATAGGCCTGAATGCAAACGCCACCAATGTCAGTAATCCATCTTTTACCTGGACTGTCAACGGAGTTGTTTCCACTGAGACAGGAAGTAATTTAGTAATCAATACCCCAACGAATGGCACAGTTACCTGTGAGGTATTTGACCCAACAAATTGCTCTGGAACAACCACAGCCAACAGCAGCTTGAACCTAACTGTTACGGATCCTCCTGCAGCACCTGTAATTTCGCTTAATGGAGGCACGCTCACCTCTAATGTTGGCAATGGTATACAATGGTATGTAAACGGAAATCCAATCGAAGGCGCAAGCTCGGCGACTTATATACCTTTAATACCAGGCGACTACTCCGCAATAATCACTTCAAATGGCTGCTCCAGTAATATCTCCAATACCATTTCATTCACTCCAACCGGTATGGATGAACTAGCTATTTTGAACCAGATTCAGATCTTCCCTAATCCAAGCCACGACTTTCTTCAACTGTCGAATTTACCTTCAGGCACCTATGAAGTTGAAGTGTATGATGCCTTAGGTCAGCTGGTACAGAAAGAAAATAGCTTGAATCCAGGAAATGGATGGTTTCTAGATGTCAGGAATTTCCACAAAGGATGGTACATTTTGAAAATTGCCTATCAAGCAGGTTCAGTTAGACGACCCTTTGTAGTAGAGAAATAAACGAACAACTGTATTAAAACGGAGTTGGCAGGAGACTCAATTTTTCACAAGCTTCATTTCCTTGAGAAGATGACTTGCCCCTGCGAATTTGTCGATAATAAATAAGGTGTACCTAACGTCTACGACTATATTTCGAACTCGGTCAGGATCATAGCTTATATCGCTCATGGTTCCATCCCAGTTGCGATCAAAGTTGGTTCCAATTAGCTGACCGTAGGCGTTTAATACCGGGCTTCCACTATTACCTCCAGTAGTGTGGTTTGAAGCACAGAATGCAACCGGCAACTTTCCATTCACACCATATATGCCAAAATCCTTTTTTCTTATCAATTCAATCAGATGTGGATTGGCTTTATAATCTGCAACTGTTGTGTCCTTAGCCTTCTCGAGAATTCCATCGGCTGTAGTAAATGGTAGGTATTGAACTCCGTTTTTAGGCTGATAACCCTTTATTTTTCCAAAGCTTAGGCGAAGAGTTGAGTTGGCATCCGGATAAAATTTTTTATTTTTTTCAAAAACCCGCTGAGCTTGCATCCACTTTTTATTCAATAGGGCTATTCGATCGCCAGAGCGCTGGTAGGCCTCCTGAATTGTCGTGGTATAAGCCGATAACAATTTATGCCATAAGTCAAAAGCAGGCTCATTTTCCAGGGCTTTGATATTGTCCTTGCTGAGCTGGTCTAGGAGTGCTTTAGTTTTTTCTTCTGAGGTAAAGTTACTTTGCTCAAATAACTGATTAACAAAGGAATTCAAATCATTGTAAGAATTAGCCGGAACTAATTTTAGGAGGAAAGTAGGTTTGTACTCTTCTGGCAATGATTGAAGATAAAGACCTAATAATTTAGGGGCAATTTCACGGTCGGCATTGACTTGATAATTCTTGAACCAACCGCCTATATTGGACTTTAGCCTTTGCTTTTCGGCTTCAAAATCTTCTGGTTTGACAGTTTTGGATTGAGCTTTTTCAAAAAGAGGCATAAAATAGTTGGCAAAAGTCATCAGCTCAATACCTGAAGCGGCTTCGGTAAACAATTCAGCTGCAGCTGCCAATTTATTATTCGCACTGTATTCCTGGTTTAGTTCCGTCAAAAGATTTCCATATTTTTTTTCGGCCTCCTGATCTGATTTACACCAAACCGAAAAGCGTTTTTCAAATTCTCGTTTCTGGTCGACTGTATTAAAACGATCCAAGCCTTTGCTTTCTCCTGTCCATTTTTTATAATAATTGGAGAGACGGTTGTATTTTGATGCATATTTTATTTTGTCGAGCTCATTGCTTCGCATATACTTATCCCAGATATCCAACCTTATTTTTCTTGATTTTATCCGAATCGGATTCACCACTTAAGTATTTGAGAAACCGCATAGGAACTTAGGTATTCCTGGGTGCGGCCTGGGAAGCCAAAAACCATAGTGAAATCATTTTCATTGACACCTTTAAGTGAAATAGGAAAAGAATACGCTGGTTTGTAGGGCACATTATCCTTAGCATATTCGGCCGGCATATTGTCCTTACCGGCATAAATTCTAAAAATTGAAAAATCTCCCGTGTGGCGGGGCCATATCCAATTGTCTTCATCGCCTCCATAATTACCAATAGATTCGGGTGGGGCCCCTACCAAGCGAATATCTTTAAACGTTTCCATGATGAACATATAATATTCATTCCCATAGAAAAAAGATTTCACTTTGGCTGTATAATGTGATCCAGCCACCGCTTCTGTTTCCAACTTTTTAACATTGAGTTGAATCTGTTGATCACGTTGTGCAGCATTCATACTATCCATTACTCCATTCAGCACCTGCGTGGTAACCTCTTCAATGCGTTTGATAAATGTTACCGTAAGCCCGGGGTTAGGTAGCTCTTCGCTGGGATTTTTTGCCCAAAAACCATCCCTGATATAATTGTGTTCTAGGCTGCTATGCGATTGAATCTGACTAAAACCACAATGGTGATTGGTAAGAACGAGCCCCTGGTCAGAGATAACTTCACCTGTGCATCCTCCTCCAAATTGAACCACAGCGTCCTTTAAAGAACCCTTGTTGATCGAATAGATCTGTTCTACTGAAAGTTTGCAACCATTTGCCGCCAACTCCTTTTCATTCAGAATTTTAAGCAAATTTGGCAACCACATCCCTTCGTCGGCAAGGATGGTAAGAGGCAATAAAATAACTACCCAAAAAGCTACAAAGTATTTCATAAGAAAACGATTATGGAATCACCCTTATTCGATAACAACCTTAAGCGTTTGATTGCCTAGTTTGGCCGATTTTACAAGAACGAAATACAAGCCTGATTTTAAGGTGTCACATGGTATTTGGCAGTTTGATTTGGTCAAACCATACTGTTCGAAAACAATTCTACCTAATTGGTCTATTAGATTAACGGAATAGCTATCTGAGCCATTAATGAAAGTCAGATTTATTTCCGACTGGGCAGGGTTAGGGCTAAGGGAAAATAATTTGGCTGAATTCTCATTCATCCCACTAGGGCTGAAATTAAGGGGCATGGAAGCGTCAAAATTTGGGGCGGCAGTTCCACATAATATGGATTCAAATAAGGCAGCGGCAGAGTTGGACAAGGAATCCATGATAGGAGCCTTATTAATATAGGCCGTATGACTTGCATTGGATATAGAAAAGAAGATGGTAGGTTTAGCATTAGCCACTTCCTGATCTCTAAGAAGAGAGCTACCATCCAAAGAGACAAGATTTAAACCTGAAACCTGAGCAAAACCATGGGCATAAGGTACTGTTGGATCCTGGGTTTCATGAATAGAAATGAGCAAAGGGTCATTGGCATCCAACCACTCTTTTTTATGCAATCCGCCCGACATATTCCAAACACCTTGGACAGAAGATGAAAATTGAAAATTCGTACTGCTGTTTCCTTCTATTCCGCCATTAGCATCAATAATAGAAGATACATAGGCAGGAACTTCTGATGTATTATCAATGTAAGCGGTATGCAGGGCTAAAATGCCCCCTGCCGAAACTCCACTCAAAAACACAAAGTTGGTATCTACCTTGTATTCAGCGGCATGTTCTCTCATAAAGCGTATACCAGCCTTTTGATCCCCCACTGCCTTCACTACAACATCCAGCATAATCGCTGAATCAGGAAAATTACATAAGGCAAATACCCTGTAATCGATGGCACAAGTGACAAATCCTCGTTTAGCAAAATCCTGACAAATATCAACTACATAACCATCGGTACGGGTACCATTTATAAAGGATCCTCCATAGTTTACGAATAAAACAGGTCGTGAGGTTGCGGTATCACCCTCTGGTTGATAAATGTCCATCAACAAATTGTAGTTTTCTCCGCAATAACCTGTGTTTTGTCCATATTGAATGCCAGAACTTACAATGGTTGAAGAAAAAATTTGGTTTTTGTAGCGAATTCCATCACAATAGGGATTCGTCGTTTGAGCTTGCACCTGCCCTAAAATGAGGAATATTGAAAAAGCAATGGAAGTAAAAATTTTAGTCATGGTTAAGTTTTTTGTTAGGAGGTAAAGATAGGTTAAAGTTAAATTAAAACAGAGGCAACCTTGAGGCATGCTTCATTTGTTCTGAATTAAACACACTACAATATTGAATCAATGAATTAGCGCGGATTTGATGAACAATTTCCTCAATATCTTCATCGGGCAGGAGAGAATAAATTAGAAGTATATAATCAAATTGTGTTAATTCTGGCAGTAAAGTACCCGTTTCACTTTTATTGGAGAGGAGCATATATTTTTCTTCCTGATTGGGGCTAAAAGAGAAAGTTGTAAAATAGGCCTTGGCTCCATTTTTATGGACAATAGCATAGGGTTCCTCATCGCGGGAAAAATCAAAACCAAGCGAAGTGCCAACGGCCCAAGCCGCCCTGTAATCTTTTTGATGGCATGAAATTCCAATCAATACATAGTCTGGAGATGGCTCTTCAAAATGTAAGACAAGTTTAGCCATGGAACTATAAAATTACTTTAGAAGACAGGTGAAAAAGCATATCAGCTACCATCTCTTTCATGCCAAATTCGGGTTTCCAATTCCAATGCTCTTGGGCTTCAGAGTCGTTGATACTAGCAGGCCAGCTATCGGCAATAGCCTGTCGATGGTCTGGCCGATACGAGATTGAAAATTCTGGTATATGTGTTTTGATTTCGGCTGCCAGTTCTTTAGGAGAAAAACTCATTCCTGCAATATTATAACTGCTTCGAATTTTGACCTTTGCCGAATCCTGTTCCATCAAATCTACCGTTGCTCTAATCGCATCGGGCATATACATCATCGGCAAATACGTATTTTCCCCTAAAAAACATTCATAGCTTGCCGTTTCTAGAGCTTTGTGAAATATATGTACAGCGTAATCGGTTGTTCCACCACCCGGATTAGATTTGTAACCAATTAACCCGGGATATCTTAAACTTCGAACATCAACACCAAATTTTTCATGGTAATATTGGCACCATCGTTCACCGGCCTGTTTACTGATTCCATAAACTGTAGATGGTTCCATAACCGTGAATTGTGGCGTATTGCTTTTAGGAGTATTGGGTCCAAAGACGGCAATAGAGCTTGGCCAATAAAGCTTTTTAATGACTCCTTCCTTTGCTAGATCCAACACATTGAATAATCCCTCCATATTGAGCTTCCAGGCCAACTTGCTATTTTGCTCTGCAGTAGCCGAAAGCATGGCTGCCAGTAAATAAATCTGCTTTATTTCATATTTCCTCACTATTGCCAGCAATTGCTCCTTATCGAGTATATCTAATGTCTCAAAAAGTGTATCTGACTGTGTATTACTCCCCTTTTTTATATCCGATGCAACGACTCCATCTTGCCCGTAGGCCTGTTGCAATTTTTCAACCAGCTCTGTGCCAATTTGACCACCAGCACCAATAACAATAATTCTTTCCTTGGCCATTTATTAATACGTTTGACGAGGCAAATTTAGGCGGGTGATTGAATTTTTCGAAGAAAGTTTCTAAAACAATTGTTATCGCTCTAAAAAAGGGAAAATGAACTTATCATCCTATATCAATTTAATGAAAATGCAGGAATGACCGCAGAGACTCCCTGATAAAAAGCTAAAGGAAATATCTCCGGTTTCATATCATTAATCAATGGGAAAGTGGATAAGACCTCTCTAACCTCCTTTTTGGATTGTCCGCTCACTATCATCCACACCTTACTCCTATCCAGTGCAAGAGAATAATTAAGTATGACACCCTTTTGCATCCAATCATCTACAACCTCTCTTTGTTTTGGGATTTTTGAAATGAATTCTTCTGTAAAATAGTTAGGTAAGCTTATTTCAACAAAAAAGTTTAACATCTGATTTATCGCATTAATGTTATGGTTCCAGTTTTTTCAAAGGTCCTTTGATCGGCAAACTTAACCCAAATTTTATACCCATAAACACCTTGAGGCAGGGAAGATCCAAGATAATTTCCATCCCATCCGATAGTGGTGGCATCCAATGGGTTTTGGGTTGAATATACCACATCCCCCCATCGGCTATAAATGCGGAAATCTATCTCAGACACATCAGATCCATACACTTTAAACACCGTATTCTTTCCATTAGCTGCAGGGACAAAGGCATTAGGCATATAGATGGTTGGTTTTTTATCAAAAAACAACTCTGTTTCTAAGGTGTCCATACAACCATTAGAATCCATTACTACTAGCACAATTTGATGAAATCCACTATCTAAAAAAGAAATATTTGGAGACGAAAGAGCAGAAGTCTGGCCATTTCCAAATTCCCATGAATAGTGCTCCACAGGGGAGCCTGTGTAAGATAAATTATAAGTCGTCTCTGTATACAATGAGGAGGCGCCTGTAGTAAAGGAGGCTTCAGGTAAGCCATTTACTGCATATTGCTGGATGAGTGTATCCTGAATACACCTTCCGCTTGTTATCAGAGTAATGGAAAAGGTATCCGTCGCAGGAAAGGTATATTCAACAACCTGACCACTATCTTGAAACGATCCAATAGAAGAGGCATCTCCGAAATCCCATAAAAAAATAACAGAATCTAAATTGGACTGAGCCACAAATTGAGTAGGGAAGCCCAAACAGGTTTGACTCCAGGAGAAGTTTGCAGATCCTGTAAATTCTCCAACGGATACAGAAATTGTATCATCGCAACCATTAGCATCCTGCACCAACACTTGGTAGATTCCACGTCCAAGATTGGTAGCGACTGGAGTAGTCTGTGATGGATTAATCAACCAGTTGTAAGTATATGGCAATGGTCCTAAATTTCCTTCTACAGTGGCAGAACCATCGGCTAAACCACAGGAGGCATTGGTAACAGACACAATAGCAGCTTGAACGTCGGCGGCTGTATCAATTTTCACATTTAATATTTGCGAGCAATTATCACTGCCTGTGATTATCACAAAATAAGTTCCTGCATCCAGATTGGTAGCGGTAGCCGATGTTTGAGGAGGGATAGTGTTCCATAAAAAAGTATACGGACTGTTTGCTCCTGTAGCGATGGCTGTAGCACTTCCGGAGGGCTCGTCGCAGGTTGGACGAATGTTTTGCAGAGAAGCCGATTGAGGAGATGCACTTTGAATGGGGATTGTTTTGGAAACGACGCAATTATTGGAGTCGGTAACAGTTAACTCGTAGATACCTACCGGAAGATTATTTAGATTGAAAGACGTTTGAACTGGGGTAGTATTCCATACAAGGGAATAAGGAGGAACCCCACCTAACACATTGGTTGAAATAGCACCAGTAGATTGACCGCACAAAGTATTGGTATACGATTCAACAATACCAAGCGCAGCTGGTTGGGTAATCACACCATTCAGCAGTTTAGAACAGCCTACATTGTCTGTAACTACCACCTGATGTGTACCAGAGGAAAGATTGGTCGCGGTAGGTCCAGTCTGAACAGGATTGGTATTCCAGGCAAAGGTATAGGGAGGAGTGCCTCCAGTCGCATCAACAGTAATTACTCCATTGGCAGCACCAAAACAAGTTACCGGAAGATTTTGAATAATCGTCAAGGCAGGAGCATTTAACTCATTGATGGTTCGATTAATAATGGCTGTGCACCCATTTGCATCTGTTACTGTTAAGCGATAAACGCCCAGTCCAACATTTACAAGATCTTCGGTGGTTTGAACTGGAGAGCTATTCCATGAAAAGGAGTAAGGAGTCTGACCACCGCTAACAGACACATCAATCGACCCAGTATTTGTTTGACAATTGGAATTTGTAGAAGAAACTATACTTAGAGCTGGACCAATAAAATCAATTTGCAAAATATAAGTTGTATTCGCTGCCAAAGCATTGCCACAACCATCCAAAAACGAATTGCCGTCGCTTCCATTTTGAAAAGTAATAACATAGGAACCAACCACTGGAATATTGGCTGCAAAGGTTAAATTTATTCGATTCGTTTGGTTACTAGAATTGCAACCGACAGGTGTAAAGGATGCTATACTTAAAGGAGATGGACCGGAAATACTAATCTCACTTAAATCGGCACTTATACTGCTGCATAGAATAGGTTCGTCGAAATAAATTGAAATGGTCTTAGGATTGCAGACCGTTCCATAGCGAACGGTATCAATATGAGGTACTATATTATCGAAAACACTGGCAGTTCCTCCTAAGATTAATTGGTAGCCATTGGAGGAGGCCGTAAAATTATTCACCAGCAGCGCATAGGATTGACCTGTGCTAACAATCAAAGGCGAACAATGATTGGGGCCAGAAGTGGATTCTTGGGAATTTGCTGCTCCGGTTTGTAATCCGGTATTTCCAAGGGAAGAAGAAAAATTGCAACGAACAGGAGACAAACTTCCATTGGAAATGGATGCACAACTGTCGTTAGTCAGATTAAACAAAGCAAAATCATAATCATCACTGGGATTATTAGGTTGTATTTCAAAAATAAATTCTCCTCCTGCGGTTACATTAAATAAAAACCAAGACGAATTTGCTTCGCCGCTAGCTATGCAGGAAACATTGGCAGGAAGGTCCATTTCTGCTCCAAATCCACTATACAAAGCGGTGGAGGAATAAGAATCATCACAAATGGTTAAGGGACGAAAACAATCCTGTTCAGGCTGCTGTCCATATAGAACAATAAGACCTCCTAGGCGAAAAAAAACAAAAATAAATAGGATAGCCCGAATCATTATTTTCTAACAAAGGATTATACCTTTTATATGACAAAAGGGTTACCTATCCTACCAGATTATCCTATCAAGGTTGGAGGCTTGTTTGCCTTAAAACCTATTTCTACTCTTTGTAGGATTGCCAGGTTTGTGTGCGGTAAAGAAAGGCAATATAACCCCTTACTTTAAGAGTGGACCCTTCTAGCCAAATTTTACAATCGTATACCTTACCCTTCTTGGGATCCAGAATTGTACCATCTTCATACTCATTACCATTCTTCTTCATCTTACGAATAATTTCCATGCCTATAATTTTTTTACCTTTTCTATCATCTTCGCATTTTTCGCAAGCTGGATCCTGTGGTTCACTTGGGTCTCTGAAAAGTTTAATTATTTTTCCATAATATTCATTGCCTTTTTGGTAAATCTCAACAATAGATTTTGGTTTCCCTGTTTCGTCATCGATAGTTTTCCATTTTCCCACAATAGTTTGGGCATTAAGAGAAACGGATAATACAACTAACAAAACAATTGCGCTTAACTTTTTCATTTGAGGTTTGATATTTCTGCAAATATACAAGCCTATTTTGAAAAATGAAACAATCTCAACATTGCAATCGCATAGGGTATAAATTCCTGTAGAATGAATATAGTTTATTCACATTAGGCTTTAGGTTAAACATTAGTTCTTTACTTTGTACATCAAATGCATCGTTCCTATTTAAGTGCCGAAATAGCCCAGTTGCTCGACGCCCAACTAATTGGCGATAAGAACATTTCCATTCAGGAATTAATACTTGACAGCCGCAAAATCTCCGCTACCGAAGGAGCGCTGTTTATTGCCATCAAAGGACAAAGGCACAACGCACATCTATATATCCCTGAACTTTACAGTAAAGGGATACGCGCTTTTTTGGTGTCTGAATTACCATTTAAGCCAGAACTTTTCCCTGGTTCGGTATTTATTTTAGTAAAAGATACCTTAAAAGCCTTACAGAGTCTCAGCAAATTTCACAGAGAGCAATTTAATTATCCGGTTATTGCTATAACAGGCAGCAATGGAAAAACCATCGTGAAGGAGTGGTTGTTTTCCTTGCTTCAACCAGACTATTCAATTGTTAGAAGCCCTAAAAGTTTTAATTCCCAAATTGGTGTTCCCCTAAGCATTTGGGAAATGGAAGATCAACACAACTTGGCAATTATCGAGGCGGGTATTTCGCAGCCAGGCGAGATGAACAGATTGGAAGATATCATCCAGCCTACTATCGGAATTTTTACCAATATTGGGCAGCCTCACGCTGAAAATTTCTCTAGCATTGAAGAGAAAACTTTAGAAAAATTCAGTCTTTTTAAACAAGTTAGTAAGCTCATTTTTTGCAAGGACTATGATGAAATATCGAAATTGGCTAATGCCAGTCAACACCTTCACTCCAACTGTAAAATTTTTACATGGAGTCGCCGAACAAAGGCAGATTTAGCTATCACTAAAATTATAAAAAACCGGGGCGAAACCGAAATTTCAGGGATTTTTGATTTTCGCTTTCTAACTATTACTATTCCATTTTCTGATGAAGCCTCTATTGAAAATGCCATACATTGCTGGGCATATTTACTGAGCGAAGCTTATCCCAACGAGACCATCGCCCAACGAATGGCTTGTCTTAACCCTGTAGCCATGCGACTCGAGCTCAAAGAAGGTGTCAATTCTTGCTCGATTATCAATGATAGCTATAATTCAGACTTAGGATCCTTGGCAGTAGCTCTTGATTTCCTCCATCAGCAACACCAGCATCCAAGCAAAACTCTGATACTTTCCGATATTCTTCAAAGCGGAAAAGGAAGTGAACTATTATATCAGGAAATTGCTATTATGGTAGACAAGTACGGAATTAACAAACTTATTGGAATAGGTCCAGAGATTTCAAAATTTCAACATTTATTCAATCCTTACAAAGAGTTCTATTCAAGCACCGAATCATTTTTAGAAAAAACAAGTACCACTCTTTTTCAAAATGAAGCTATTTTGCTCAAAGGAGCGAGATCTTTTGGATTTGAAGAAATTTCAAAGTTTTTACAGCAAAAGGCTCATGAAACAGTCATGGAAATCAATCTCGATGCACTGGTTCATAATCTCAATTATTTCCGTTCTTTATTGAATCCTGGAACAAAACTAATGGCAATGGTAAAGGCCTTTTCCTATGGTAGCGGGGGACATGAAATAGCTTCATTACTGCAATTTCACCGCATTGACTACCTGACAGTTGCCTATACAGACGAAGGAACAGAGCTTCGAAAAAGTGGAATTACCTTACCCATTATGGTCATGAATCCAGAGGAGCCAAGTTTCGATGCGATTATCAAATATAACCTGGAGCCAGAATTATATAGCTTTCGCATCCTAACACTTTTTGAAAAGGCACTTGTGAGAAATGCAGACCGCATTAGTAATCCGATTCCGGTGCACATCAAATTAGATACTGGTATGCATCGACTGGGTTTCGAACCCGAAGACTTAAACGAACTTATCATCCGGCTAAAAAACATAAAACGGGTAAAAGTTGTTTCCATCTTTAGTCATTTGGCAGCTAGCGAGGATAAACAGTTTGATGCCTTTACAAACAGTCAAATTAATTTATTCCGTAAGATGAGTGACGAAATAATTAAGCATTTAGGCTATTCGGTTTTTAGACACATTCTTAACTCAAGTGGCATAACCAGATTCCCTGATGCCCAATTCGATATGGTAAGACTTGGAATTGGATTGTATGGTGTTTCCTCTAGCCCAGATGAACAATCTAAGCTTCGAAATGTAAGTTCACTTAAAACCATTATTTCCCAAATTAAGCAGATTAAGCCAGGGGATAGTATCGGCTATGGTCGACGAGAGGTGGTAACTCAATTAACTACTATCGCTACAGTTCCTATTGGATATGCCGATGGACTCAACCGAAGCCTAGGAAATAGGAAAGGGAAAATGCTTGTCAATGGAAAACTGGCGCCAATAGTTGGAAATATTTGCATGGATATGTGCATGATAGATATTACCGGAATCGCCTGTAAGGAAGGTGAATCAGTTACCGTATTTGGCGAAGGATTTAGCATTGCTACCCTTGCCAATCTCCAGGGAACAATTCCTTATGAAATTCTGACAGGTGTTTCCCGCAGGGTTAAAAGAATTTATTATCGGGAATAGGGAAAAAGAAATAACCTAAGACAGTTGCCTTTCTGACTAAGGTCCTTTACAATCAAAAAATTTAGGATGCACAGAAATATACATAATCAAAGCAAAAATTAGTGTTTTAACTTTGAGAAGGCTGCCTTTCCCTGATCCAGAAATTCTATATAGGCTTGAATATCGGTATCATAGGCCCTGGCTTGCGTTAGTGGCTTTTCTTCGTGATCAAGTAGGACATAGTAGGGTTGGGAATTTCTATTGTATCGTTCAATTTCAAGGTCGCTCCATTTGTTACCTACCGTTTTTATTCTCTTTCCTGTTTTGGCAGAAACATATTGCTCTGAATCTGGCAATGTTTCTTTATCATCGACATAAAGAGATACCAAAACGTAATCATTCGCTATACGCCTTAAAACTTCGGGGTCACTCCAAACTTGGTCCTCCATTTTACGACAATTCACGCAACTCCAGCCTGTAAAATCGACCATTAAGGGTTTGTTTTCCTTTTTGGCAAATGCCAGTGCTTCGTTATAATCATGGAAACAATTCAATCCATGGGGGCAATGTTCCTTCCCTGAATTTTTTGTTTCTAGCATTGAAGCACTTGTTGACAAAGAAGCGGAGCCTCCGGCATTCCAACCTTCTGAATAGAAGGAGGGAGGAGGGAAACCGCTGATTAATTTAAGAGGGGCGCCAAACATCCCAGGAACGAGATAAATAATAAATGAAAAAATCACCATTGCCAACAATCCTCTACCAATGGAAATTTGA
>Ga0214917_10004973_pt1 | contig 14417 bp, 16 predicted proteins | sample LL_1208_BB_MetaG_FD_177983 | JGI IMG/M metagenome (GOLD analysis project Ga0214917, IMG submission 177983) | Freshwater microbial communities from Lake Lanier, Atlanta, Georgia, United States - LL_1208_BB | ecosystem: Environmental > Aquatic > Freshwater > Lake | place: USA: Georgia | collected... | reverse complement strand
GCTCTGGTTTTCCAATGTGGGTTTCGCTTAAGCCCATACCAAAACGCTGGTTTTTGATATCTCTAAAATAAGGCTCGATCGTCCATCTTTTTCCGTAAAATTTTACGATTTTAGAGCCAGAAAGCTCTTCACGATTACTGACTAAATACCAGGCGTCCTTCATTCCTTTTTGCTTTGTACAAACAAATTTACCAACTGGATAACAATCTTCAGTGACCGTTGATTGACTTAATGTTTTAATGCGTCCATCAGTATTTAACCAGTCCTTAGCTAATTTCATAATGCCTTTTTGATTGCTGATATTAATATTTGAGCGGGTTCTTATAATATAAAAAAATCCAAGTTGCTCAGCTATAAATTTAAAAAACAATTGATCTGCAAATCCTCTGTCAGCTAATATTGTCACCTTAACAGCTGAGGGTAAGATCTCTTTTAGCTTGGATAAAATCTGATCTTCATAACGCGCACGATTATTTTTTATGGTCGATTTATTTACTGTTTTCCACAGCAGGGGTGTTGCACGACCATGTTCTGTCAGCAAATTAATCGCTATGGTTGATTGACCATCTGCGTCAAAATCAGTCCAGTCCATGGATACCATAATCTCTTTACGGTCACCAATGATATGAGAAGCCCAAACACCACTTTCCTGCCAAATATCAAATTTTTTGTTGCTTAATAGGCGATCGATTTGTTTTGTGGTGTGTTTTTTATCAAGCCCCATGGCGGCAGCTAATCCTGCTCCGATTTTATGTAAAATAAGTTCTTCAGCATAGAGAAGACCAATTGCAGCATCAGCTATAGAGCCTACACGTTTTAAGTGCATTGTTTCACCAAAAATACTGTTAACAAAATCAAAGACTTTAATCGCATCTGCTCTTTTTGCTCTTTTATTGCTTGAAACTGGCAAGGTCATATCATTACACTCCTCAAAATGAATGAGGTAATAATGCTCCTTTCTTAATAAAAATCAATAGGTTATGGTGTTTTTTTATTACTAAATTTGAGGGGATCTCTGAGGAGAATGCCAGCAGTCAAGTGCTGGATCATCTTGGATTAGTGGCCTCTGCTATTAAAGATATCGGATTGATTTCAACAATTGATGAGCGCGAAAAAGGTGCCAAGCTAACCATTGGCCAGTGCGTAGCGGCTGTGATATTGAATGGACTCGGATTCATGGATAACAGACTATACATGCAAAGCGATGAAAAAGCAGTTTCTCAATCAGCAAATGCCTCAGATGTGACCTATGGGTATTCAAAGGTACATCGTCCTGATTTAATGCAAGTAGTGCTTAACCTTGCAACAACAGGTGTAGCCAACTTCCCTTTGGAGATAGCTCCATGTATGAACGCTGTGTAAAATAAGCTATTGGTTATCCCGAGTGCCAGATGAATTTTTTGCGTGGACTGAGCTCCAAAGTGGATAGCGCATGACCAGACTTTCTGACGCCTCTTACGGTGCAGTCAAGCAACGCTAAAAGTGATATGTTTCAAGTAGATTCTATTTTTTTACAAAAGCCATCAAGAATTGAAGCGTTGATGATGGTGATGACATTGTGCTTGATGGTTTACAGTATTGCACAACACCAGCTTAGAAAAGCAATAAACCAACAGCAGCTTGGATTTTTCGATTATTTCAGGGGAAACTGTACAAACTTTGGTGGTTAACCTAACGCCATTAATGAAACGAATTATCAGTTATTTTGGTTCATCAGCGGAAAAAATGTATTCACTATCAGGCTGATATTAAGCCAGAGACTTAGTTTGCTGCGCTAATAAGTATTTAGCTATTACAAGCACGGGACTTACATTGGAGTTAGAATATTGAAATTGTCTTTTTTCTGGAAATTTGCTCATGCATTTTAAGGATAATAAAGAAGGCAATGATATTGCAAAAATTATTCGTGGTTTGGACATAAGTTTGATAATAAGTTATTTTAATTTATTTGGCGCTAAAGATGAGATAAAGTTAAGAATAGCAACATTAAGATGTTTCACGTGAAACAATGAAGGAATAATCAAAAACTGACCTGTTATTAAGTAAAATTATTTTACAGTCATAACAGTTAATTTTATTTTTTTGGATCATCCTTCAGTGCTCCTGGAAATGGGGCATTATGCAAGCTATCAGGGCTGGCGGTAGTCATTAGAGTAAATCCTAGTCCAATGCCGGTATTATCTGATGGGGGGAGTATAAAAAAATATGCTATATTTATATAGTAAGTAATATAGGAGACAGAAATGAAGGACGTGAGCGAAAATTTTTCAACATTTTATAAAAGTTTTTTCGAAAAAAAAATTGATAATGCACTTGCACTTACTGCTAAGCTAGATGATAACAGTAAAAATGAATTTGCAAAAAAGGTTAAGGAATTTGATGATGAAGTGGAAGAGTATTCTAGAAAAATAGGTGAAGCGGTAGGGCAAATTAATGAAATAGAAAAAGAAGAAAAATCATTAAGGGAAGAAGGTCTTACAGAATTAGACCGCCAAATTAATGAAATTAAATCAACCATTGCAGGAATAGACGAAAAATTAAATGGAAGTGATGAAAATAAACTTTCCGAGACAGAGACAAGATTAAAAGCAATAAAAAAAGCATTAGAAGGTTATCTGGCTAAGTATGAGAGAAAAAAAGCGGATTCAGTTACAATACTATCTGAAACAGAAGTTTTTAAAAATAGTTTTTTCAGTCATGAGTCAGGTAGTGAAGAAAAACCGGGTGATAATCCAGAAAAATCACCAGGCGACAATCCAGTTGAAATTATTCGCTCCGCCACAAGTCAGGTTAAAGAGGTGGTAAAGGTTCTAACGAAAGATATAATTAAATTTGGACTATTTTTAGGCAGGCTAAAAGAATTCGGGGCAAAGTTAAAAGATTTTTTAAAACGTAATACTGGTAAAGTTGAGAGTTTAATATCTGAGGCAAAGGTAATAATTGATGGTCTTTCTCCAATGTCGGCCCTATCTAAAAAACTATAACGGTATTGGGATGCTTAATAATAAAAAATGATGGCCTTAATTGAATGTAATTTTTGTCATAACAAACAAGACATTACCAATGTTTTCGCTGCCAGGCACGTAGGCGCCAATTATCATCAGTTGTTTATAGTGCAGTGATAAAAGGGGTAGAGCCCCAGGGAAGGGGGCATTATGCAATATATCAGGCCTGGCGGTAACCATTAGAGTAAACCCTAGTCCAATGCCGGTATTTTCTGATGGGTGTAAAACCCATAAATGCCCATAACCTCCCATTGGTTGGACATTTTTATGTGAGTCTAGAAATGTTATGGCATACAAACCATGCCAGTTGCCATGCTCATCCCACAGCCCTTTACCTATGCCTCCTCCCCACGGCAACTCATTATAGGTGGATAATTTTTCATGCGAATAGGTATACCTGTTGTGCCATGCATAATTGGTTACGTACAAATCAGTTTTTCCTTGATACCATATTTGAAACAAACGCGCCTTGCATTGCTCCCAAAAGCTTTTTGGCTGGTTGTCTTGAGCTCGCACAGGTTGAGAATTTAATGAAATAATAAGTAATAGGTAAACAATTTTTTTCATAAAGGCTGCTAAACTAAACTACTGGTTTTTATCATCACTTGAGAGGCGCAATGCATTAAATTTAATACTAGTAACGGCAGCCTCTCACCACCGCGCTGCTCTGCGTCTAAAGCGTGGCCTAATTCTTCTTCATACATTTTGGCAACAATTGCGCGCGAACGCAAATCTTGTTCTGGTAAACGCTGCAAGTGTCCGGCTAGGTGGTTGCTCACAAGTTCTTCTGTTGCAATTACAAAACCCAGGCTTTTTTTATCGCCTAATTGAGCTGCTAACAAACCTAATATGAACGCCCCATAATACCAGAGGGGATTAAAAACACTTGGCTTTGCTTCTAGCTCCATCAGGCGTTGGCTGCACCAAGAATAATGACACTCTTCTTCTTGTGCGGCACGAGCAAAATAATTTTTTAACTCATTATCTTGGGCAAAGAGCATTTGTCCTTTATATAAACCTTGCGCGGCAACTTCACCGGCTAAATTTACACGCATCATCGATATTACCGCATTTTTTTCTAAGCGACTTAATTTAGCTTCTGCAACATGGTCTGGTAGGGAGTTGTTAGTATGATTCTCAGGCCAAGTAGGTAAAATAGTACGAAGTACATTATCAAATTTAATAATTGCGCTATCTATAAATTCAAACATAATTAAAGCTCTAATGGTAAATTAACAACAATATTATCTCTAGCGGCACGATAAGCAGCTATTAAGACTTCAAGTGAAGCTAGACCTGCGTGGCCATCGACTAGAGGGAGGCTGTTTCCTTGTAAGGTATCAATGACATTTTTATAAAAATCGCTATGACCAAAGCCGTATACTGAGTCTGTTGTATAATTAAGCTGAGCAATTGTTTCATCGATTACTTGGGGTTTTGCAAAATGCCACCATTGTACTTCATTTAATGCTTTGCCAGCAATTTTGACAGTACCCTGTTCTCCTAATATAGTTATTGATCCCTCTTTGTCATCTGGGTAAGTCAAAGTGGTAACGTTTATTGTTCCTAAAGCGCCACTTCGCCAACGCAGATTAATTACCCCAGTGTCTTCCGATTCTATATTTCTGGCGAGGGTGCCCGTCATCGCCCCGACTGATTGTACTGGGCCTAGTAACCAATGTAGCAAATCAACATAGTGGCTGGCTTGGTTCATTATGGCGCCGCCATCCATGCTGCGTAGGCCACGCCAGCCGCCTTGTTTATAGTAGTCCTCTGAGCGTGACCAAAAAATATTTGCTGAAGCTAGAAAAATTTTTCCAAAACGGCCATTTGTTAAGGCTGACTTTAAATGTTGAATAGTTTTATTCCAGCGATTTTGTTTTACTACAAACAAGAAAACATCGTTCTTGTGGCAAGCTTTAACCATTTCTAAGCCGTCTTGCCATAATGTAGCCATAGGCTTTTCTGTAATTACGTGGCAACCATAACGGGCGGCTAGCATAGTTTGCTCAGGATGCAAGCCGCTTGGGGTACATATAGAGAGGAGATCTACGCTGATGCTGTTAAGCATTTCTTCAAGATTAGTAAAGCCTAGAGTTTGATATTTGTTAGCAATTTCTTGCACAGCAGTTTGTTGCATGTCACAAACGGCGACAAGCTCGAATTGTTGCGAATATTGCTGTATGGCTTCTAAATGTAATTTAGAAATTCTGCCCAAACCCACTAGCGCAATTTTAATCCTGCGATTGCTAATAATTCTTGGCATAAACAATTTTGAAATTAAGGGACTATTTATTAATAGTCCCATTCTTTATTAAGAACAGCAAGATATTTCTGCAAGCACTGCATGCAATGCATCACAAATTTGTTTTTGTTCGGATACTGTGAGGTAAGGGTGCATAGGCAAGCTCATTACCTCGGCAGCTACCAGCTCAGTTACTGGAAATGTTGAGTTGTCTGGATAGAGCTGCTTAAAGATAGGTTGCTGATGCAGCCCAAAAGGATAGTGCACGGCAGTTGGAATGCCTTTTTTCTGCAGCTCTTCTTGAATTAGAGCGCGTTCTGGTACGCGTACAGTATACTGGGCAAACACACTAAAATTATGCGGCTCTATCGTTGGGCATTTGATATGTTTTGGCAAGAGTTGTGCATAACGATCAGCAACAACTTGGCGTTTTTCGAGCTCATCGACGAATATATCCAATTTTTCAATTAAAATTGCCGCTTGTATGGTGTCTAAACGCCCATTAATGCCGAGGCTAGTATGGTAATAGCGCTTTGATTGACCATGAATACGAATTTCTTGCATTTTCTGGGCAATGTAATCATTATTAGTAAAGCATGCACCGCCATCACCATAACATCCTAAAGGTTTAGAGGGGAAGAAGCTAGTGCAGCCTATAGTTGTAAGACTGCCAGAACGGCGGCCTTTGTACATAGCCCCAAAGCTTTGCGCACCATCTTCAATTACCGGCAGATTATGCCGCTCAGCAATTGTGTTGATTGCATCGAAATCCGCGCATTGTCCATATAAACTCACCGGCATAATTGCTTTTGTTTTGGCAGTAATGGCTTTTTCAATAGCATTAGGGCATATGTTATAAGTTTGCTCATTAATATCAGCAAATACTGGCCTAGCGCCCAATAAAGCAATAACCTCAGCAGTGGCAAAGAAACTAAATGGAGAAGTTATCACTTCATCTCCAGGACCGACTCCTAAAGCCATAAGAGCTATCAGTAGTGCATCTGTGCCACTAGAGACGGCTAGAGCATGTTCAACACCAACAAATTTTGCTAATTTTGCTTCCAGTTCGCCGACTTCTGGCCCCATGATAAAGGCGCCATGAGCAAGAATTTCTTTGAATCGTTGGGTAATTTTTTCTTCAATGCGTAAACATTGCGTTTTTAAATCAATAAATTGCATGTTAAGTTCCTTTATTCAATTTTTTCAAAAATGTTAGAGGCCTTCTTGTGCGCATGACACAGATGAGCATATTTATCCGGAACGTTTGTTAGCGAGCCAAAATATTCAACACTGCCAGCATTCAAAACTAAGACTTTATTACAAAACTCTTCAATTAACTCTGCTGAGTGGCTGGCAAATACAACAATTCTGGAATTATGCATTAAAGACAACATTCGTTGTCGTGCTTTTTCAAGAAAATCAGCATCACCGGCTCCTAATACTTCATCAATTAATAAGATATCTGGCTGAATGCAGGCGCTAATTGCAAAAGCTAAACGCACCATCATGCCCGATGAATAAGTTCTTACCGGCATATATAAATAATCGCCTAAGCTGGAAAATTCAGCAATTTCATCGGTCTTCTGTTTTATTTCTCGTTTAGTTAATCCTAACAATAAACCGCGCATATAGATATTCTCAAAACCGGTGCTTTCTGCTTCTATCCCATGCATAAGATCAAGCATCGATGAAACTTTACCCATGGTTTCTATTTCACCAGCGCTGGGTTCGTATATTCCAGCTAGCGTACGTAAAAATGTACTTTTACCAGCACCATTATGTCCAATTAAACCAACTCTATCGCCATTCTGAATTTGTAAAGAAATATTGTTCAAAGAGCGTACAACAATTTTCTTGTTGGCGTCTTGCAATACTCTACCTCCAGATGCGAGCCGAATGAAATTTTTTTTAATAGAAATGCTATTTGAGTTAAACAACGGAAACTCTACGACAACATTTTTTAAATTGATATAAGTCATAGCCTTAAATCCAGTAAACAATTCTTGCACGATATGGCACAAACAAAAGACGATTAAGCAATAATCCAATCAGAAGGCATGCTATTATCATTTGATAGCTGGCTAGAGACGCGAAGCCTCCAATTAAGGGCTGCCTGATTAACTCGATAAAATGATACAGTGGATTTAAATAGACCCATAACCTTATATTGCTGGGTAAAACATCAACTTTCCACATCACAGGTGTTAAAAAAAACAAGACTTGCACAAAACTTTTTACAATTTGACCAAGGTCTCGATATCTAGCGCAGATCATCGATACTATATTAGCAAACAGTATAAATACGGTGTATAACAAAAAAATGTTAGGCAATAGCAGCAAGTAGGAATAATTTAGCGTAAATTGCTGGTGAAAAAGAAAATAAATTGGCCCCATAATGAAAGCATTATGGGCAAAAATAATAAAATTACGTGCGCACATTCTATGAATATGGATAAGATAGGGCATCTTAATTTGTTTGATTAGTCCAGCTGAAAATAAGTAAGTTTCCGTTGACTCAATCATAATGCTTGATATAAGTCCCCATGCTAAGGATCCAGATGCAAGATAAGGAAAGTATTCAGCAACCGGTACCTTCCAAAGGTGGGCATATAAAAAACCCATGGTATACACCATAATAGACATACTTAATGTAATCCAAAATGGCCCAATTACAGAGCGTCTATAGCGTAGCTGGATATCTTGCCAAGCAAGTAAAAACCATATGTGCGAATTTTTTATGGCATTAGAAAAATCTTGTATGGCTTTCTTTTGTTGTATTTTTCTTACAGTCATGAGGTATTCACTATGAAAATTTGCTCTTATTTTGACAGTTAAATAATTAACTAACAAGAGCAATATAGTAAATAAATCAATTAAATCGTCATCTAGCACAATTATTTTGGAAATGATAGCATATAAAAGTTGGCAAAAATTTAAAATTGATTCTATGCTTTAATAATAACAACAACGAGAGAGCCTAAAATGTCTGATATACAAGAAAAATTTTTAAATGATTTAGTTCATTCAGGTGAGCAGGTTGCCGTTTTTTTGATTAACGGAATTAAGCTTCATGGAGTGATTGATAAATTTGATAACAACGTTTTGTTCTTAAAAAATACCATAACGCAGATGGTGTATAAGCATGCCATTTCAACAGTAGTGCCAGCATCGCACCTTAAGCCTGTTAATAAGCATGATTAGAAACGCAAGGCGTTTCTAATCTATCAAATGCGCGGCGCAACCAATTCTGTGCTTTTGAATAATCTGTATTGATCAAGCCAATAAGTTGATAAAGGTCTCTGTTAGCTGTGGGCCAATGAAGACTTTTTGCACTTCTCCTTTAGGATTAATCACAATAGTTGTAGGTAACGCGCTGATGTCTTTGATGCCAAATATTGCTGCAGGATTGCCTTGCAGGCTTGGCGCAGTAACCCCAAGGTCATGCAAAATAGCTAATTGCTTGCTAGTATTAAGATGATCGTAATTTATGAGAAATATTTGTGCTTTAGATAATGGCACAGTTTTGGTTAATTTTTGAATAACAGGCATTTCACTTATGCACACATCGCACCAGCTTGCCCAATAATGAAGTATAAGCCAGCGTCCTATTAAATCCTTTTTCGTTAAAACCTGTCCTTGTATAGTCGTTAGACTTAGGTTTTTTGGCGCCGTAAAACAAACTGTTGAGAACAGTACTGATAATGCTAGAATGAAGTATTTAAAAAACATTGTTGGGTGCCTATTTAAAGTTGCCATATTAAAAAGCGCCGCTTCCTTGCAGCCAGCTTTCATCACCTTAAAAGTGACATCCTGTCAGACATTTCCTTGTCTTCAACAACACTCCCTATCTAGTTAGAATAACCTTTCTTAATATTTATCGCTAGTATCTTTCGAATTATTTATTTGTAAGACATTTCGTATTTACAAGTAAGATAGTAGCCACAAAAATCCTAGCCAAGAAGCGCAAGCTTTTTGTTGAGTAATAAAATTTCATCTCTGATTTGTGCCGCTTGTTCGAACTCAAGATTTTGAGCATATTTTCTCATTACTTTATCAAGCAAAGCTATCTGCTTTAAAATCTGTTCAGGCTCTTCAGGTACTATTGAAGAAACCTCATTATTAATGTGTTCTGTTTCAATTAAATCGTGGATTTTTTTTTCAATACTTTTTGGGGTAATCCCGTGTTTAAGGTTATAAGCAGCTTGTTTGGTGCGACGTCTTTCCGTTTCTGAAAGTGCTTTTTGGATAGATTGCGTCATTCTATCGGCATATAAAATTGCTCGCCCTTCCAGATTCCTGGCGGCTCTACCAATTGTCTGGATTAAAGAGCGTTCTGATCGTAAAAAACCTTCTTTATCAGCATCTAAAATAGCTACTAACGCAACTTCTGGCATATCCAGACCTTCCCTTAATAGATTAATTCCTACCAAAACATCGTAAACACCTAAACGGAGATCTCTTATGATATTAACTCTATCAACTGTCGTAACATCTGAATGCAAGTATTGCACAGCTATCCCTTGCTCTTGTAAATAGGCAGTCAAATCTTCGGCCATTTTTTTCGTAAGAGTAGTAACCAGGGTGCGTTGATTTTTTGCTTTAAGCAGATGAATTTCTGACAGTAAATCATCCACTTGATTTAGAACTGGGCGTATTTCTACTTCAGGATCAGTTAGTCCAGTTGGCCTAATTAATTGTTCAGCAATTTGGTCACTATTTTCTAGTTCATAAGGACCAGGAGTTGCAGAGATGTATATAGTTTGTGGGGATCTGTCACTAAATTCCTCAAATCGTAGCGGCCGGTTATCAAGTGCGGAAGGAAGACGAAATCCATACTCTACTAATGTTTCCTTGCGGGACCTGTCGCCACGATACATACCGCTGATTTGTGGGACTGTGACATGAGATTCGTCAATAATCAATAAAGAGTTTGCTGGTAAATAATCGAATAATGTTGGCGGTGGTTCGCCAACATTTCTTTGTGATAAGTACCGTGAATAGTTTTCAATGCCTGAACAATAGCCTAGCTCTGTCATCATTTCAATGTCAAAGGCGGTGCGTTGTTGTAAGCGCTGGTATTCTAATAATTTGTTGTTTTGTTGAAAGTGCTGCAGTCTTAAACATAGTTCTTGCTTGATTTGATCAATTGTTGTTAATATTCTATCGCGCGGTGTAACGTAGTGTGTTTTGGGAAATACGGTAATGCGAGGGACTCTTTTTACTACTGCTCCTGTTAGAGGGTCAAAAATGCTTATTTGCTCAATTTCTTCATCAAATAATTCAATACGCAGGGCATTTTTTTCACTATCAGCCGGGAAAATATCAATTACATCGCCATTGACTCTAAATTGCCCGCGACTCAAACTTGCCGTGGTTCTGACATATTGCATTTCAGCAAGTCTGGATAAAATTTTTCTTTGAGAACATAACTCATGTACAGATAGATGTAATACCATACTTAAATAGCCTTTAGGATCACCTAGACCATAGATAGCAGATACAGTAGCTACAATAATTGCATCTGGGCGCTCAATAAGTGCTTTCGTGGCTGAAAGACGCATCTGTTCTATTTGCTCGTTAATGGAAGCATCTTTTTCAATAAAGGTATCTGAAGCTGGAACATATGCTTCTGGTTGATAATAATCGTAATAAGATACAAAATACTCAACAGCATTATCAGGGAAAAATGATTTGAATTCGCTGTATAATTGTGCGGCTAGGGTTTTATTTGGCGCCATAACTAAGGCAGGACGTTTTAATTGCTCAATTACATGAGCCATTGTAAATGTTTTACCAGAGCCAGTTACTCCCAATAAAATTTGTTTAGCCAAACCATCTTTTATACCTTGCACTAGGGTCCGTATCGCTTGCGGTTGGTCACCAGAGGGTTTAAAAGAAGATTTTATCTTGAATAGTTCTTTCATAGCTACAAATATAGCACAGGAGTAAGAAAATGAATATGAAAATAGCTGAACGAATGCGTAAAATTAAACCATCACCAACCTTAGCTATCGCAGAGAAAGCTGCGTTATTAAAATCTCAAGGACAAGATATTATCAGTCTAAGCACTGGGGAGCCAGATTTTGATACGCCACAATTTATTAAAAATGCTGCAATCGAGGCTTTGCGCAATGGGTTTACGAAATATACTGCCGTTGATGGTATTCCAGAACTGAAAAAAGCAATACAAACTAAATTTAAACAAGAAAATGCTCTTGATTATGCACTCAATGAAATTATTGTTGGCACAGGCGGTAAGCAGTGTTGTTATAATTTATGTATGGCGTTGCTTAATCCTGGTGACGAAGTAATTATTCCTGCACCTTACTGGGTATCATATCCAGATATGGTTATGTTAGCTGATGGCATACCAGTTATTATAAATACTACCGCACAACAAAAATTTAAAATAACTCCTATGCAATTAAAGCAAGCAATTACCAACAAAACTAAATTGGTGTTTATTAACAGCCCGTCAAATCCCTCTGGAGTTGCCTATACCCGAGAGGAATTGTTGCAGTTAGGTCAAATATTAAAAGATCATCCACAAGTATGGATTGCTACGGACGATATTTATGAGCATATACTGTGGGAAAAACCATTTATTAATATTTTAAACGTAATGCCTGAGCTCAAAAATCAAACCATTGTTCTAAACGGGGTATCAAAAGCTTATGCCATGACTGGATGGCGAATTGGTTATGCTGCTGGTAATAAACAAGTTATTGAGCAGATGAAATCGGTACAATCACAGTCGACATCAAATCCATGTTCGATTGCACAAAAAGCTGCAGTCGCAGCTTTGCAGGGCGATCAAACTGTGGTTGCAGAAATGAATACTTCTTTTAAAATAAGACATGATTACGTATTTAATAGGTTGGCCCAGATAAAGGATATAGATGTTGTGCCTGCAGATGGCACATTTTATTTATTCCCTTGCGTACAAAAAATTATCGATAAAAAACATTTTAAAGATGATCTTGACTTTGCCAGCCAGCTCCTAAGTTCGCAAGGTTTAGCTATTGTGCCAGGTTCTGCATTTGGTTCCCCAGGCTGTATAAGAATATCTTTTGCAGCTAGTATGGATATATTAAGTGACGCTATTAACCGACTAGAAAAATTTTTAATGCTTCCTTAAACTACTTACTGTTAAAGAGAATACAAGGCAATTAAACTAGGTTTGATTGCCTTATTTGTAAGCTCTACAAAATACCACTCTGCATCGCTCATGAATTAAAACCCACTATTCTCCTGCTTTAATAATTGTCGCTATATTGTGTCGGTTCACATTTGTGTTGATACAGGCGCGGACTTTTGGATGGAAAAAAGTATTTTTAAGAGCTATTCTTCCAGCATAATAGCAGAACATAACAACTAAAAATCAAAAATTGACCTTGCTGCCTTTGAAGGGACATCAACACTGGCTCCACATGCGTTTCATTATATTGTTAGAAGTTGGCAAGCCTGGGGCTAACATTGGATGGCTAGGGTTCACAGGCCTAGCCAAGACGATGAAGACAAAGTTTTTCATTGCAAAATTAAACTTAGAATTCCATGGAGTTGATATTGGTAATCAAGATTTAGAAGTATATGCAATATTTAATAGATCCTGTGACATTTAAATTTTTAAATGTGGGCAAGATGCAATGGCCTCTTCCCATTTTAATTTCGTTGATTTAGAGCTGGCAAAAAATGCTCCCTGATAAATTGATTGTCCCGCATACTGTGCACCAGGCAATCTTTTCGGAATATATTTTTGTAAAACTTCTGTTTCCATTTGAGGGTAAATAAGATGAGGGGTGCTTTCATCATTTTGCAACTTAAATACTTCTAAAGTAGCTCCGCTGCAAGGAGCTTCCGCACTCACTCGCGCACTGAAAGAAATACCTATTTCATTTTTTTCAATATGTGTTTTTTTTAGAGCTTTACTAAATTTATTTAAAAAGCCTGCTGAAGCTGTCTTTTGAATACCTAAAACAGATAGATTGCAATTTAAGCACATCATTCGTTGTGTATGAATATCCAACACGAAACCATAAAATAATGCTGCATCAATTTTTTTTAATTCTTTTAATAACAGATGAATATATGCATCGGTTTCAAGATAAAAAAGCCCTGTTTGCTCCGTATGGTGATAGGTTTCATGGAACTGAGAGGACTCGATCATTTGTTGAACTTCCCCTACAGAACTTTTTGCTGTGCCTAGATGATATTGTGTGGCCATATTTTGAAATGCTCTCACACGATTTTTTAAACTTTGATTATATAAATGACATCTTGCTGCCTTGTTCTGAGTAATTGCCGGCTGTTGATATGTGTCTGAGTAAAAATCCATTGTTGATACAATTCTTTGATTTTCAAAAGGGGATTCAATCGGCAAATAATGTGATAGAACATCATCTCCAAGATAACCTTCTAATAAATCTGTATCAGAATACAATAAGGTTATCCCCATGGTTGCAAAATTAACATCTTTTAGTGTTGATTTATACACTGGATTGTTATTTTTATTTTGCAAACTTGTTCTTAAATGAAGTGCCTGAGTACATCCCATGGTTAGCTCTTTATGAAGATTATTTCCTTCTAGGGATACACTGGATATGTCTTCATAATTTTCTCCATTTAAAAATAAATATTCCACATCTAAATTTTTAGTAGGTGTAAATAAGGGCTTTTTGGTTGAATTTGAATGCATAATGATGAGATAAAAAAAATAGTAATGTGTGTATTTTACATAATTTAGCGATATTAAATCAACTTACTGTTTATTTTTAATGGCTTTTAATTTTAATGCGACAAAAGCCCACTGATTTATCCATGAGGTATTTCAGTGCGCCGGTCACAGCACAAGTGGGATAGGCGCTGATTTTTGCACCAAAAAAAGATCTTTTTAAGTTAATATAAAGATAAGAATAGTATGACCAAGACACGTAGCTATTTCACAGTATCAAAAAAATCCAAAATTGCTATTGCTTCGATTGAAGGCAAGCTGACTCAGGGTCAAATCACCAGCGAATACGGTGCGCATGCAACACAGATTAAAGCATGTTAGAGAAAAACATAAGCCAACGTTGTTTTACATCCTTATAGTCTGATATGGTTGCACAATAAGAGTAGCCATTGTCTATCTTGGTCCAAATAAGTTCTGCTTCTGGCTTTGAAATCAG
>Ga0214917_10004972_pt1 | contig 14417 bp, 7 predicted proteins | sample LL_1208_BB_MetaG_FD_177983 | JGI IMG/M metagenome (GOLD analysis project Ga0214917, IMG submission 177983) | Freshwater microbial communities from Lake Lanier, Atlanta, Georgia, United States - LL_1208_BB | ecosystem: Environmental > Aquatic > Freshwater > Lake | place: USA: Georgia | collected... | reverse complement strand
ATATATATTAAATTCACTCATATTATGTACAATTTTGATTAAATACAATTAAGTTATTAGATAAATAATATCTTAATTCTGTTGCTGATGGAGTTGGTGTTACAGTTGGTGTTATTGTATTAGTTGGCGTAACTGTTCTTGTTGGTGTCATAGTTGGTGTTATTGATGGTGTTATTGATGCTGTTGGTGTTATGGTTGTTGTAACTGATGGAGTTGGAGTATTGCTTGATGTTATGCTTGGTGTAATTGTATTAGTTGGTGTTATACTTGGTGTAACTGTACTAGTTGGGGTAACTGTAGGTGAAACAGTCCTTGTTGGGGTTGGGGTAATTGTTCTAGTTGGTGTTGGTGTTGGAGTACTAGTTTTTGATGGTAGGGGGAATCCTTCTACTAATCCAGAATGTGAAAATCTAACTATCTCATAATCTAATATTGCATTAGTTGCTTTACTCAAAACATCCTCTCCATAACTATTAATAGTATCTTGATGCCCAAGATTATCAAAATCTAATTTAATAGGAATGCTTATTGTTAAATCATTAACTCTAGGTTGTAGTAATCTATATTTATTCACACTCATCTTTAACCGGTTTCACAATTAAAAATTTATCATCAATACTTGTTGATTTTAATATTTTTTCATCATAATAATCATAACCTTCAGGAATCAATTTAAAAACACTATTAACAAATGGGTAAAATGAATTATTTATAAATGGGTAATTCACACCATTATTATTATCATCAAAAAACCCAACATTATAAATATCCCTCCATCTAAATTGCCCATCAATTTTTGAATAAAATGCATAATTTGGTATATTACTTGCAACATTTGAATTCAAAGTTTCAACATAATCTGAAAAAACTTTTAATTGTAATTTATTGTGTGGCTTATAATAATACCCATTTTCATTATTTCCTATATTGAATATAGTTGAATGTTTTATCTTATAATAAAAATCTGAAATAACTATTTCTTTTTGATCATACATATTGTATTCACATAAGTCACCATCAAAATCACTTGGTTTTTTGTAATAAAAAAATTCATTATTTTTATCATCAAAATAAGAAACTGATTCAATTTTACTATTAGATTTTGGATTCCTACTATGCCACCAATCATTATATTTACTACTAGTTATATTAAACTCCCAGCCTTGCTTCATATATTCATTTCTTGATGCAAAAAACCCAGAATAACCCCTAAACACTATTGTTAAATACAATTCAGTTAATGGTCTATTTTGATTATCTACAACACCATCAATATTTATCTCATTTTGTAATGAAAAATTGTATGCATAATTTGATTCTTTTTTAAAAGATAAAAATCCATCCAAATGATAACTTAACACAGTCTTACCATCAAAAACACCCTTCTGGAATCCAGCTTTTGTAACAATTAAATTTTCCCCACCATTAATAACCTTGTGATTTCTAATATAATATTCTGAAATTGTTTCACCAGAATTACTATCAAGAATAACACGCTTTAATGTGCCAGTAATATTTGATTTAATTTCATTATTAATGTTTAAAATATTTACAATATATTTTTCAGAATTAAATGAACCATCACCAAATGAAAATATATTATATAATTTTTCAATATTATCAATATTAACCAATATACTCTCCCCCTCATTCAAATTATGCAAAAGACCACAAGTAATTCTAATAATATCAAATCCATTTATTATAATTCTTTCTGTTATAAATGGTATTCCTTTAGAAACCACCCATTCAATATCTCTATCTTTTATTTTTATTCCCAAAGATTTAGAATAATCATTTTTATATGGATAACTCAAACAATAATTCCAATTATATGTGTAAGCACTAACTGATTCATATCCAAATGCTTTTGAAGTTGGGGGCCTGAAAAAATCAAATTCATAAGGTTGTAATAATCCTTTTTTTGTGTTTTGATTTTGTATTAATAAATCAGATATAACTGGATATATCAATTCATTCTGATACTTACTGCTTGTTGTACCTGAATAATAATTATTATATATGTAATTTATATTAAAAATTGGTCTTATATTAAATGAATTGTTTTTTTCTTTTTCATATAGATTCCTTAAATCAATATTTAAATCTTTATCAAATTCAATCAATTCTTTTCTAGTAGCATCTAACTCTATTGATATCTGAGAATTTGTATCTTCAGACACTTTATTTCTATATAAACTAGGAACAATACTATATTTATTCATTTAAATATTTTATTTTAAATTTATCTAATGCTGAAAAACCCTTTTTGATTCCAAAATAAAAATGAAATGGTGCGCCAACTAAAAAAGATTTACTGAAATCTCTATCATTTTTATTATACTCCCCATTTTTTTGAGCAAAAATATAACCCCTATCACCATTATAACTAGTATTATATGATGAATCTGAAAAATAATCTGTGGTAACATAATTTTTATTAACTCTTAACTCATCCCCAGTTTTTGGTTTTATTCTTTCTAATGATTGATACTTTAAAGATTTAATATTACTACTGCTTGTACCCCAATTATTTAAATCATTACCAAATATTGTTTGTGATTTATTATTTAAAATCCAAGAATAAAATGGAACTTCTTGCGATTTAATACCATAATAATTAAAAATTATATTGTTTGATTGATTTTCAGTAAAATTTATTCTACCAGGACTAATATAATCTTTCAAAGATAAATTATTCTGTGTTGAAGAATAATAAACACCTATATAATTTTTATTATTCTCTCTAAAAATTATACTTGGTGAATTAACTTCTTGAAATTTATAAAATTCAGATGAGAATTTAGTAACGCCAAATTCAGAATTAATTGATAATAGTTGAGCCAAATCACCATCAATTTTTCTACCATTTCTAGTAAAAAATGAATTCAATATAGAATTTGTATCTGTTGATTTTAAAACCTTTGAGTCTAAAATTCTACTAATAACAAACATATTTATTAAATCAGAATTATCATAATAACTTGTAGGACTTAATGTATTAACAATATAACCATACTTGCTAAAATCATTTATTGCTAAATCAACTCTACTTTTAACCCCTAAATTAATTATTGTTGTTGGGTATAATAAATTTATTTGATTTAATTTGTTATTACCATATTGATTTGTTCTACCTATAAATTTATTATTGGTACTACTATATGGTGAACTTCTATAATAAAAACTGTTTGTAGACTTATCATAATGAACAATATCACTACAAAATTCTGGATTACTTATATTACTTCCAATACTGTTAACTTTAAATGATGGCATAAATAATGAACCATTAACCCAATTATTAACAAATGTTTCTGAAATAATACCCCTACATATAGCATAATTTAATTTAAATCTAAAAGCCCATTCACGAAATGCTCTTATATCTGGTAATAAATCAAGTATTGGTCGCCTAACTAACTGATAACACCCTTGTTTTATATAAATAGGCTGTCTTTTATCACTCCTACAAAATTCAGAAATTGACAATGATTCTGAATTATTTGTATTATCATAACAAGAAAGGGATACTAAATTTTCACAATTATTGAAAGATTCATTCACATTATCATAACCTGGTAAATATTCCAAATCATTTGCTGAAATGTCAGCATCAAAAACAACCTCACCATATGATGGAGTTTCCTCACCTGTTGATTTTTTTGGATATTTATATATCTGAAAAGCATTATTTTGTTGTAAAATACCAACTCCATTACTAAACCAACTTTTACCATCTAACCCATCAGATGTTGGTAGCCTATCTGTTCTTAAAATAATCTTATTCTTATTATTATGTGATAATAATTTATTTTTCAATTCTAAATGAGAACTATATGAAAAATATAACATTAAATTTTGCTTCTTAAAAAATGAGGTTATCCCCCCAATAATGAAATCAATAGGTGATAATTCGCCATCATATTGATTTTTATCCTTAACATCACCCATACCAATCATATAAGTACCGCCATTGAAATCCAATCTTGAATTATTGTATTTTGAATCAATCCATTCTGTAGGGGTTTTGTCTGGGTATTTACTTGGATTAAAAAATGATTTTGCACGTCTTCCATCAACAATTAAAAAGTTATTATCAATCACATAAGGAATTGCTGTTATCCAATTTTTTGCATATTTAACTAAATTAGTTTTAATGCCTAGAATAAAAATAAATGGATTGGTTATTGGTGATTTAAGACCTAATAATCCAGAATAATATGAAACAGAATTTGATTGATATGATGCAAATTGATTACTTGGTTGGAAAATATAAGATTCAAAGAAAATATCATCTTGATTTGTTAATGTTTGTATTGTTATATATTGTTGGGAATTATTTTCTTTTTCAAAAAGTTTAACATTATTACTATAATCATTTAATTTCTGAATTGGTATATTCAATTTAGTATTACCTGTTATAATTATATTATTAAATTCATAGCCAAATAATTTACTTAAATCATACTTATTAACATACTCAGGTGAATAAGGATCCACACCCCTTTGTAAAATTAAAACATATTGATTATCAATATTATTGAAATACTTTATTGGATTATCAATAACCAACTCCTCACCAGCATCAGTTTGATTTCCAATTTTAACTCTAAGTACTGCTGGTGAAGTCAAAACACTAGGTAAATAACCTTTGTTACTAGTATTTGATGTTTTTATATACTCTGAATAAGTTAATCCAGTAATAACTTGGAAATACTCAATATCTGAAGCATAATATGATGTAGTAGTATTTCCAGAAATAATTGGTAATCTATATGTTTCACTAAGTTCAGTATCTTGAGTCTTAGCATATTTAACATTTATAATATTATTGGTTTCAGTTATTTTAGTTGTACCTGTAACCCCAAAGAATGTTTCACCCTGGGTAGTTGTGCCACTAAATAAAAAGTTGGGATCTTTTGATAATCTACTATTAACAAAACTCAATATATCCCCAGAATCAAAATTAGTTTCAGCTAAAATAACAATTACATTATCATAATGAAATTTATTTTTATTTTCATTAATATCATTAGCAAAAGTTACTTTAATTTTGTTTTTATCATAAAAATAATTTTGTCTTAAATTAAAATAATTAATCCTTTCACCAATAGGTAATGCTTCATTATATATTGTAAATTTTTTACTACCAACTTGTGTTAATGTATATTCATCTGACCTTGGCATTTTAATATCAGTCTCACCAATATTTTTTGAACTAATCCCAGATGAATTAGTTACTCTACCAGCTATTGCTTGGGACATAGAAAATAATATTAATGGTTTATTGTCCTCATATTCAAAGTCATCCTTATACTTGGGGTCACCCATATTATCTACAATAATATTACTGAATGGTCTCCAATCAAAATTTTGTGATAAATTATCATAATATAATGAATAATTAGAAACTTGAGATAATACTCCATTAGTTTGGATACCACTACCAACATCAACATCAGTTTCCTCCATAGTGCAATCACAAAACTCACAATTTGGGTAAGTTATATTTGGTAAATGGATTAATTTTATTTTTGTTTTTAATATTTTTCTAAAATTAATTAATAAATAAACATTTAATACTGTTAATGCAACAATACCTGCCAAATCTTTAATTGCTTGACCAAAAAGAAATGCACTATATAATGGACTAAATGGATTAAAAGTGGCAAGAGAATAACTTGCTGTAACTAACCAAGATATAAAATTTGATATTTCTTTTACTAATAGAAAACTAACAATACCAATTATTGCTGGTAATAATACTACAGCAGCAAAATTCCATAAAAAAGTAATCAAATGATACCCAAACAATAATGGAATATAAACAAATTGGTTTATTTGCATTATAATAGAAAATAAATAATAAAATAAATCAAAATTTTTTACCCCATCATTAACTGGGTATTTATTTATAACTTGTTCACAACTTCTATCTCCAATTTCTTTAATTCCAATAAATTTACCTTTATTTGTCCCACCCTGATATTGGTCAATTAATCCAGCTACAGTATATACTTTATTATATTCAAATTCATAAAAAGTATCTTCACAATTAATTGCAGCATCTTTATTTGCATAACCATTCCAGTCAAGACCAAAATAATATGATTTATTTTTATTATTGTTATACTCTTTTATATTTGGAACTAAAAAATTTGCTTTTCTTGATGTGTTTGTTGAATCATCCGTATCTTGCCATTTTACTTTGAACCTATATTTTCCCCTTGTTGGGATACCTTTTGTCTCATCATTAGTAATTAATCTATTACCATTTTCATCTGTAACTATATAATCTAAATTCATAGGTAGTTCAACAACCCATGAACCATCACCATCAATAACTCTACCATTATTATCTAATTCATAAACTTCAAGAATTGGTAAATTATTTTCATCAAGATTTTTTGACTGCCTAATTGCTAATATTTTACCTGGGCCAGTCTCAAGTTGGCATAAATTACCCAAAGATTCTTTTACTTTGCAATTTATTTTAACACTATCTATTGTACTTGTACCAAATATTGAGCCAATAAAAATTGATGTTGGTTGAATATCAATACTTGAACCTTTTGGCAAATCACTTCTCAAATCAAAATCAATCCTATTTATTGTTGACTCACAAATTTCTGGATTACCCCATAGTGGTGAAATAGTAATACCTTTTGATAATGATACAATTTGTGGTAAAGATTCTAAATCACTTGATGCTTGAAATGAATTACCTTTAAATTGGGTTTCTGTTGCTCTACCCATTCTTATCAAGTCTTGTGGAGTTAAAGAAAATTCCCCCATATCTGATAAATCCAAATCCATTAAAATGGTATAACTACCAACAGGTACACCAAATATCATGTAATCACCACTTGAATTTGTTTTTACCGTATATTTGTAATACTTTTCATAAACCTCAATGGCTTGACCATCAAACATAACATCATCAAGTGAGGGGAATGTTCCAGTTGCTACATGCCCGGGGTATGATGGTTGATATGGTAATAAATTATACCTATATCCATCTTCATTCTTTTCTGTTATAGTCTTATATGGATATATTGATGTAATGAACTCATTATCAGCATCTTCATCACTTAATGGAATAAAAATTGATACCCTAGCATTTGGAATACCAAAACCATTATTTGCTGTTACCCTTCCAACAACAACACCATAATTGGCACAGTCCAATGTGTAAACATCAGACTGCCTTATTTTAAAAGATAAAATTTCAAGGAATTCAATATTTTGATCCAACTGAAAATTGACAATTTTATCTTTACCAATTTCAGTCTTAATTCTATATGTGTTTTGCATTATATTCTTTATTGATTATAAATATTTTATTATACATTAATTATAACTAATAAAGAATATTGCTATAAAATAAATAAATTAACCAATTGTTAAACCATTATTTGTTTTTACTTTAACTTTAATGTCTTTTTGTGGATATCTAATATGGTAAATTTCATTTGAATCTGCATAAATAGTTTCATCTGTTGTGGATATAATTCTATTTATTGCAGGTGGATAATATCCAACTACTGGTTCAGCACCAGAGTAATTGCCCCCAACTTCATTTTTGAAAAGTATGTTTGAAACTGTTACTATACCATTTAAATTCTGAATACTACTTTTAATTTCTGATATATTAATATCTTTACCCAATTCCATATTCTGTGGTAAAAAATAATTATTTATTATTGTAATGACATTATTTATTATATCTTTTGATGTAAATCCTGGTTTTATAGTAATTGCTGCCTCAACACTAATATCTATAACTTTTGCAGATGAAACTACAACATAATCATTTATCATTCTATAATTAGATAAATAATTTGCAATATTATCTATTAAAAATTTTGAATTATCACTAATCAATTTACCATTAGTATCATATGACAAAACAAGAACTTGTATTTTATTATCAACTTCTTGAATTGCAACTTTTGCTGGTGCTCCAAATTCTGGAGGCATATTACGAATAATTGCCTCATAATCATTTATTGTTACAGCCCTTTTCTGTGCAGCAAAATTAAATGTAACAAAATTTCTAACTTCCTCTAATGATGGCATTCCTGCACCACCTATTGCTGGAAATATATTGTTAACCCTTAATGAGTTTATTGTAGCAGCTTCTTGTGCTGGATTTTCTGCATTTATAGTAAAAACATTTGTACCAATTTGATTAATTGTGTTTGGCCCTAAATTTGTATTTAATCCACCACCAACTCTATATTGCACAAATAATGTGCTATTTGGTTTTAATGTTCTACCCAATGAAAAGTTATTCAAATAATTTTGCAATGTAGGTAATTGCCCTGTTGTTGTGAATTGATTTAATTGCTCCAATGCTGTATTAACCCCATTACCAAATGTCATTTTTTTAAACCCTTCTGGGGTAAATTCACTTATAAACCTATTATCTGTTTGAATATATTTGCCAACTTTTATACTTGCACTATCAGAATCTTTAGTTGTATCAACAATAAAAATTCTATCTTCAGCCAAAGAATCAACTTCATACCATCTATCTGTTTCCCCAATAAAATCTGAATATGGTGGTATTGTATTTATTTGCCCATCTTTTAATAAAACGCTTGTGATACCTAAAACATTTTTATCTGGTAAAAATAATTCAAAAAATGGTCTAATATCTGAAGAAGTTATAACTCTTTTCAATACTTTTGTTGTGCCATTAATTACTGGTTCTCGTTTTGTTAGTGTATAACTAGTTATTATTTGATTTACTTTATTTGGAATAATAGTAAGGTTTTTAACCCCTTGAGTACTATAACTTGATGAAAAATTTATATCATTTATTGTTTCAAAAATAATCCCATTTCCCAAAACTTGTGCACCTCTTTGTAATACACCAGCATAAGAATAATTAGCCCCATTATCTCCTGGTGGAACTGTTATTGAAAAATCACATAAAGTTAAAGAAGGTCTTTGTCCTGGTATTTTTAAACCATATGTTCTTGCAATATTATATATTGATGTCTTTTGTTGTGCATATTGCAAAACAGTTTCTTGCAAACTTCTATCAATATGGTAATGTAAATTATCTGCTACTGCGGCATTCAAATCAAGGAATACTGAAAATATGGAAGCATCATTAAAATCATTTATTAAATCTGGGTAATAAGTTCTAACATAATTTAATAATTCAGTCCTTATTCCTTGAAAATCCCTAACACCATATGATATTTTTCTATCTGACATATTATATATTTATTATAACAAATTCACTACCAGCAAAACTATTATTGTTTGTGGTATATTCTATTTTTATTTTTGCAGTATTTTGGTATGTACCATTACCTGGGGAACGATAAACTTTATCTCTTGAACTTAATCCAATATCATCAACACTTAATCTTGTTGATTGAACTTCTTCATCTTGACTTAAAGGTTCAATGGTTATTTTATTTATAAGTAAATTTGGTATATACTTTGAAATTGAGTCCCTAATATCATTTTCAATAACATCAAATGAAACTATATCCAATGGCTCAAATAAAAATTCATATAATCTTGTACCAAAATCTGGCAAATAATATCTGCTACCTTTTCTTGTTAATAACAAATGCAATAAAGATGCCCTAATTTCATCTGATGTACTCTCTGTCATTTTAACAGCATCACCCCTTAATGATGTATCAAAAGGAAAATCAACCCCATATGTAAAACCTTCTGCCATTATATTGCATTTTTATATAAATATACATTATTAATAAATTTTAAATTTATTTTTAATTAGCATATATTTATATTAAAAAAAATTATGAAAAAAATAAGATTAACAGAAGCTGGTTTAAATAAACTAGTTAAAAAAATTGTTGAACAAAAAGAAAGTGAAGGTCTTTTTATGGACTATCATAGTGCTAGTAAAGCATCAACAGGCAAAGAAGGAATGGCTAAAATGCAAAAAATTATGGACAAATTAGAAAGAATGAAATCCAGATTTGAATCATCTAACTTTTCATTTAGTAAAGATGATGTATTGAAACTTGAACTTATTGATGGTTTGTTACTTGGAAAAAATTTTGATACACTTATTGACACTTACAGAGAAAAAAAGGCCTCATTGGATTCTGATTATGAATTCTAAAAAAAGAAAAACCCCCAATTCTAAATTAATAGGTTGGGGGTTTTTTTATTTAACAAATTGTATCAAATCTAAGATTCACAACTCACACACTCATTAATGTTTCTTGCAAATGATTGTGCTGAACTCTGGCTAAACTGATAGTAAAGCGTCTTAACCCCCTCTTCATGTGCATATAAATATAATTGATTAATATCCTTTGCTGGAACTGAGGGGTGTATCATCAAATTTAATGACTGTGATTGGTCAATAAACTTTTGCCTCTGCGCTGCTTGTAATATCAATTCTTTTGGTGATATTTCAATAAATGATTTAAACACCTCTTTTGTGGGGAAATCCAAATGCTGAACCGATCCATCTTTCTTTAAAATACTTTCCCAGGTTTCTGGAGTATTTAAACCATACTTTTCCAATTCAATTTCCAAAAATGGATTCTTATAAATTGTTTTTGATTTTGCCAAATCTTTAATAAAATAATTTGATTTGATTGGCTCAATACCCATACTTACTTGTCCTAGAATAAATGAACTTGATTTGGTTGGTGCAATAGCAACTAATGTGGTGTTAGCATATCCCTCTCTTAAACATCTATATCCCTTCTCTTCATATAAATATTTTGAAGCCAATTCAGATTTTTCTTTAATTGTTTTAAATATTTGATGATTTAATTGCTTTGCCATCAAAGATTCAAATTGAATTAATTTAGATTGGAATAATGAATGATAACCCAAAACACCCAAACCAATTGCTCTATGCTGTGATGCAAATCTATATGCTCTTTTCATCCCAGCCATCTTATTTGCTTTTAAGATAAACTCATCCATAACAGCATTCAAGAACATCGTATAGACCTCAATTGCGTCAGTTTGAATTATCTCGTCCCAGTGAAGCAAGTTTAATGACCCCAAACAACAAACAAAAGAATTATATGAATCTGTTGGTAATTGAATTTCTGAACAATTAAAAGTCTTTAGCCCATTTGACACAAAAATATGCTCATCATTATATACTGTTGGACAATAAACTGGCTCATTTTCTAATTGCTCAATTGCAACAACTTTTGCTCTTTTTTTAGTATTATCCCTATATTCTCTATTTTCAATAATAACATTCTTCCTTGTTAAGAACCCAGTTTTTTCTTCAATAATTAAAGCATCATTTTTACTTCCAAAAATTAATCTCCAACAATCTTTAGATGTATAATATTTATGACCACCTTTACCATCTGGCATTAAATGCGACCCCTCTTTTCTTAATAAAGCAATTGAACAACTTAATCCTAAATTTGTAAATAGAATTTGTAATTCTTTCAAAAACTCTTTATTAATATCAGCATATGCTATTTGTAATGGTTCTCCATGTGATACACTTTTAAATGCTGTTCCATCTGCGTATAACAAACCTTTTAAATAAGACCAAATAGTATCCTCATTTGATTCCCAAATCCAAGATGGAATATAACCTTTTTCAAAATTTAATGCTTTTTTAAGCGTTCTTGATGTTAATCTTTTTTTCTTAACAAGAGATTGACTAACTTTTGAATCAAAGAAAGTTGCTGGTTTTCTAGTTCTTGTCCCAACTATATCACCTGTCTGATTTTTAACACCATAAGTATCACAACCATACTTATAATGTATTTTATTAAATTTTTCTTGAATATCATCAACCAAATCAAAATCATTCTCCCAAACATCAATCATTAACTCATCCTTGGTCTGCGTACCATCTGATTGATATAAACCCAACAAATAAGCCTCATCCTGCATATCCAAATCACCAAATAAACCTTTATTTGTTTGTAATGCAACATAATCACCAATTTTCAAATCTTTTGCTTCAACTCTTGTAATCCCTTTTTTATCATCATTTAAAACTGGTATTCCATGATTAAATGTCACTTTTTGGGTCATCCCATTTGAATATGTTATTTTTAGAATTTCAGCATCCTCATTCCTCAATAACATAGGAGTTGATTTAACTTCGTCTTTACCATTAAACAATACCAATTCTTCACCACTATCATATAACTCTTTCACAGTCAAATATCCTTTTGATGTAACAACCCTTTGATCCTCTGTTAAGCATAAATTTGAAGCAGTTATCTCCATATCCAACTCTTTGTAGGGGGAATTGTTGTTTGAGTTATCCTTAAACATAATATATGGGAAACCAAACTCATTCCGCCTTTGAATAATCTTTGCCCATATCTTTCTCTTGCTTGGGTCACCCCCCTTCATATCATTAATCCAATTATCTGTAACCGTAATCCCATATTGCAAATTCTGGATTGGATTACCCTCTGTGCCAATATCCAAGAACTCCATAATGTCATCATGCTCAACTGGCAACCAAACCGCACACGCACCCCTTCTTGCCTCTGATTGCTTGCAAACATCAACTACTGTATCATAAACTCTTGCATAATGCACAGGTCCATCTGCTGTACCCCCAGTTGAAATCTTGCTACCCCTACCTCTAATATTACCTAAATAAGCACTTGTTCCACCACCATATTTTGACATCATACCAATTTCTCTTCCAGCATTCAAAATACTGTCCAAAGTATCATCAATATTGGAGCCATAACATGAAATTGGTAATCCCTTCTCTTTGCCAAAATTAATCCATACAGGTGTAGAAAGGCTATAAAATCCCCTTGCCATATAATCCTCAAACTTAACAGCAAACCCATCAATTTTTAAATATTCTTCTGCTTTATTTGCAATATCTTTAATCCTTTGCTCGGGGGTCTCATTTATATACCCCCTTGATAAGAAAAGCCTACTCTCCTTATTTAACCAATAATATTTTTCTTTATTCATTATATTTGTTTTTTAAAATAAATCATCTTCTGTTATACTCTTGCTTTTTTTATTGTAATCCGTACTTTTTTTATAGAAGAAATCCCCCTCCTTTGTTGATAAAATCTCCACATCAAACCATAATGTCTTCTCAATCTCTGTAAAATCAACATCAAATACTGGCTTCATTCCAATTCTATTTAATGAATTATTAAATCTATTTTTAATGAAATGTTTAATTGTATCTTTTGATAAGAAACTTAATTCCCCATTCTCAAATATCCAATCTAGTATTCCACATTCAGCAGCATATGCTTTATGACAAGCTGAAACAATCAATGCCTCAAATTCAGCATCAAACCATTTTGGGTTTTCTTCCTTGATAATATTAATAAGTTCTGATCCAAAATTACCATGAATTTCTTCCTCTTTTGATGTTGCCTCAACCACATTTGAAATACCCTTGAATAGATTTTTCTCCTTGTTAAAGGACATCATAATCAAAAACTGACTAAATAAACTCACATGCTCAATAAACAATGAAAATAATAATACAGACTTTGTGTACATTTTATTCTCCTTACTCCTTGTACCATCCAAGTATTTTGTTAAATAATTAATTCTATTCTTTATGGCAGGTATTTCAATAACAGATTTAAATTCATCTTCTAACCCAAGAATTCTTAATAATTGTGCATAAGCATCCTTATGTCTTACTTCTGAATTCCCTGATATTAAAACTTTATTATTATGTCTTGTTATAATAACCCCTGTTGGAACTGTGACACAATAAATATTACCATCATAATCCTCAATAGTTGGTCTGTATGTTATTGAGGAATAAGGTTCTACATTTACAAAATTAATAGCATAGACATCTTTATAAGAATCTTTTCTCTTATCTACTGAAGTTACCATATTAGCCCTATATCCTGCTAAAAACCCTATTGCCTGAACCTTATCTGCACATGATTTATTAGTGGTTGAATACCTAATAAGACAATTCTTGGCATTACCCTTACCTTCTAATCTAGTCCCATCCCACTCAACCAACTCTTGAATAAAATTATTACACCACTTTTCAGACTTATCTGATAAATCAACCCAATCAAATTGTTTTAAATCATAATCCATTGGAAAATCTATCTCATACTTAATATAATCAGGTCTTGAATCATTATACTCTCTATAAGTTAATCCAGAATCTACAATAAGGGTTTTAAGCCTAATTTTTTTCCTCTCTTTTTTAACTGAAATTTCATATGTATGAGTATTTGAATCTGAACCCCTTCTTACCTTCTCACCATTTTTATCCCAGAATCTAGCAGACCCATCAGCTTGAATGGCAATTCTCAATCTTTCAATAGTTGTTAACTCATCAACACCCTGATTAAGAAATTTACCAGAAAAAGGTAGTTTCATATCACTACTAAAAGCATTAATATCCTTAATAGCCCTCTTTATAATATTACCACTCCTTGTCTTATAATAAATATTAT
>Ga0214917_10004971_pt1 | contig 14419 bp, 26 predicted proteins | sample LL_1208_BB_MetaG_FD_177983 | JGI IMG/M metagenome (GOLD analysis project Ga0214917, IMG submission 177983) | Freshwater microbial communities from Lake Lanier, Atlanta, Georgia, United States - LL_1208_BB | ecosystem: Environmental > Aquatic > Freshwater > Lake | place: USA: Georgia | collected... | reverse complement strand
TCCGATCTGCAAGAGTGCTTTTTCTGTGCGAAAGAGCCGTTTGTCCTATAGTCTGTCTCGACTGAACAATCAGCATCGTGGTGCTATTGTGGAGAAGATGATTAGGGATAAGTTGATTATGCAAGGTAGGAGGGTCAAGTATATCGGGGGAACCAATCCTTTTGATATGCTAGTTGATGGTCAACGGGTTGAAGTCAAGTCTTCTCTGGCTCGTCAGTTGCCTAGTGGTCGGTATTTTTATCAGTTCCAGAATATCAAGACTAAGAATTTTGATAAGATTGTTTTGGTCTATATCACCCCTAACGGTATCAAGACTAAGACTTTCACCAAAAAGACCATGATAAAGAAACTTCGTCGGAATAAGTATTATTCTAATGGAAAGACTCTGGCAGGTGCGGCCTAAATTTTGTGCTCTTGACAACCGATAAAAGATAGTGTAGACTAGACCAAAGAGGAGAAAAACAATGACTCGTAATCATACAATTCGTGACGAGATTGCTGAAATCATGATGGGGTATGCAACTCTGGTTTGTGCTGTGGCTGAAACTCCTAGCACTAATAAGACTGTGCATAAGATAAAGTTTGATACGGTCTTGGAGTTGAAAGAGGCTGCTACAACTTTGATTATGAAAAAGTTGAATGAGCAAAAGAATAGTGCCGTGTGTGGTAGTTCTAACTAAAGGGTAAAAATATGCCAAACTGGTGCATGAACAAGTTGACTGTTGAGCATAATGATCCTTCTAAGTTGAAGGAATTTGTTGATGCTTATAATGCTGGTAATGTTTGTGAGCATTATTTGCCCGTTCCTAAAAATGAGAGTGGAGATATTATTCTAGATCAAAATGATCCAAACTATTGGTATAATTGGTGTGTGAATAATTGGGGTACAAAGTGGGACATTGGTGCTGACGTTGGTACAGATCGTGAGGAATGGTACGGGTTGAAGGCTACGGTGGTTGGTAATCAGGCTAATTGTAGTTTTGATAGTGCCTGGGCTCCTCCTATTGGACTGTATAATAAACTGGTTGAGTTAGGATATAATGTAAAGGCTTCATATTTTGAGCCGGGCATGGCCTTTTGTGGAATTTGGGATAATGGTGCTGATCATTATTGTGAGTATACTACTAAGGATATGATTCCTGTTGCGTTGTGGAATGAATTTGGTATGGAAGAATTTTTTGGAGATGAGGTGGAAGCATAAAATAAAACCCGAATCTGCCAAAGTGGCAGCGGGGCCAAATCTGCTGATAGTTTCCTTAGATAAGGTAAAACCTTGAGGTTGAAGACAATACAGTACCACGTATTCTTCGTAAAACTATCAGTGTGGTGGTACTTGACTTACCGATAAAGAATGGTATAATGGTGAATAATGAGAATCTTTCGTAAAATAGTTTTGTTCTTCCCATCTTTGACCATGTTCTTTCTAGCATACTTCACTTTTGTTTGTGATAACGAGGCTACTAAATTTACTTTTAGGTGGAAATAATGACCGTTAACGAACTTATCCAGCAGTTGCAGAATTATCCTTCTGATATGAGGGTTCTTACTCTCGGTTATGAGGGTGGGTATAATGATATGGATCTAAAGACTGAAGATATTGTATTCGATGCTAATGATAAGGATACTTGGTATATCGGTCCCCATGAAAGACCCGAATTCTGTGGGCGATATGGTGAAACTGGTACAAAGTGTGTTGTGGTTGTGAGGGTATAATGAAAACTGAAACTCTTAAACTAACTAAAACTGAACTTGATTATCTACTGAGTATTGTTAATGAGAGCATTAATGAAGGTACTTACTGGGGTAATGAAGCACAGTTTCGTAAGACTCAAAAGAATGTGCTAACAAAGATTGAAACAGCCTATAATAGTGCTTTTAATCATAAGGTAAAATCCTAATGGAATGGATTAGTTTTTTCGGTCCTCGCCGCCCTATTAATGGACAAAAAGTTTATTACTGGGGCGAGTATATTGGAGTGTGGCAGGGAAGGTATGAGATTCATAGGGATGATCCTGTGAGTGAACATATTCTTATTTGTGAGGAAGGCCCTGGAATTGTAGATCGTATGGATGCTCCGTGGTGGATGCCATACGAGGGACAACCAAGACCCAAACGACCAGCAACAGATTATCCAGAGGATTATCCATCGTATGAATGAAGATCGTGAAAAGGCTATGGTTTATATTCTGAGTTTTTTCAGGAACAAAATGGCTGCTGTTAATAAGCACAATGTAAGCCAAGTGAAAGAACTTATTTCTACCCATGAGATTGCGGTTTCCGAACTTGTAGATAAGTATATAAAATTAGTTTATGAAAACTCTTAGTGATATTTGCCCGTGTGGGGCATGTGATGTGTTGGTATGGAAATACGATAATAATGGAATTATTTGGTTGTATTGCCAGCAGTGTTATTGGTGGTATATAGGTAACGATTAACTGCCAAAATGGCAGCGGTGGCGCGGCGACTGCCAAAATGGCATACCAAAATTTTTTAAATCTTTCTCTTGACCATTCCGATACTAATAGTATACTTAAGGGACAAGGTTTGGGGATAGCCACAATGATATCAAAAGAGGCTATCTGAAATGCTGGTCGAGTATGGCGGAAGCCAACCTTGTCTCTCCTAATCCTACGGATTTGCCGGTCGTGCTGATAGTCAGCGAGAAATTAATGATCTTGACAACGATTGGTCGATAAGGTATGCTAGTAGCATGAAAACAAAATCACTACATGGCGAAGTGCGATTCCATTTGAGCAGTGGGGCTAACTACATGCATTGGCAACTAAAGGTCATGCGTGGTAGTAAGAAAGTTGATGTTTATTATTATAACCCTGCTGAATATCAATTGGAGATGAGGGGTTGTAGATTAGTAAATAAACCCAATAAGGCTAAAAAGGTATTTGAGGCTGGTGTGCATGATGTGAGTGGATGGGTAAGATGTGAAGAGTTGATATTGCGAAAGGATTTTCATCCGATTTTGCCTATTGACAATCTTGAAAAATTGTATTATAATCCCATCCGTGATCCGCATTGGCGAAGAGAAAGCGACTGCAACGAGTTTATTTGGGACGGCACAGAGTACGCTACTCTACTAACTAACGGCAAACAAGTTTATATTTTGGAAGAAAGGGTTTGAAAATGCAAATCGTAACAAAGCCGCGTTCTATTGTAGAGCGTTCTAGCGGATGGTGGGTTGTGGATGATTACGGCGTTGTGGAAGGGCCGTTTGATAATCAAAAATCGGCAGAAGCGTATATCAAAATATATGGTTCTAATAGTGTTTATTCTACAAAGGAGGGGATTTGATATGATTAATCTGCAACTGAGTGTTCGTGAGGCTATGGATCTGGCTGTTTATTGTCCTCCTGAGATGAGGGAGCGTATCACTAACGCTTTTGAGGTTGCTCTGAACGTGAACCAGAATCGTACCGTTACCATCACGAACGGAATGAATCTGGACAATCGCATCTCTTGCATCAAGGCTATTCGGCATCATGCTGGGTGGGGGCTGAAGGAGGCTAAGGATTGGACGGATACTCTGGTGGGCGGTTGGAAGTACGACAAGTTTGTTCCGGCATCTGCTGGCGCGAAGCAGAGTATTACGCTCAAGACTCCCGAGGCGGCTGAAAATCTGCTGCGTGATCTTGCTGGTTTGGGTTGTGAGGGTTATCTCTCATAACTGCCAAAACGGCAGGCGCCGCGGCCCATCTGCCAAAATGGCAGAGCAAAAAATATTCACGAGACGCTGTTGACTAGCCGATACTCTATGGTATGATGATAGCATCACACGACAAGACGCCAAACGATCCCAACGCAAAGAAAAGTTCGGATTGGCTCTTGACAAGTGATAGTTGAGATGTAAAATAGTTTTATTGAGGTTGACTAACACTAACTTGGAAAGGTTTACTACCATGAAGAAGTTTTCTTTTGTTGTTGATGTTGTTGCTGATGATCTTGACCGTGATGGTGTGGTTGATTCGATTCGTTCGTGTCTGAGCGATAGTCTGCCCGGTGATGTTCATGCGAATGTCAAGGCTGGCGAGGTCAAGAGTTTTAGCGAGCAGGGTTATAAGGTCTGGCGTGCTAGGGTGACTGGCGTTACTGCCGAGCAGGCTGGTGACGCTCACAATAGCAAGACGGAAGCGGAGGCTGTTGCCTGAGTTGACAAACTGGACTATGCCAGTATAAATAGATTTTAGGCATAGTGCGGCGGGATAACTTCCCGCGTAATGATGTGGGCAATACCCACCTAGTAGAGTCTAACCAACTAATAACCAGCGTGGTTGCTGGGAAGGGGTCTGCTACTAGTAATATAACGATGGTAAAGTGGCTCCACCATCAAACCGCATAGCCTCTATGGGACGCCATAGGGGCTTGCGGCATTGCCAGAAGTAGCATATAATATATACATGACCCCGTAGCTCAACGGATTAGAGCGAGCGGTTTCTACCCGCTAGGTTGGGGGTTCGAATCCCTCCGGGGTTATTTATTTTGGGAGCGTAGATCAATTGGTTAGATCGTTAGCCTGTCACGCTAAAGGTTGCGGGTTCAAGTCCCGTCGCTCTCGCTTCTGCCAAAATGGCAGGCTCCGCGGCCCATCTGCCAAAATGGCATACGAAATTCTTTCAAGTTTTTTCATTTGACAAGCCGATACTCTAGTGTAGAATCGAGAGACACGGAGAAAAAAGATGAAAACTGCAAATGGTAATGATAAGTTGGGCAAGGAAAACTGCATAGTTGTTAGTCGCCCGGTTGGCGATACTTGTCCGCCCGATTGTGATTTTCTCGGTAATGGTTGCTATGCTGAGGACTTGGAAAATATCTATCCCGGTGTGCGTCCCGCTGGTATGCAAAATCTTATCACGGAAAAAAACCGTATTCGTTCTATGCTTGTAGATGCTGTCAAGAAAAATAAAGATGTTCGCTGGCACGAGCGTGGCGACTTTTTCAAGGATGGCAAACTTGATAATGAGTATGTCGATAATGTATTGTGGGCTTGTGAGAGTATTCTTTCCAGTGGTGGTAGTCTGCCGACCATGTGGGCCTATACCCATATTTATGATACTAGACTGTCTCTTGAACTTGGCAAGTATATAAATATGTATGCTAGTATCCACGATGGTGAAGATATGAAACAAGCCAAAGCCGCTGGTTTCAAGCATTTCGCATGGTGTGATAGTGATACTAAGATTGCTCCGAAGCGTCCGCGTAGTAAGGCTAAGGCTGACGCATGGCGTAAAGCATTGCCGAAACTGGTTGTGTTAGAGGGCGAAAAGTTTATTACTTGTCCGGAAATTCGTCGTGGTCGTGGCGTTGTGACTTGCACAAAAACCAAGAATAGCGTACATTGTGATTTGTGTCCGCGTGGCTTGGCTAATGTGCTTTTTCCTGCTCACTGAGGTTTTATGGAAAACTGGAAAATTATTGACGATAAAAAAGTTAGAAGTAGATGGGAATGTCCTGAGTGTGATAAGCATGTTTATGTAGAACCTTGGTGGTATAGTGAAAATGGTACGCCAATGTGTATTTATTGCCCAGATCAGGATATGGAATACATTAGAACGGAGATAAACAATGAGTAAGTATTATATTAAGTGTGGTAGTTTAGAACTAATTTATTCTAATCCTAATGCTAAGGCTATTGAGGCTGCTCAAATTGCATTGTGGGAAACTAATAAGTTTGATGTTCTAGACGAATACTTTTATATTGACGAGCGTGGATATAGAGACTATATTACTGCTGATAAAAAGACTAAGGTAATTAGTTTAAGTAAAGTGGCTAAGTTGGCTGGGTGGAAACTAGAGTAGCTGCCAAAACGGCAGCCTCCGCGGCCCGCCTGCCAAAAAGGCAGACTAAAGTTCTAGCCACTGAAAACCGATAAAAGAGTATGAAACGACGGTTGACAAACGGAGAGCGTATGATACAGTGGGTAGGAGTAGCAATTGCTTTGTTGGGATTTGTGTGGAATAGTGTAAAAGATTATCAAAAGGGTGAGATACACCTACCACAAATACCAAAACAAAAACAATTGACAAAAACAGTTTATCCGGTACAATACTGTTTAATGGCGTACGATCCTAATTTAGATAAGGTTTTTTATTTACACGAAAATGGTCAATGGTATGATTACGCTCCACAACAACGACGATATGAGGCCACGCCGCAAGTACGGCAAGTTCAAGGTCAAAACCAAACAGCCTTGGGAAATCTCTACGGGTCACAGAGAAGATCGCCGGGATACGTCTATGGACAACAGGCCCAAGCGTCAACGAACACGACACGATATTGACAAGAGTTGGCGAGATGAGTATGATATATAGGCTATCGCCCGCATAGTATAAAGGCTATTACAGTTGATTTGTAATCATCGGATGGGAGTTCGATTCTCTCTGTGGGCTGATCCGGGATGGTGTAACTGGCAGCACGAATGGCCTTGGACCATTTAGTCTACGTCCGAATCGTAGTCCCGGAATAGTTGGTGTATTATATTGGTATAACAACCGGAGTTATACCATGAAAAAATATGTCGAAAAAGAATGTAAAATACACGGACTATCAAGGTTTGTGTTAGAGGGTCGTGGCTATTATAGATGCACAAAATGCCGATCAGATAAAGTATCAAAAAGACGAAGAAAAGTTAAAGAATTATTAGTAGAATACAAGGGTGGAAAATGTGAAAAATGCGGCTACAGTAAATGTATTGCTGCGTTAGAGTTTCATCATTTAGATCCATCTAAAAAAGATTTTGGTATTGGTAGTAATGGAAATACTTTAAAACTTGATAGAATGAAACTTGAAGCAGATAAATGTATTCTAGTATGTTCAAATTGTCATAAAGAAATACATAATGAACACGGGTAGCATAATGGTAATGCCCCAAACTGTTAATTTGTCAGATGTAGGTTCGAATCCTACCCCGTGTGTTTAGGAATCTTGGCCGAGTGGTTTAAGGCAGCGGTTTACTAAACCGCCGAGGGTTAAAATCCTCCGGGGGTTCGAATCCCTCAGATTCCGTCTTGCCTAATCCTACGGATTCGGTCAGGGTGGTTGTAGTCAGCGAAAATCTAAAGTTTTGGGAGTTGACAAGCCGATAACACAGTGTATAATCAGTTCACGGGGCGTTGCAGCCGGTAGTTGCACACACTCTTATAAGGTGTTCAAAAGGTAGGTTCGACTCCTACACGCCCTACTCGGAGGCTGACGTTTGAGTTATGGTGAGTGGCCCTATAGTATAATGGTTTAGTATACCGGGCTTTCATCCCGGAGATCGGAGTTCGATCCTCCGTAGGGCTATTGACAGAAGTGTTTGATACGGTATCATAGTAAAAGAGAGAAGAAATGAAAAAGTTGCGTATTTATGATATTGTGATGGAGAGTGGCGAGAAGCATCTGAATGATATTATTGTGGAAATGAGTGAAGGATTTGATTGGACTGATGTTTTCTTTACTATTGAACAGCAACTAACTTTCCCAGTTGATAGTTACAGTTACGAGGAAATAACCTAATAAAATAACGGAGGAGTAACTTAGCGGCTAAAGAGCTTGACTTTTAATCAAGATATCGTGGGTTCGAGTCCCACCTCCTCCATTTGTTTGGTGTATAACTAGAGTAGTAGATTACTAATTCATTACTCTAGGAGATAAGAAAATGCACAGTAAAAGAAAAGGCAATATAGGCCAGTTTGGAGTTGGTTTAGCATTAACTAAGCTTGGTTATTCTGTATTTACAGAAGAGGGTGATATTTCAAAAATTGATATTATTGCTGAAAAAGACGGTAATCTTATCAAAATTCAATCTAAGGCTATTACTCCTACTGATGGATGTATTAAATTGCCACTAAAAAAGAGTGGACCTAATTATCAATTTTATTATGATCCAAATATGTTTGACTATTTCGCTGTTTATGATTTAGAAGATGGAAAGGTTTATCTAGTCTCTTCAGAAATATTAAAACAAAATAATACACTATTTAATTTACGAAAAACATTAGCTAAAAATAATCAAAAAGATAAAATCAATCTAGCCTGCGACTACGAAATAGAAAAAATTCTTGGCTCTTGACAGTTGACCAGTTTGGTGTATAATTCGGGAAAGGAGAAAGTGCTATGTTTGAAGATTTTGATTATGACTATAACCATATCCTTGAAGATGTAGATGATCTTTACGAGGAAGAGGATTATGATGATAATGAATATGATATTGATAATGAAAAGGAATGGGATTCTTACTATCATAACATAGCAGACGAACTGGTTGACGACTGATCTTCTTCTCTGATGGACGCAACTTGGTGGGACAAGTATTCTATAATTAAGCACAACGCTTATCTTTCTTTTCTCTAGTACGTTCGAATCGTACCGTCCATCTTTTTTATGAACGTATTAAATATGCCAACTGAAGATGTTAGAAAAACTGATAGTGGTATAATTCAGGGTGCTAGCCACACTTGCCATGTATTGAATCATAAGACTCGTAATAAGATTATAATTCAAGCCGTTTGTAAACTAAGAAAAATCTCAGACTCTTTTGATAGTATCGCCTGCTGCGGTGTAAGTGGATTAATGGTGGTTCCACAAATCGCAGAACTTCTCAACAAGAATATTGTTGTTGTACGAAAGGGCGAACAATGCTATTCAGAGTTTCGTACAGAGGGGGTTGCCCCTTTTCAATATATTATATTAGACGATTTAATATGTTCTGGTTCTACTGTTAAGCATATTAAACGTATTCTTAAGGATGAATATCCACGCTCTAAATGTATTGGGGCATATTGTTATCTGCCTAATGAAACCGCATATAAAGATAATCATGAAGGTTCTTTGTTGTGCCAAAAAGATTTAGGAATTCCTCTTCTTAATATAGGGTGACTGCCAATATGGCAGCATCCGCGGCCCGCCTGCCAAAATGGCAGAAAAATTTTCTCAATTCAGCCGCTTGACATACCGATACTGTATTGTAGAATGAGTGGAGTAGAACGAAGAAACGATAACACGAAAGGGTTAGAAAATGCCTGCTGCTGTTGAGAAGATGATGTTTGTTGGTGAGACGCCTTGGCATGGCCTGGGCAATCAGTTGGATGAGGCTCCGTCGATTGGCGAGGCTATTGATGCCGCTGGTCTTGACTGGGAGGTTGGTCTGAAGGATTTGCAGACCGTTGATGGTGTTCCGGTTTCGCATCGTGCGACATATCGTAAGACTGATGGTAGCATCCTGGGAGTGGTCGGGCCGCGTTATACGCCCCTCCAGAACCGCGATGCTTTTGATTGGTTCCAGCCGTTCCTCGACGCTGGTGAGTGCAATCTGCATACTGCTGGTTCGCTGCACAGTGGTCAAAAGGTTTGGGTGCTTGCTCAACTTAACCGTGACAATAGTGAAATCGTCAAGGGTGATGAGGTTTGCAAGTTTATCCTGCTGAGTAATAGTCATGATGGTTCTACTGCGATTCGTGTCGGATATACTCCGATTCGCGTGGTTTGTGTGAATACATTGTCTTATGCTCACAAGCATACTAATAGTCAACTTATTCGCATCCGTCATACTCGCTCCAGCCAGAAGAATCTGGAACAGGTTCGGGATATTATGGATAATATTAATATGGGTTTTGAGGCTACTGCGGATCAATACCGATTCCTTGCTAGTAAGACTTTTAACCAGAAGGATATTGAGAAGTATGTGAAGATTGTTCTGAATATTAAGGGTGCAGACGAGGACATTAAGACTCGTACCCGTAATATTATGGATGATATTATGACTCGTATCGAAGGCCCGAAGCAGAGTGCTGCTAATGTTCGTGGAACATATTGGGCCGCTTATATGGGTTTTAATGAGTATCTGAATTATGGAAAGGGTCGCACGACCGATAATCGTCTCGACTCTCTCTGGTTCGGACAAAATGCGAATGATAATGCCAAGGCTCTTGAAACGGCCCTGGAATTTGCAAACGCTATCTGATCCTTTCGTGGTGGGAATGGCTCGGAGGGCCGCGGCTGGGAAACCGGCTGCGGCCTTCCTCTTTTCTATGGACTGCCAAAATGGCAGGCGGCCCGCGAAATCTGCCAAAATGACAGGCAACTTTTAATATGTTAATATATTTTGCCTATTGTGCCAACCATTGGAGTGACGATACAATGGAGTGTAAGTGGTTGTGACGAAAGAAGTTATGATCACTAAATTAAAATAAATAATGGTTATTATAAATCAAAATGTATCACCCTATCCACCGGATTTGCTGGTCATGCTGATAGTCAGCAAGAATAACACTATAATAACAAAAGAAACTTTTCGTAACTCTAGGTTTGTGAAGCACTTGTGTCGAGTGCTGCGATATGGTATACTATGGGTAGGAGAGATGGTATAAACCTATAGTAAATAATCTGTAGGTTAACAGAATTCTATTTTAGATTTTGCTAGTCCCACCCGATCCTACGGATTTGCGGTCGTGGCGATAGTCAGCACAATTATGCAGGAAGAAAGATGAAAATAATTAAAGTACAAATTGAACTTGGAATTGATGATGATCTTAGTGACGATAAGGATAGTATCGCTGATTATCTGAATAATAAATTGTATACTGACCCTGAGTTCTTTGGGGATTTTGGGCCAGAAAATATTGTTGAGGTAAAGGAATGGGAATGAGATGATCTAGGGTCTAATATAGAAAAGGTTTATTTTATGATTGAAAATATTGTACTAGGTTGTTATATTCTGTTTATTGTTAGTATGGGTGCTATTATTTATCCTATTAGCATAGGATATCTTGATAGTATGTTTTTTAACAAAAAATAAAATAACCGATTTTTATACTTTGTTGTTGCAAATGCTTTATACTCAAAGACTTGTGGCGACCGATAGGTATGGTATACTCTGACTGATGGGCTGTTAGTAATATTGTAACGGCCAAATTTTACTTTGTCAAGCACCTTGAAGCAGGAGAAAAGTTATTACTACCATTCTGACAGTTAGTGCTATTGTTGGTCTTATCAGTGGATTTAATACTCTTAGAGGCTAGTATCTAATAGATTCTATCTCTTGTATTCTTATCTACTGTTGTTCTATCTCAACTATTTTACTTTTCCCTCTGCATAATATATCTTCTTTTTTCACAATGTTGTCAAGCCAAAATTTTTTAATCTCATACAGTCTAGAGATTAAACCTCTAATACTAGCATTGTGTCTAGGTGATTGTAGAGATTCTTATAACATTTATTATCCCGAAAAGTTATCTTGGGGATGCGGAATTTCACGAGTAATTACCAATAGTGAAATTTTTGATAGTCTGGACTATACTGTATCTCCCTATCTTACTGAATAGTACGGTTGACAATAGTCAGCGAATAGTTGGTGATTAAAAAAAAACGTTGCTGACAAAGAGCCTCGTTTAGTTTATCATACTAATGAAATGAAACTTTCAGGGCTGTTAGTTTTAAATTATAGTTTACGGTGAAGTATGTCTGGTTATAAATATTTTAGATATTTTAATTATTCTCCTGGTGGCGAACCTCCTCCAGACTGGCCAGATTTTCCAAGTCCAGAACCTCCGAATCCTCCTGATCCGCCTACTAATGATTGTTGTGTTAAAAGTTTAGGTAATATAAGTGTTGAAGATATTCCAAATTACACTCAAGGCTCTTTGCAGGTATTAGGACATGTAGAAGGGGACGCTTGTTTAAAATGGATTAGTGTTACAAAATGCGAGGATGAATAAGAGTCGCCACCATCAACAACGGAAGAACCACCAACGGAAGAACCACCAACGGAAGAACCACCAACGGAAGAACCACCAACGGAAGAACCAACAACGGAATCCCCTGGTGGTGGTACAGGACCGGGCCTTGCTGGCTAATTGAATATAGAGTGATGACAAGTAAACTTCTTACTATAGGTATGTCAACCTATGATGATTTTCATGGAGTTTATTTTAGCCTTCAAGCTTTAAGAATGTATCATCCTATTTGTTCTACTTCAGATATAGAATTTATAATTATAGATAATAATCCAGAGAGTAAACATGGTAAATCGCTAAAAGACTTTGTGATTAAATGGATAGGAAGTCAAGCTAAGTATATTCCTTATACTGAAAAAAGTTCATCGTTTAATAAGTATAAGATTGTAGACTATGCTAATGGCAAATATATTCTCATTATGGATTGTCACGTTTTACTACAATCTAACGGTTTAGAAAATCTATTAAATTACTATAATGCTAATCCAGATTGTAAAAATCTAGTGCAAGGTCCACTGTGGTATGATGATCTAAAAAATTTATCCACAGAATTTACCCCAGTCTGGAGAAATAGTATGTATGGAACATGGCATACTAATAGGGCTATGTATGATATTGGTCAGCCATTTGAAATTCCATTACAAGGTATGGGATTATGCTCATTTGAAAAAAGTAATTGGCCTGGTATTAATAAACATTTTAGAGGGTTTGGAGCAGAGGAGGGGTATATAGCAGAAAAATTTAGGAGGAATGGTGGTAAAAATATTTGTTTACCAGAATTAAAATGGGTTCATAGATTTAGGCGGCCAGATGGAGTTCCGTTCCTCCTTAAAACTGAAGATAGAGTTTTTAATTATTTTGTTGGTTGGTTAGAAATTACCAAAGATGTTAATCATGAAATGATCAAAGGAACATACGATCATTTTAAAGATAAAATACCAAATAAAATAGATCAACTTTTAGAAGAAGCTAAAAAGTTAACTATACAATAAGTTGCATTTTGTTTGACCTAATATAATTTATTCGTTTACTAGTGGTAAGAGTTGAAACTATAGAATCTAGTAACGATTCCCATATACCAAAACTAGAAAATAAAAAATAAAAAATCGGTTTGACTCATAAACTATATTTAGTAAAATGAAAGCGTACTACGGAGCCAAAAATCAGTCGTGGATGAACCCATGATGGATAGTTGGAGTCATAGACAAGGTATTATTTTTAACTTTGTTTATGAGGTGAATTATGTATAAGGTTGATAGTTTTAATCGTGAGATGATTATCGAAAGATATGTGACTGACATTGTTGGAGATTTGCATTTTCTTGAAACTAAAGAGATGTTAAAAAATTGTTTGATAGATAAAAAAAGATCGTTATCTAATGATGACTTAGAAATTGAAATCATGAGACATGATCCGTTGTTGCTATCAGATATTTATTTAGAAGAAATTTTAGAGGAGGTGTAATATGTCACGCACATTTAACAGAGTATTAACCTTTAGGGTTGAAGGTGAAATTTATGATGCTAAGGAAACCGCCCCTGAAACTATCATAAAGAATTACGAATGGACTTTTAGAAATAATGATGATGGAACTATTTCTGTTATTGGTCGTCACAAAGATAAGAGGGGACGAATAACTAAAATGGTAAAGTTACCAAGAATTCACAAGTGGAAAACTCCTGATACTGAATTTTTCCTAAAGATGTAGTCAGAATAAATTCCGAGCCGATAGGTGGGTTGATTTGTCTCAGCCCATCTTATCGGTTTGGTTTTTTTGGTTGTAGTCAGCAAGAAATTATGATTTATTATACTATAAAAAATATTGATACTAATGATGAGAATACGTTTGTAAAAATGGTTTATAAAATTAGAGATCTAATTATACAGAATAAGAGTGATGTTGATAAAGTATTGGTCATTTCCGTTCAAGAAATAATTGGTGACGATAGTAATATGATTCCAAAGTTGCAATATAAAAATATTTAGTTGGTTGTATTAAAAATTATTGTTTACTATAAGATAGGTTATCATTGTCTCGCCCAAACATACGGATTTGGTTATTATGGTTACAGTCAGCCAACACAGAGAAAAAACTACCGGTGATCCTACTAGGGTTATAGGTTGTGGAAAACAAGAATGTTGTAAAAAACCACCCCAAAAATCCTGGCTCAGAAAATTACTACAACTCCTAAGACTATCATCATGAGTAATATTGAACTGAGTGTTTGGATTATTTTAGGGATAGTTTTCACCTTCTGCACAATATGCACCGTTTTTATAGTTAAGAGTGAAAAATGAAAAATCCCGAATTTCATATTCCTTTTATCAAGAATCTATTCTTTATAGGAACATTGACGCTAGTTTTGTTTATAAGTACTAGATTTTTAGTTAATATCTATTTACCTTCCCTGCTAAAATCCCCCCAATATACCTCTCAAAAAATCTACTATTCAACAAAGTGAGGGGTTCTAACAACTATTCTTATGTACTTAGCATTAAATTAACCACTTTTTTATTTATTGCTTATGCCGGTCATTAAAGTTGTCTAAAGGCCACTATAGGAAAAGTCCGATAAACCCTCTTGACAACAGTTGTTTTCTCTGGTATAGTTGGTAATACTGGTAGTAGGAGAATGTTTAATAATTCACGGGAAAAATAAAGATTTATGTATAGGAATGTTCTTTTGACCGATAA
>Ga0214917_10004970_pt1 | contig 14419 bp, 11 predicted proteins | sample LL_1208_BB_MetaG_FD_177983 | JGI IMG/M metagenome (GOLD analysis project Ga0214917, IMG submission 177983) | Freshwater microbial communities from Lake Lanier, Atlanta, Georgia, United States - LL_1208_BB | ecosystem: Environmental > Aquatic > Freshwater > Lake | place: USA: Georgia | collected... | reverse complement strand
ACAAGGGTATGACGAATTTCGAAAATTGTGGGGAGATAGGAAGAACGAAGACGATTGGCGCCGGTCTTCAAAGATAAGTTCCAATGTGAATTTTAACGCTGAAAATGTACCGAAAGATTCCCTTTTGGGGAATAACAATGACCCATCGAACGAAAACGATACGCTCGAGGTTGAGGCCATGAGAAAGAGGCTGCCTCTGTCGGACACCTCTTATCAATCCTCTGTGCTACGCGAAATAGAGGCAAGATATACCGCGGGTAACCTGTACAAAGAATTATTGAATGAAGCCCAACTTGCCTCCGAACAATTCCGCAAAGTGCTCGATGAAGAAACCCGAAATTTAACGGATTTATCTTCGGCTTTTCAGTTATATAAGCTAAACGAGTCGACAGGAAAGGCACAGGAATATAAAAGTCATATATTGATGCATTATCCTAAATCGGATATGGCGAATTATTTTAATGATCCCAATTTTTTCGAGAAAGCAAAAGCATCAAAAGCCTTGGCGGAAAAGGATTATCTCGCTGCCCTACACGAATACGAAATGATGGATTATCGCAAAGCGTTTGACCTCACGGAAAAAGTAGTTCTAGGTGATAGAAATAATGCATTTCGGGCAGAATATTTATGGTTAAACGTGCTGTCCTTTGGACAAATTACAACGGATAAAAAATTATTAGTTCCCAAACTAAATGCAATTATTGAGGAGAAGCCGGGAACTGTTCAAGCAACCAAGGCAAAAGAGTTGTTAGCCATTATCGCCAAAGGTATTTCAACATTTACGCCATATCAACCTAAAACAAATGGAATTTTTACCTTTAACGATACTGTGGTACAATTTGTCTTGATTTTACAAGATAAGGAGGAAGATTTTGACGAATTAAAAAGTACTGCTGCTGATTTTTTAAGCAAAAACTATAAAAAATCTAAACTTAAAATTTCATCAGTTGTGACATTGAAAGGATCCAACCTCATGCTTGTAGCGGATTTTAAAACCATTAACGTTGCCAAAGAGTTTATTAATGCATTCAAAGCAGCAGGAGATGAACTGGGCGATTTTCAAAACAATAAATGTCTCATTATTACACAAGAAAATTTGAAAAAGTTGATTGAATCCGATAACTTTGAGACGTATAACATGTTTCACGACCTCAACTACTAAATTATGTTAAAGCGCAAAGATTTTTTCAACAGTACAGCACAATACGAAGAAAGTACAGCAATGAATCATATTGTTCAGGGTACAGAAATACATGGTGATTTGGTATCTGATTCGAATGTACTGATTGATGGCGAAATGAACGGTAACATCTCTTGTTCCGGAAAGGTAATCATTGGCGCTACAGGAAAATTAAAAGGAAATCTTGTTTGTGTTCATGGCGAAATACAAGGCACGGTCGAGGGTGAAATTACGGTCGAAGGGTTGCTTACGCTGACTTCTACGGCGCGAAGTAAAGGGGATATTCAAACCGCGAAATTGGTGATACAGGAAGGGGCCATTTTTGAAGGATCTTGTATGATGAAGTCTTCTGCTTCGCATACCCCGTTTACAGCCGATTTAAACCTTGATGAATAATATTGAGGGGCCAAGGTCTTATCTAAAATATACTACCCTCGGGTTTCAAATCGTTGGTTTTATGGCGATATTCGGCTTTTTGGGGCGGTGTGCCGATGACTATTTTGCGTATGATAAACCTGTATTTTTGATTTTTGGGTTATTGTTCGGAGTCATTGCTGCCATGGTGTTTTTAATTCGAACCCTCACCAAGTCAAAATAAAAGCATTATGCGTTTTCTCATGGGTTATTTGTGGGTTTTCCTATCTTGCATAACGCTTTATTTTATGCACCCAGTTAGCACACTTTGGTGGACGTGTTTTTCTATCAATATTGGTTTGAATACGATTTACGTGCTTTTGTTTATGAAACCGTATCGATTACAACAGCGCGATATTTTGAAACCAGTTTTATTATTAATCACCTTACAAATATTTATATTTTTAATAGTGCTGGCCGTTTTTCTTCATTATCAGCTATCTATGATACACATGATTTATACCGTTTGTGTATTTCTTGGCTTATTGACCTTGCAAGTGAGGGAGCAAATTCGCTTTTTAAAATCGATTTAAAAACCGTACAAACAAAAAGTGGAGCGCTTCGAATCGATCAAAAGACAAGTTCCCATAGGTGTCGTGAATATCGTGGTAGTTTTTGTTGGGACCCATCGTGTAAACAAAAAGGGCAGGCACACCCTTTTCGGAAAAAGGAAAATGATCGGAATTCGCGGCCTTCCCTCTGCTTTTTACCACCGGAACAGCCGGAATTTCCTTATTCAATTCCACCAATTGGTTGAAGTATTTCGGAAAAACACTGCCATTCACGACAGTAATGCCCTCTTCTCCACTCCCCAAAATGTCTAAGTTCAAGACCATTGAGACTTTATTTAGGTCAATAAGGTTAGAATTTACAAATGCTTGAGAGCCTTCTAGTCCTATTTCTTCTCCAGCGAAAGCTATGAAGAGTACAGCGTGATTTGGAAGCGGATGCGAGCTAATTTCCCGAGCTAAACTGAGCATCATTGCTACACCACTTGCATTATCATTTCCTCCTGGAAAAAAAGTTTTCTTCCCCATCCTCCCTAAATGGTCATAGTGTGCGCATATGATTAGGAGCGAGTCACTGGCATTTTTCGAAGGAACAATTCCAAGGTAGTTGGACGCTTCATATTTGGGCAAAAATGTCGATTTAAGATGGACTTTTATGCGGTTCGAAGCCACCACAGCATTGGTATCAAAATACTGAATGTATGGAAATTTATACGTTTCATCAGAAACACTCCAGGTCAACTTTTCTCGCGTGAATTCAATCACCGGGATTTCGACGCGAGCAAGTTTTTCAAGTTTCCTCCTAACCAAAACCAGGCTGTCTTTAGGAAAACCCTTATTTGTGCTGAATGCAAGCGCTTGGTTTGATGGTTCGGTTTTACCGAATGGGTATTTAAGTATTTGTTCTGCACCCATTACATTTAGCCGTAATTTTCCCTTAAAGCTTGGAGAACTTGGGTGGATAAGGAAGTCTACTCCCGGTCTGCAACGTTTCACGCCATTCATCACTGAGCACTTGCTTGGAAAGGTATTTACCATCAAGTTAAAATCGTGTTTATAGGTGCCTTTTACTGGTTCAAGACCAAGTGCCTTCATTTCATTTAATATGAAAACTCCGGCGCGTACACATCCGCCATTCACGTAGCCCCTTCCGTCCATTTCAGACGCACAAAGCGTCTTTACAATGCTGCGGGCATAGGTTAATGTACTTTGCTGGCTCCAACTGGAAGACGCAATGATAACAAGGCAAATAAACAGGGTTGTTCTATGCATATTTTGCAACAATTTTCTCTATAAATCGAGAAAGTGTTGACGCCTCGGCTTCATGCCATCGGTAGGTCGTTGCCAAAAAACGCAAAGTAGGTAACGTTTCCTCTAAATTATGAAAGGTATCGATTAATTTAACTGCAGTTCCGAAGGACTCGCTTGAACCACCAAACAATACATTGATGAAAGTGATTTTTTCTTTCAAGGAGTAGTTTCCATTGAAGGTGTCGATTTTCTCATGTTTGCCCTTAGATTGTTCTATAATTGGTATAATGTCAAATTCGTTGGAATCAGTCTCACTTTCTTCGATTTGCACCTCAGGTCCTTTCTCAAAATCTTGCTCTTTTTCAGTCGGATAAGTAGATATGTTATTTACCTCGGTCTCAAAAGGGGGCGCTCCATCAGGAATTTGGGAATTCAAAGTTTCGAATTCGCTTGTGTCTTCAGAAGAAAGGAAAGAATCACCTGTTTCTAGATTTGATTCATTTGAAAAATCGAAATCAAATTCCTGAATAAGGGGATTACTTGGTTTAATTAAACCAGCTTCGTAGGCCTTGTATCGAAGAATCAGTAGTTTTTCTGTTATTTCATACGATGCATGTATTGCTCTATCCAATGACTTTGCATCACTCTCACCCTCCAAAAATGAATTCATTTCACTGAGAAGACGCGTTGTTAATTCTTCCATAATTGCCTAATATTTAAACATTACCCAGTGCAAAAATAGCCAGTTACACAATGCTAATTTATTGTTATACCTAATTTAATTCAAGTACATTTGTTAAAAACAGATATACAATGTTTCTAGAACAGTTTCCCAATGAACATAAAATAAATGGGTGGGTGGAAATAATTTGCGGATCTATGTTTTCTGGCAAAACCGAAGAATTGATTCGGCGCGTGAAAAGAACCCAATTCGCCCATCAAAAAATTATCTTATTCAAACCAGAAATAGATAGAAGGTATAGCGATGAGGAGGTAGTCAGCCATCAAGGCAGTGCCGTTCCAGCTGTGCTTGTAACCCATTCGAATGAGATTTTATTGTTAGTAAATGATGAGCGAATTGTAGCCATTGATGAAGCACAATTTTTTGACGCGGGTATCGTAGAAGTGTGCACAGAACTGGCAAATCGAGGTATTCGCGTTATATGTGCCGGACTGGATATGGACTACTTAGGAAATCCTTTCGGACCCATGCCCGCCTTGCTAGCGATTGCAGAATACGTGACCAAAGTCCATGCTATTTGTGTTTCGTGTGGAAATTTAGCCCAATTCTCGTACCGATTTACAGATGAATCAAGCCAAGTGCTTGTGGGAGCAACTGATAGGTATAAACCTCTTTGCCGTTGTTGTTTTTATTCTCAAAAGCATTGAAACTAGATTTTTCTTTAGCTGAAATGAAGGGGCTGCTTTCCCCAATTGCCGTTTATGGAGAGGCGGAAAACAGGGTGCGATTAATTTCCATCGATACCCGTTCTCTCCACCAAGAAACCGATGCGTGCTTTATCGCACTGAAGGGTCCATTTCGAGACGGAATGGAGTTTGTTGGGCAAGCGTATAACAAAGGCGTTAGATTTTTTATTCTGCACGCTTTACCAGATAAATTATTTCCCGATTCTACATACTTGGTCGTGCAAGATACCTTGGCTGCCTTACAAATAATAGCCAGAGCGCATCGTCAAAAATTCACCCTACCCATCATCGCTATTGCTGGAAGAATTGGAAAAACTACCGTGAAGGAATGGTTTTATGAATTGGTTAAATACAACTATCATGTCGTTCGAAGCCCTAAAAGTTATAATTCTCAAATTGGTGTTTCCTTATCCCTACTCGAATTCAATCCTAAAGCAAATCTTGCAATCATCGAAATGGGAATTTCTCTTCCCGGTGAATTGACTCGGTTGATGGATTTGGTTTCACCTTCTCATTTGTTCGTTACGCAAGGTTATCAAGGTGAATTAGGAGTTGACATCGAAGCAGCCCTTTTATCCACCCCTAACGCTTTTCGAGGTGAGGAAATAATTAAATACGTCGGTGAGACGAAAGATGAGCCATGGAATACCCTTATGGCCTCAATTCCTTTTAATGACCCCCCCTCTGTGTCTTGCGCACAAATGGCCATCTTTTTAGCTAAACTTTTTGGTCTCAATGAGGAGGTGTTGCGGCAAAGCGTTCCGAAATTACCTCGCCTTGCTTTGCGAATGGAGTCTTTTGTAGGAAAAAACAATACCCAAATCCTTAATGATTCTTACCATCTTGATCTTGAAACCTTGGAAGTTTCCTTGCAGTATATGCTTTCTATTGGGGCAACCAGGCCACGTTGTGTGTACATAGGTTTGGACGAATCCACACTTTCTTTATTACCCCTTATCAGAGAAAAAATTTTGGCTTTTTCCCCTGAATTTCTCTATATTAACTTGCCCGAAAAACTACCTTTTCATATCCCTGAAAATGCAATAATTTTGATCAAAGGTACCCGAAAAGCAGAAATGGAAAAGTTTGCCGCAAGGTTTCGTGCAAAGCAACATCAAACCATTTTGGAAATAAATCTCTCGGCATTGAGGCATAACTTAGGTACAATAAAAAAATACTTACACCCCAACACCAAATTGTTGGCCATGGTAAAGGCCCAATCCTATGGCACAGGTCTGGAAGAAATAGGGGTGTTTCTACAAAGCCAAGCGATTGACTATCTCGGGGTTGCTTATACATCTGAAGGTGTTTTGCTGCGAAAAAAAGGAATTCACCTCCCAATTTTAGTGCTAAATCCCGATCCCGCAAGTTATGAAGAATGCATTGCCTATAACTTAGAACCCACGGTGTTTACCTTTCATCAGTTGGATCAATTGGTGAGAGAACTTATTTTTCATGGCACCCTTAATTTTCCAATCCACGTCGAAATGGATACCGGCATGAGGCGTTTAGGGTTTGAACCAGACGATGTAAAAACACTTATTGAACAGATTAAAGCGCAACCAGAGGTGCGCTTGAAAAGCGTTTTTTCCCATTTTGTGGAATCCGAGAACACAAACGAAAACGCGTTGAACGGGAAACAACTGAACGATTTTCGCGTCATCAAACGCAAGTTTGAGGTGGCTTTTTCCCACAAGATTGATTTTCACATGGCCAACTCTGAAGCGATTTTTAATCTTCCAGAAGCCCATTTTGACATGGTGCGCATCGGTTTAGCCATGTTTGGCATCACGCATGCTGCCACCTCGGAAACGCTTCAGCCTGTACTTACTTGGAAAACCGTGGTTTCACAAATAAAAACCATTAACCCTGGCGAAAGCGTAAGCTACGGCAGAAGTTTTATAGCCACAAACAAAACTAAAATTGCCATTATCCCTCTTGGCTATGCCGATGGGTTTTCTCGACGTTTGAGCAACGGAAAAGGAGGGCTTAAAATCCAAGGAGAATGGTGCCCGACTCTAGGTAGGGTATGTATGGACATGTTGATGGTGGATGTAAGCCACCTTACGGGTCTTCAGGAAGGCGATGAGGCCCTGGTGTTCGATGATGTTAAAAGCCTGGAAGAGGTCGCAAATCAGTTGGAAACTATCCCCTATGAAGTGATGACCGCTATTTCTGATCGTGTGCATCGGGTTTATATTTACGAATGATGTAATTTTGTTTTGAATTAATGAATGCACGGCAAATAATTGAAATTCAAACAAACCTATTCTCTGAGGTAAAAAAGGCCCTATTGCCATCCGATGTCCTAGGCTTGGTGTTGAGCGATGTTCTGTCAATAAGCACTGATGCCGTATATAGGCGCTTGCGCAATGAAACCTTGCTTTCCATAAAAGAAGTTGGTCTATTGTGCCACCATTTTAATATTTCTTTTGATCAACTCATCAAAAGAGAGGAGGGAAAAATTTCCTTCGATTATTTAGACTTTCAACAAGTGAATTTTTCATTAGAAGTATATTTGTCAGGACTTTTGGCAAGATTAAAACAACTTTTGTCTATTCGCCAAGTAAGGTTATACATTGTGGTGAACAATGTACATTTTTTTCAAGCGCTTAATTTTCCTGAAATCGTACATTTTCGTCTTTTTTTTTGGGCAAAATCGAACCTCTTTCTTCAAAACTATAAGGACAAAAAGATAGACATACATGCCTTCAGTAAAGAAGCACTTAATTTAGGTAGGGAAGCACTCCAAGTTTATAATCTATTGGACACGGTAGAGCTGGTAGACCGAGAATTGATGCGAGGATATTTAAGGCAAATATTATATGCCTTGGATGCCGGATGGTTTAAAGAAAATAACCAAGCGTTGACGCTTCTGGATAAAATTTTGTTGTGGTTAGACCATTATCAGCAGCAGGCGGAACAAGGTAAAAAATTTATGGCAGGAAATGCAGCGCCAGCCAGCGGATCTGCATTGTTCTTGCATTTAAACGATACGGTAAATACAGACTCTACGTTTTTTTATGTCGGCCCTGAAGAAAGCGGTGTTTATCTAACCCACAATATCATGAATTATTTGTTCACAAAGGATGAAAATTATGTGCAAGCTACCAAAAACGCCATCGAACGACAACTTTCAAATTCGAATGTTGTAAGTTTGGTGAACCCAAAAGACAGACAAAAATATTTCAATGAAATCAAAAATCAAGTCCTCTTGACAAAGGCAGAAATAATTAATAAAATAGAAAGGGCATGAAAGTTCTCGTGACGGGCGCAGACGGTATGTTAGGGGCGAGTGTATGCCGCGAGGCCTTATCTCAAGGATATGGAGTACGGGCAATGATACTGCATGGCAGTGTTCTTACTACGCTTAATGGCCTCTCTGTCGAAATGGTCTATGGTAACCTGTTGGATGTTGAATCACTTGAGAGAGCGGTAGATGGTTGCGATGTGATTATAAACGTGGCGGCATCAACACAAATTTGGCCTAGAAGAAGCCCTCTCATTTATAAAATCAACTATGATGCTGTAAAATCTTTAGTAGAAATTGCAAAGAAGTACAAAATTAAAAGGTTTATCCAAATTGGTACCGCCAATTCTTTTGGACATGGCAATGAAAATTCTCCTGGCAACGAGTCTTCGCCTTTTATGGGAGAATACTACAAAATGGACTATGTAGACAGCAAATACAAAGCGCAGCAATTTTTACTCAATGAAGCACATGGTTCAGGATTTCCCGCAGTAATTATCAACCCTACCTTTATGATTGGCCCTTACGATGCCGGACCTTCATCGGGAAAAATGTTAATGGCCCTATACATGAGACAACTTCCCGGTTACACTACTGGCATGAAAAACTTTGTGGCATCAAAGGACGTGGCAAGGGCCACAGTGAATGCGATTACCCTTGGTAAAATTGGAAATTGTTATATCGCAGGCAATGCCAATTTATCCTTCGAACGTTATTTTACAATGGCAAGCAAGGTTTTTGAGCGCGATTTCAAACTTAAAAAAATACCTAAGTGGCTTATTTTAACCGTTGGTTTCCTGAGTTCTATATGGTCTCGAATCAACGAAAAACCCCCTAAACTAGGTTTTCATATGGCCCAGCAAGCTTCGATGAAGCAATGTTATGACCCTTCCAAAGCACGACAAGAATTAAAAATGCCGAGCACACCTATCGAGGACGCGATTAAAGATTGTTTAGATTGGTGGCAAGCTAACCATTATTTGAATAACGTATGACTTCTACTTCTTGGCAGCCCAATTCCAACGAAATACTCTCCGCAACGTTAATTGTAACGAGTGCCATAAGTTTTATAATTTATTGGTTTGTAGCCCAATCAGAAAAAATAAAGGCTCGTTTTTTTAGTAAATACCCATTTGATGTCGCTTGCCGTAAACATATTTTTTTTACTAAATATGTTGGGTTTTTCGTGCTTGGAATTTTTCCTTTATTCATTTATTTGATCGGATTTGGAAATACCAGTCCCAAGGACTTAGGATTGCAATTCAATCCAGCCACTACATGGTACAGTTTATTTTGGATTATGGCACTTTCCTTAATTTCGGCTCCCCTGGCTTTTATTTCGGCTAGGAAAGAAGAAAACCTGAGAAATTATCCTCAAATAAGGTCGAAGGAATGGACAGATCGCACTTTTGTTATTAATCTTTTAGGTTGGGCCTTGTATTTATTTGGCTATGAGTTGCTTTTTAGAGGCACCTTGTTGTTTCCCCTTGTAAAAACCATAGGCATCTGGCCGGCAATTGCCATTAATATTGCCCTTTATGCTGCGACGCATATCCCAAAAGGATTGGCGGAGACCATAGGCGCAATTCCACTTGGATTCGTACTTTGTGTGCTTACCATTGAATCAGAAACGATTTGGATCGCTTTTCTTGTACATGTCGTATTGGCTTGGACAAATAGCCTCACTGCCTTAGCCTATCATCCTGAAATCGGGTACCAACGATGGAAAAAGAACCGATGACCAAGGGGGTAATTATTGTTACTGGATCCACAAGAGGCATTGGAAAAGAGGTCGCTAAACAGCTTCTTAAACTTGATTATTCCGTTGTGATCAACGGTAGAAACACAAAACGCCTTCACAATACTTTGTCTCAATTAGAAGCTATTAGCCATCACCTTTTAGCTGTGGAAAGTGATGTGTCTACTCCTCAAGGAGCTAAAAAACTTATTGACAGTGCTTTTCAGCATTTCGGCAGAATAGATGGCCTCGTAAATAACGTAGGAGTTTCATCAAGAGGAAACGTAAGCGCATTGCATCCAGAGGTTATTCAAGCTGTTTTTCAAAGCAATGTATTCGGCGCAATTTACCCCACTCAGCATGCTTTACCCTTTTTACGAGAAAGCAAAGGCGCTATCATTTTTGTTTCAAGCGTAGCGGGCATTCGAGGACTCCCTGGCTTAGCGCCCTATTGTGCTTCAAAAATGGCTTTGCGTGCTTTCGTCGATTCCTTGAGGATTGAGGAGCATCCTACCGGAGTCCATTTTGGGATCGTGATGGTTGGAAAAACAGCAGTAGAGGCAGATAAGGAAGTCATAACTGAAAGCGGCCAAAAACGCTTACTTGAAGAACGTAAAGGAAAAGGCGTGCAAGCCATTCCTGAGGTTGCAAGAGGAATTGTAAAAGCGTTGGTGCGACGAAAATACAAAATAACAATGACGGGAATTGGAAAGTTACAGGCGTTCCTTCAGACGATTTCGCCTCGGCTTGTAGAACGAATAATTATAAAAAACGTGCATCGGTTTGAAGAGGGTAATAAATAATGAAGATAGGGGCAGATTTTGATAAAATAGCAGTGGATATTTGGGGGCTGCATCTCCTAGAACCGAACACAGCGCTTGGTGATTTGGTGATCTTAATGGTTGCACTCCTTTTTTACAGTGGACTGAATAAAAAAAATGATTTCTATAATCTTTGGGCAAAATTTTACCTTTGCTTTGGTTTTTCTTTTTTATTAGGAGGCTTAGGGCACTTATTGTTCCATTACTTTGGGCTTTTTGGCAAATCATTTTCTTGGCTTCTTGGCATCGTTTCCCCCTATTTCATCGAAAAAGCGATGTTGTCGCTTTGGCACAATCCCCGCCAAAGAAAACAATGGATGCGTTTATCCATGATAAAAACCATAGTGTTTGTTATTCTTGAAATCGCATTCCTTTTGACAATGGATTTACATATTGACCCATCACCTGGACTCATTATCCCAACATTGAGTTCAATTCTAGGATTGGGTTTTTGCTTGGTAATATTAGCATGGAAATATCAGAAATCGTTGCATACCGGTTTCCGGTATTTCTGGATTGGGTCGCTCGTGCTCATTCCAAATGCAGGCATTCAAGCTCTTAAAATAAATCTTCACCCTTGGTTTGATCGCAACGATTTCAGCCATGTGCTCTTGCTCCTTGGGGTCATTATTTATTATACGGCGTTAAATAAAGTAAAGCCTTGCATGGAGCATTACAAAAACGAAGCAGAAAGGACCTAAAAGGAAGTAAGCACAGTCCTTATTATTATGCTGTGTTGTGGAATTTACAAGTTCGGCGCATAAATCATATGGTATTATTTTACTACCTTCGAATAAATTTTTTTAGCATGATCCCACAAATTGAAACAGCGCTAAACGAACAAATCAATAAGGAAGCCTCTTCCTCACAATATTATCTTTCCATGGCCTCTTGGGCAGAGTCAAATGGCTTGTCAGGAACCGCATACTTTATGTATGCCCACTCGGATGAAGAACGATTTCATATGCTTAAATTAGTAAAGTTCGTCAATGAACGAGGTGGCCGCGCCATAGTTCCTGCTATTGCACAACCTCCCTCAGAATTTGAATCGGTACAGCGCATGTTCGAACTCCTGCTGCAACATGAGCTAACGGTAACCCGCTCCATCAATGAAGTAGTTGATATTTGCTTGAAAGAAAAGGATTACACGACGCACAATTTTATGCAATGGTACGTTTCCGAACAAATGGAAGAAGAAGCCTTAGCCCGATCAATACTTGATAAATTAAAATTGATCGGAAACGAAAAAGGGGGAATGTACTTGTTCGATCGAGAAATGCTTGACATTGCAAATGCGAGTTCTTCCAAAAGCAGCAAGTAAGCGCTTCTTTCTTGTATTGTTTTTATTGATCGGTAAAATTTATGGTCAGCACACTATTTTGCTTGATAACTATAACCATGCCGATGGTTTATCCCAATCATGCGTCAATACAATTGTCTCAGACAACCTAGGATCCATTTGGGCTGGTACGCAAGACGGGGCAAATGAATTCGATGGCTATGAATTCCGAACAATCACCAAAGAAAATCATCGAGAGTTAAAAAGCAGCTATTTTCAAAGCAGCGATAAAGACAAGCTTGGTAATCTATGGTTCTCTACCAAAAAAGAAATATGCTATTACAATGCCGAAAAAGGTGTTTTTAGTTCTTTCCTAAATCCACAAGACCTATACCCAATTCAACAAATCGTCTGCACTTCAATGGGCGTCTATACCCTACATAAAGACGGCCAATTGTTTTTATTCAATACCTATTATAAGAAGTTTGCTAAGATACAGTTAATGCAAAGCGTAAAACAAATTGTCAAATCTGATGATTTCCCTTTTGTGATTACAAGTAATAACGAAATTTATAAATTGGGTAATCCCTCTTATCCAGTAAAGATATATACTTCTAAAGGAGGTGAAATTTACTCAGCCTACACAGCACATCATCTCCTTGTTGTGTTCTTGGAGGACAGGGTGGAATTATTGAACCAAGGGCAAATTCGAAAAAGTAATGTTTTTTCCCAATGGGATTTCAAAATTAATTCTTCTGTATCTGGGTTGGTTCCCTGTGGCGATGGATACCTTTTATCCACAAAAGGAAATGGTTTATTTTTATTGCAGGGAAATGGAAAATCAGAACATTTTGTAAAAGACTATTTTCAATCAAAAGGATTGCCTTCCAACGTCATCAATACCCTATATAAAGATGCACAAAATGTTATTTGGATTGGAACGGACAAAGGGCTTTCCTGCTTTACCCCTTCCCAAAATAATTGGAATCAGTTCGGAACATCGTCTATTCCCGCTAGAGGTCTTCCCAGCGAGAATGTGTGGAGCTTTTGGGGTAACAGCAAGAATTTGTGGATTGGCACAGATCATGGTTTAAGTTGTTTTGATAAAAAAAAGCAGTCATTTTTACATTTCGATAAGCGGAGCCAATCGTATCTCGATAAAAACGGATCGGTACTGGATATTGAACCCTTGTCCGAAAATGTATTGCTTTTGGCTTGTTTTGACGGGCTTTTCACCTTCAATCTTTTAAATGGACAATTTACGCAAATCCATTTAACCGTTAACTACCCCCATCACACCCACAAAAATTGCTATTCTTTGCTTAATTTAAACGATAGAATTTTGATCACAACCAATTCTGGCTTGCTTTCGCTGCACAAAGGATCCCTTTTAATCCATGAAATACATTATGATCCAGAGGGTGTTTTTCGCGAAATAATTAGAGATAGTGAAGGCATTTTTTGGTGTATTTCAGATAAGGGTGCGCTCTACCATTTAGATGTAAATTCATTTACCCTAAATCCTTCCCCTTATTCAAAACGCATAAAGCAATTGACCTCGGATCCTCTCTCTTGCATCATTGAAATGACGCAACATCAAATTTTGATTGGGACCCACGGTTCCGGAATTCTAAAAATCAATAAAAAAAACCAAGAAATTTCTATGATCAATACATCTAAAGGTTTACCTAATGATGTAGTACTTGGTATGGCAAAAGATACCGAAGGAAATACTTGGATATCGACCAACAGCGGTTTAGCCTATATGCTAGCTGGCACAAATAATACAAGTCCATTTACCAACTTCGATAACGATGCGCTGGAATTCAATTCGAATGCCATGTACAAGGATAATGATGGATCAATATGCACTGGTGGCACTTTTGGTTTTATTCGCCTTAATCCTAGACTAAAGCAATACCAAAACACCGTTTCTTTTCCCAAGATTAGCAAAGTTATTTTGAAGAAAAAAAATGAAGAATGGCCACTTGGAATGATAAGCGCTAACCAATTAAGTAATAATGCCTACAGCATCACCCTACCATACAATGCCCGGGATTTTGAAATCTGGTTTCAGCCGAATTCCCTTTATCAATCCAGACAAACACAATATAAATGTGAAATTATTGGTGAAACTACCGACACCATTTATCTTGGCCATACCAATCACATTTCGTTCAATTCCTTAGCCTCAGGAACTTATTACTTGCGAATTTATTCAAGAAAAGGAAGACATGGTGTATGGTCAGAAACCCCAGCGTTGCTAACAGTCATTATTCAACCTCCTTTTTGGGCTAGTAAGCCTTTTGTTGGCAGCTGTTTCGTACTTCTTCTTTTGGGGTCTTACCTCTACGTAAGGATTCAAATTCGCAAGGAACGAAAAGAAAAGGAACGGTTGGAACAATTAGTTGTGGAAAGGACACAAGAAATAGCCCAGCAAAAAGATGAAATCCAAGAAAAAAATGTGCGCATTACCGAGGAAAAAAATAAAGTGCTGGAACAACAAGAAATGCTTTTTATCGAAAAGGCAAAGGCAGAAAAATGGTTGA
>Ga0214917_10004968_pt1 | contig 14432 bp, 20 predicted proteins | sample LL_1208_BB_MetaG_FD_177983 | JGI IMG/M metagenome (GOLD analysis project Ga0214917, IMG submission 177983) | Freshwater microbial communities from Lake Lanier, Atlanta, Georgia, United States - LL_1208_BB | ecosystem: Environmental > Aquatic > Freshwater > Lake | place: USA: Georgia | collected... | reverse complement strand
CCAGAAATTGCTCCCATCGTTACGGATGGAGTGCCGAGAATGCTGACCGATCCAGTTACCGTTGTTCGGCCAGATGAATCGACAAGGATGGCTCTAAGGTTTGTCCCATCCGATCCGCCGTAAAGATTCCCATAGCTAGGAGCCGTTGCGCCAATCGTAGTGGCCGAGGAAAGCGTGACATTCAGTCGTGCCGTCCCGCCGATGGTGGTGGTGGAAAGCTGAACGGGGAGAGAGCCGATGGTGACGGAGTTGCCGACCGTGACCGTGCCAGAGATGGGGAGAGGGTTTGATGGAGTTACAGGTTTATAATCATCATCTATTGAGTCTAGTTGCACCAATCTGGCATTTACTCCAACCTGATCCATTCCATAAAACCACTGAGGCAAAGTTCCATAAGTATCTACATCAAAACCGAGGACTGGCACATTCGCCGTAACCGTGCCAGAGATGGCGGGGAGAGATGAGATGGTGACGCTGTTGTTGGTTAACTGATCATCATAATAAATGACCAGCGGGCTGGTGGTGGTGAGGCTTGCGGTGGACGCATTCAGCGTGACGCGGGTATTGACCCCGGCGCTGACGACTCCGGTAACCCCGCTGGCAAAGTTGTACATGGTGCGGCCAACGCCAGGCGCCACGACGAGCAAAAGCTGATCCTGGTCAATATTGACGCCAGAAAGGGTCAGGACGTTGGTTGCCGGGCTGTAGCTATAGTTTGAGACTACTTGTTTCATGCTTTATTTTCGCCTCTTGTCACCCCAAGGCGATGGCGTAGGCAATCCCCTCCCCCGTACTTAAGGCTCCGATGGAACTGGGACTAACGGGATCGGATCCGCTAGAGGCGTGTGTGGAAGCGTGAGGCACAACGCCGGCGGCCGTGTTGGCGATGGGCACGCCCACGGCCACACTGATGGAGGCGGGCCCGGCAATGGTGGTAACCACCGGATCGCTCATTCGGTAACCTCGCCGCTAACGGCCACGGATCCGTTGAGAAGCCTTACCCTGGTGCCGGCCGATGTGCTCAGCACCAGATCCCACTTGCCGCCACACATGGGCAAGGCCGATGCGGTCACGGAGGACAGCGTGAGGCTGAGCACGCCTGCGGTACCGCTATTCGTCACGGCCGTAAAAGAGGCCAGCAGGCTGCCGTTGTAGGTGTCGCGGATCTGGGCGGCGGCGGTGGATCCGGTGAGGCTGTAGGTTGCCCCGGTGGAATCCTTGACGGCCACCTGGAGGGCAAGATCCACGCCTTGTTCGATGGTAAGATTATAAACGCCAGCGGCCATACTTCTGGATGGCAAGTGTCAAAGGCTAGTAGTCTAGGACGGTGATACGATAATCAGCCGTACCCACAGTCTTGCTGCTGTTAGAAGCATTAATCGCTGTCATGCAAACCGTGTTAGCTGCAAATACAACCCCCTGAACAATTACGCCACCAGACACTGCAGCCGGTAATCCAATCATAACAAGATCGCCAACTGTGGCACCAGTTACCGTGACATTCCCTGCGCTTGTGGCATTTGCTGTAAGCGTGCCAAACGCTAAAGAGGCAGTAGTAGTTAAGGTTTGAGCAGTTTGCGGAAGCACGCCGTAAGTTGTAGACGATGCAAACAAGCCAACATTTATTAAACCAGATACGACATTGGTGTTGGCTTGCGGGCTGGATTTAGAGACAAAATTGGAATCAGTTTCTGTTTTTGTATAGTACGAATCTCTAGCACCAGGAACGCTGCTTCCAGCCGTAATAAGGTCTTTGCGTATGGTGACGTCTCCCTGATAAATAGTCTTTGGAGTTCCGTTTTGAGTAAGCTCAATTTCAAGGGTAGGCGTGATGGTGGTTTCACCAGAAACAGCAAACGCATCCTCAACCTCTGCGGTGTTAATAGTAAGAGTAGTTTGCCGCATGGGGATAAACTGAATCCCGCTCGCGTCTAAGGTAAGCGCAGTTGTGATATTGGTTAGACCAAGGCGACCAGTAAATCCGATGATATACCCACCCTTGCCGTTTTCCTGCACAGAAATATTGGAAGTGATGGTATTGATGCCAGACGAGATGGAGGCCTGAACGGAAACAGCCGATGTAAATAACGGGATGGCAGTTGTGGCATTAGCGCCATAAACCAAAGCGAAAGATCCGCTTCTGGCAAGCGGCCCGACAGCCAACTCGTACGTTTCATTTTGTGTGGTTGATCCATCCTGCAACTTCGTCAAGGTAAGCTCGCTTGAGGTTGGCGTGGCAGTAAAGGTATCTGCATATACGATCGGATTGCGGACTAATTTAACTACTTGCTGTGCCTCAATGCTGGTGGCTGGATTGCGACGAGTGCTGATAAGCACTGAGCTACTTGGAAAAAGCGTAAATGTATCTGGGCTAAAAGACATGGCCGTGTTTGGCTGGGTGGCTGTGAGTAGGTAAAAGCCGTATGTGCCAGCACCATACAAAGCCACCGTAGAAACATTGTTTGAAATGGCGTTATAAACCGAGATAGCCGTTGCATTATATGCGATTGCTGAAGAAGTGACTCCATTGATCGCAAGTTTGAAAGAGCCATCAGACGGCACTTCCTCGATATTTCCTATGCCAGCCTTGAGACTTGAGCTTCCAAAATCAATATCATCCAGCGAGCCATTTGACTTTTTCTCAAGCAACCGCAAGCGGAGCGTGTAAGCATCGTTTCTGGTAAGCGTAGGCAAAGATCCACCGACAACGCTACCGCCATCAACAAGTTGCCCGGAAGATGTGTCGATGTATAGGTCTAGAGTAGAGGCCATTTAAAGTAAAGGAGTGTCAAGTCAAATTTTATATTTTTTAAACAGAATTTTATCTTAATAAATTTGAATAGTTCCCCCTTGCCAATAGGGAGTTCCGCGAGAATCATAGCCGTAATTGGATGGCCTAAACCCACCAATCAAAGCCAATGTAGCCCCACTGATATATCCAGTGTCTAGCCAACCTTTCCACTTTCCTTCATATAAATCATTCCATTCCCAAGTTCCACCATAAAGCAATATTCCTCGTTGGTACGCAATCGGTGAAAAAGTAAAAATTGTAATTTTGCCATTAATATTAACTTGATCTGCTGAAACAGAATAAACAATTCCTGGCTGTAGTTCTATGGTGTTAGAATCGCTTGGAGTAGGAAGTGGCGTAGACCCTCCAGCTACCGGCTGCAAATAGCTGACCCGCGTTCCGTCATAATGAGGCTCAACATACATATCCGTTCCGGCCGTAAGCTTATATTGTCGCAAAAGATCGGCCGCATACTCAGTCCGATTGATGATGCTATTTACAAGATTGGAAGTCAGCTTTGTACCATTAGCTACCTTGGATAACTGCGGACGAATCATTGCGTGACTGCGTTAATGACCGCACCTTGTGACGTAAAATTGACGGTAATGTTGTTGCCCGCTACTGGCTTTTGACTTTGTGCGACTAGCACCAAATCCTCGATCCGATCAATAATGCTGTTTATGTAGTCGGATGATATGCCAACGCCGCTAGGAGTTGCCCGAATTGTGCGCAATGGCTGGCTTTTCCCTGGTAATTTTGGCGGTGAAGGATTTTCAGCCATAACCTTAGAAGGAATAGTTTACGTCAGAGAATGAGTTTACCCTGTTAAAGTTAATTGTGCCATCCGTCTGGTAAAATATGTCCGTTCCTCTGAAATATTCTGTAAACTGCTCCTCAATCTGATTAAAAAGCCCCCTTCTTTGAAAGCTGATTCCGCTTTGCACGTATCCGGCGTAGATCCATTCATTGCTTGGCGCGTAGGTGATGATTGGCGGCTGTGCTATGCCACCAATACCTACAGGATTGGCCCTTAAATACGACTGATAGGCCACGGTGGCCGCGCTTTGCGACTCTGAGACATTTTTGCTGCGTCGATATTCTCTAGCTCTGGGGTTTGGCGGCAAAACAGTTCCGTTAATGCTTGCCGGCATTACGCGTTTTGTGGGTAGCGTAAGGCTTGTCCCGCCAAGGTTTAGCGAAATGTTGCCTCCTTTAAGCGTATCAAATAGCGAATCTTGCGTGATGTACTTTACAACGATGGCCGCATCTGCGCCAAACACGCCCACACCTGGCTGGCCCACTGCGGTAATGTAGGCTGACGGCAAGCCAGATGCGTAATCTAGCCCAACGTAGGTAACGCTTAAATCGGCCAGATCGCCGTCGATCGGGTTTACGGCCGTCGTCTCGACTAGCATTCTTGTATATTTTGCAGTAGCCGTAGAAAAAGTGCTGTGCGTTGTCCCAGCGTCAGGCTCTAAAGTCGCTATATCAGCAAGACGAATCGTGTAGTTTTCAACAAGCGTGACCAATCCGTCAACGGACGTGGATCTGGTCGATTTGCGGAGAATCTTACCACCTGCATTAAGCACTGTATTTATTATGCTAACAGCCATATCAATAAGCCGATTTCAAAATTGGCACTCCAAGTTTGTCGTCAATTTTTGTTAAGATATTTGAAACAATCTTCTGCATATCATTAAAGCTGTTCAATAAATCTGTGTTTTGTTGCCTCTGTAAATTGCCTTCAGTTTGGGTTAGGGCGTTAATTTGTTCATTATTTCTAAAGCTACTACGTTCTCCGGGCTTTGCGCCAATGCCAGAAATTAAGGATATATCAGTCTGCCTTTGTTGCTGTTGCCTTTGAATATCAATCTGCCGAATCAGCCCGCCCATGCCCATACGTTCAGCGGCTGCCCGGACGCGATCTAAGATGGTTCCAGACGCCTCCATCCCCCGCATGACCAGCTCCCTGTTCTTAATTGCAGTTTCTTTCTCAAGCTGAAGGATTCTTGTTTTTTCATCTCTTGCAAACTCTGCGTCGCGCATCATGCGATCAAAAAGCGTCTTATCGCGGTTAGCCTCGAGCCTTGCGGCTTCCTGAATATCGTAGATTTCCTCGTCGTACAGTTTCTTGTCTAACTTTTTCTTCTCTTCAGCAACGGCCGCCATGACGTCTGCGCTTTCGGTCACATCCGTTGCGCCCCTGCCAGCCTTGCTGGATCCTGGCTTTGCTTGGTCAAAGAATTTGATTAGCGATGGAATTGCGGCAAACCGAGCGTAAGCCTCGACTGCGTTCATGATGGCTGTTGCGGCAACTCCAAACACAAGGCTAGTCAGGTTTTGAAATTTTTTTAAGGAATCGGATAAAGCCGAAAGACTTGCGATCTGTTCGTCCGTGTATACGCCGATGTTCTCTCCCTGCTCAATAATTGCGGCAGATCCTTGGTTTAAAACTTTAATTAGATCGGTCTGCGCTTTGCCCAGCAGCTCATTGACAATAATAAACTGCCTACCCTCGTTAGCTCCACTGGCGAAGCTATCGGATATTTTAAGCAGGATGTCCTCTGGCCTCATGGATCGAAGATCATCCAAACTAATGCCAACCTCGGCGAATGTGTTTGCTAGCCCATTATCCCCTGCCAACGCCTTCTGCTGAGCGAGTGAAAGTTTGTTGAGTCCAGCAGATACCTGATCAATGCCGCTACCAAAAACCGACGCAGCGTTGCCCAAAAGCTGTAGCTTGCTTGCGGATACGCCAAACTTTTCCGCAATATCCTGCAACTGGTCGCCCTTCTCAATCGCGCTAGAAAAGCCTGCGATGATTTTGTCCAAAGCAAAAGCGCCAGCTATCAATCCACCCGTGGTTTTGGCAAATCGCATTACTGAGCTTTGCGCTACAGATAGGCCGCGATCAAAGCCGGATGCGTCTAAGGCGAGTTTGGCTGTGGCGACTGCGTCCATTATAGGCCAGCCTTTTTACTTTGATAAGCAGCAATGATGGAAAGCCGTTTAATCATTTTTACTACTTGTATGTCAATGGATTTCTGGACGGTAGATTTGCTGATGACGTTTGATATCCATGGGATTGTGTTTGTCATTGAAATATAGGGTTTTGAAAAAGCGCCTGCTTTTGTTAGCGACCTATCCTCAACGCGGCCGCCGCCAGTGTGACGATATACCCATTTTGGTATGCCTCTAAATCCGCCAAGGATCCCTGCACAGACGGCCCAGCCAGATTTTGCGATACCTACGTTTCCACGTTTTTGCTTAAAATATCTGGCTAGTTCGGTTTCCTTTGTAACAACCTGTCGTACAAACTGATTTTTTTGTACTCGGCGGTTCTTTCCAAACCTCGCATTTTCATGGGCGCTGCCTTTATCAAAATCACCAATTCTAGTGTAAACGTAAGGCTTATAGTTTATGCGATCAATCAAAGCCTGCGCCTCGCTTTTTGCAGCGACTCCTTTCTTGCCTTTGTTAAATGTTTTGCCCAGGACAAGAGCGGCCAAAGCTGCGGCCGCTTGTTTTGCGTTCTGCGTTTTTGTTTTTCCAGAAGGAATCGGAAGCGATCCAATTTCACGCACGGCTGTGGAGCCAGTTTTGTAAACGCGATCAATGTCCCTAGTCACGGCTTTCTCCCCTATTGCCTTTGCCTTTGCATTTAACCCAAAAGGTTGGGTGGAATTAGCCAGGCTAACGCAAAGTGACCGAGCCTGAATCCGCATCTCCTTGGCGGCCTCAAGTTTTGTATTCCCGACAAAAGCCTTTAGAGCTTGTTGCAGTTTGATTGGATTGATCGTAAGGCTGGCGCTCATAGTCCTAACGCTTTCTCCATGTCACGGAGATCCGAGCCAACTACTGCGTAAGGCCGGCGCAACTTGGCCCCGTTCATGTACATGAAAACGTGCTCCGCCTGATGGACTAGATGCAGCGGTATATCCCATAAGATTGTTTCCATTGACCAGCCCGTCTCTTTTGCCAGGACGAACACGCACGAGGCGGTTCCGCCTGGCGTCACTCGTTTCCCGGCGGCTGCGGTACGCCGGACGGAATTACATTAACCTTAGGCTTGTTGGATTCGTTTAGAATGCTTGCGACCAGAAGGCTGGCCGTATCCCGATCCTGCTCGCTCATCGTCTCAGACCATTCCATTACTTTATCTCGAAATCCCTCCTTATCCCACGCCAGCTTTAGGGCCGACTTACGATTTTTAGCCAGCAGGATGTGGATATATACAAACGCATATACAAAGAAAATAGGACTATCTGCCTCGTCGCGCACTTGGATCATCAGCAGACGGCTGCCCTCTGTATATGGTGCGAGTTTTTGATCTTTGAAATATCGATCTGGCGATATAAACGCCTGGTCTAATTCTTGTTGTAAGTTTTCTTCGCTCATAGTTTTTTCAGCATCGCCCGTTTGAGCTCTGGGCTGGCTCGCTGACTGACGAGTAAGGTTTGCCCGCCGCGTTGAATGGAGATAATTGGCTCTGCGGATCGCATCAAGCCGAGAAGTGTCTCCCTGTTCTCGAGCGCTGCCCTGACATATCGGATTGGAGACTCTTCGTCCGACTTCATGTTCGCCCAGGTGCGCTCCATTTCAGCCTTTGCCTCTTCCCCGCCAGATATTGCGAACCAAAACGTAAACTGCTTTTGACCTGTATCCTCTTTAATAATGCATGTGACAGGATCCATGGACCGCAATTTTGCGCCAAAGGCCGATGCGGCTGCTGCTACCTTTATATTTGTCGTTCCCCAAAAACTATCAACCATTTTAGGATCTCATAAAACCCGCCGGGGCGGGTTAGCTCATGTTGGGGAATCGAGTCGCCGACACGTCCACGGTTACAAACCCATCCGATGCCCTATTTACCGTGACGCTGTCCACGATAATCTTGCCGCCAGTGCTGGCTGCGTTAGCCAAGGTTGTGAGGACTGCTCCGGCTGTGGTGGCATAAGAACCTGTGATCGTGGTGGAAAAGGCGAATGAATCAGTAGCGTTATAGACGGAAACTCCAACCACTTCCCCGCTGGAATTGCGAACTTCCGCACGTTCGACGTTGCGGGTTTCTGTGAAAGACTGCACAAGGCCGCCAGATTCCGCAGAGATGCCGAATTGTAGGCCAGAAGTTCCGATTGTTGTGGCTGCCATATTGCCTTAAAAATTATGTCAACTAGCGATCGAATTAGGATACGCAATGACTGCCAGCTTGTAGGTGCGCCGCATTGTTCGCTCTTCATCGTCAGCTTCTGGCTCAACCGATTCTAATTTAGCATTAAAACAACGAGCCGCTCCGATGGAAGTGGTGGCGTTTAATCGTGTGGCCAACGGGCTGGAATCATAGAAAGCCTGTAAGATCTTGGAGCATTTCTGGGTATGCGCGTCCACGGTTGTGTCGTCATATCTATCATTAACAACAATTTCAACTGGCACGCTAAACACGCCAGATCCTTGCACCGGCTCTTCCGTGCCTAGGGTGGCTTTAATCACGATGGATGGCGGCAAATTCTCGGTCTTGTCGTGAGATAGGTGGTAGTTCACCCCGGTGACTGTAGTGGCCAGCAGCTCTTGTAGGGCTGCTTCGACAAGGCGATCGAGCATGGTGACGGCGGGCATATATTCTTTACCTTGTCACCAGATAGGGCGAATGGATGGATCGAATGTGACCATAGTTTTACAGCCCGCCCCACCATGCGGAAATGTTGGGGTGTAGTGGTATCGCTTGACGCAATCGGGCCAAGTCATCGTGGCCTTTCCCCTGGCTGCCTTCGGCGTATCCACGGATCGATCATTATCCTCAATAATAAAGGTGCAGGGTAGATCCGCCCCGGCCACGTAGTTTACGGCCTCATAAAAATGGCCTTCGTCCTCAGCTCCATCGCCCAAGAAGCACCACACTTTTGCCGAGCTTCCCTGCTCTTTTAATGTGTGCGCCACTCCGGCCGCTATCGCGCAAGTGCCAGCCAACACGCTTGACGTGTAGAAATTCAGTTTACGGTCAAAGACAAACATGGAGCGACCTTCTTTAATCATCTGCTCGAGCACGTCAGGATTTCCGCCAGCGAGCAGATAGTGGTAGTGGGATCTGTGGCTTGAGAAGATCCAGTCGCCCGGCTTGATGTCTTTAAATATCTCGATGAGCTGATCCTCGTTTCCACCGCATAGGTGAATTAGATATGGCAGCTTGCCCTGTTCAAATAGCGCCTTAATGCGCAATTCAAAATCAATCAGATCCTGCTTGTTCATACAAAAGCATCGTGACTATCGGTGGCCAGCTTTTCAAACAGCGCCACCTTGGCGTGATTGGCGCATTCGTGCAGGCAACTAACGCCAGGGTTAAAGTTTTTATGCCATGCTCTTGCCTCTTCTCCGAACCATGCTTGGCTAAAGGATTGATCCTTCATAGAGGCGATCCGGCCGTGATTGCTGTATGCGGTATTGTGGCATGCGTAGATATTAAGATCCGCACCTACCACGCAAACGGCCTGAGCGTAAAGACAGCGATGGAATGGCCGAACGGGCGACTTGCTTGGGCTATCCAGATCGTAGGTCGTGTTAATGGTAAAATATGAATCACAAAAGGATTGGCATTCGGCCAGTTGCTCTCTCACCCTAGTTGCAATCGTGTTGTGATATTCTTTAAAGTTCTGCACGTACACGGGAGAAAAGCGGACATTACTTACGCCTGAATCTTTTAGCTGTTTAGCGAAAGGAACTAGCCCCTCGTAATTGTAGCGGGTAATAATAAAGTTAATCCCAAGATCGCAGCTCTCCGTTTTCGTGTTAGAAAAATTTTTAATATTCTGCATCACGGAATCAAACGATCTGTCAGGCACGTTACGGCTCGACGCCATCTGCTCTGCGCTTGTGTAGTCCATCGAAATCCTGACCCACTTTGCCTTGCCCAATACTTCCGCCCTTTCCCCCGCAAGCAGTTGGCCGTTGGTAATAATGGATAGATCTAATCCAGACGAGACTGTCTTAGTCATAATCTCGACAATGTCTTTATGCAGCAAAGGCTCTCCGCCACCGCTAAAAGTGACGGCCTTTGTTCCTATGTTTGAAAGATCCTCTATTAGTTCTAGCGCCTTATCTCGTAGCATCACGTCCCGTTCGTTCATGCTGGTGTGCATGCCAGCCTGTAGGTGCAAGTCAGGCCGATCCTTAGGCCGAGTTGTGCCGTCAGAATACACGCAGAAACGGCAGGCGTGGTTACAGATATTCGTCGGCTTAATCCGCACGTAGATGGGTGCGGTAATAATATCGTCGCGAAAGCTGGCAATCTTATCCGGGAACGAAAAGATTTTAAGGTCGCTGTACTTGTTCTGCTTCAACACTCATCCTTTCGCTCGACCAGCATGGTGGATGTTCCAGCGCTCAGTCTATGCAGTGCGTTTTGATATTCGCTGACTACGCTTTCCTTGTTTAGTTCGACGATTGGAAAATCGATCATTTCCCTGAGAGCTTCGGTGAAGTCCTGCGTATGGGTCGGCCCCGTGTAGAGCGGTTTAGTTTTGTTTCCTATAACTACCCGCAAGATGGCGGCCGGCTTGAATTGATTGCAGCTAATGTGCTGGGCTGCGCCTAGGTGATTCACGATGGCATCCAGCGCATTTAGAATAAAATCCATTCGCTCAATAAATACGACGGGTTTCAGCCCGGCTAAACTTAGCCCCGTGGCTAGTCCCACCATTAGATTTTCAGCGACAGGTGTTTCAATCAGTTGCGAATGCGCAACATTATTAAGCGTGCCTGCTGCCCGGCCGCCTATCTTCACCCCGTAGCCTATAAACCTAACGGCCGGATCGGCCGCCAATAAATCCATCGCCTGAGTCAGCTCCTTCTTCAAAGCAACCCCTCTTCTGCAAGAATATGCATGGCGTGAAATGCGCTCCTAGCCATCTGACCGCGTTCGGTAAATATGACTGTCTCGGTATCTGCACACAGCAAATGAAAGGCGTCTTTGTTGTGTACGTTAAGGCACGGCCAGCTCGGCCCGGTGGATGTTCCGATGACGGCTTTGGCCTTGGCAGCCGTCGCCCCTATCCAAGTCACATTCTTGCCATCAAATGCAGGGCATAATCCAGTAGCGACTGTGCTAATTACACGATGACCCTTGCTAACTAGCTTAGATACTAGGTTGCGAAAATCGTCGGGGTTAAAGTTTGTAAATTGACCAGACAACCCTGGAGAATTTATCACAACGATGTCGAAATCTGGCACCATCGGAATGAAAGAATCTAAGGCCGGATAGTCAAACAGGAGGTCATCGACTTTCCCGATCGGATTCTTTACGCACATCCTGCTGGCCAGTTCCTCAAACCAACATAGATGAAATTTGGCAAAGTTTAATTTATCTGGGTGACTCTCCCAATATCCGCCTGCATTACGCCAAGAATCAATGCTATTGGCCGGCGCTTGATCGATGGGCCTAATGTGTAGGCGTAAAGACATGTCGCTTCGCAATGCATCAATTTCCTCAAACCTACACAGCCCAGGGTTATAATAGTGCGTGATCTCAAGATCTGGATTTTGCAGGCATAGCCGACGTAGAAAGTTTAACTGCACTAGGTTGTCGCCCAAACGCAGTGCGTTGTGCGTGTGAATCACGGGTTCCGCTTCTTAAATATCTTTTCGCCAAGCTCGTAGTTTTCTTTTGCGTTGTGGCGCTTAAATTCCGCGTCCTGCGCTGCGCCCGTAAAGAACGGATTATTGTGGGTGAATACGATGTCCTTGGCGGAAATGATCACGCCGTCGTATGCGGCTCTCTTGGAAAATTCGTCATCCGAGAAAATTCCCGAGCAAGCGTCATATTCAGAAGCAAACATGGTGCCCTGATCTTGCAGCCGTGCTTTAGTTAGGATTGCCATGCACAGCAGATCGTCTTTGCGATGGCCGTCTGAAATCGCCATTACCTTGGGCTTGCTGGTATCGCCAATCCTGTCGCTGATTATCTTGTCCCAATGCAGCGGAGGATCCCAATCGTCGGAGCCTTGAATAATAATTTCGCCAACGGCTTTATCGGCAGCCCGATTCCATGCGGCAATGCACCCACCCTTGCCGATGATGGGGGCCCAAGGCTTGAGCGCATCTGACTTGGGATCATCATCGTCGCACGAAAAGATCCACTCCACGCTGGCCGGATCGGCGGCTTTTTTCATCCATAGGATGCGCTGATTGATGGCTTCCTGCGGACGTCCGCGAGTGGCATGACAGATGCTGATCTTTACCGGCTTCTGTGCCCGCCACATGTTCTCAATTTTTTCCGCCTCGGCCGTATCGCCCACGGCCTTGCAGGCCGCCAGGTATAGATCGATGCACTCAAAATCATAGACGGTGCGCTGGGCATTCCAGATCTTCACGCCCGGATCCGGCTGAACCATCGCAGACTTAAGCAAGTGATAAGCCTGTACCCACGCACCGACGCTGGCCTCTTCTCTGGCTAGAAAGTAAATCGCCTCTCTTCGCCCGGGGTTCATCTGATGTGCCTTATGGTATAGTCCGATCCTGACTGTGCGATCTTGGGTAGCTGTGGCTTGATTGCAGGCGGCCTCGTAAGCCAGCGTTGCCTCTTGCCCCGGCCAAACGGCCGCCACATGTGACCACGGCTCTGATTCCGTCCTGCGATTGCCTAAGAATAGTTCCTGCTGATAGTAGTAAGCATACTTGCCTGCCTCGCTCAACTGACCTTGCAGAATGCGCAGATTTCGATCAGCGCTGTTTGGCTTATAGCCACCGGGGTGATGCTCCACCCACACTGCCTGCTCGCCCACAGATTCCAGCCCAGCATTAGGCAACAGCGCCTCATGCACTGCATAGTTCCACCTCCCAGACCATACGCCGTCTATACGCCGCACCATCCTTTCACGTATTGGCCTTAATTTGGCGTTTATAACGTCATAAACGCCCGCATAAATGCCGAGCTTCGGATTCTGTTCAAACGCTTCTACGGCCCTTTTAAAAGCGTTTTTGAGGTCTTTATGGGGCAAATCATCGCAATCCACCCATACCGCATAGTCGCCGGTGCAGGCATCCAGTGCGGTGTTGCGGGCAGCGGCAAAGTTATCAACGTGGGGCCAGCTCGCACCTGCCAGTGCGTTTTTATATTCGACTATCTTGGCTCCTGCCTTTTCAGCAATCTCCCGCGTGCCGTCGTCAGGTCGGCCGCCCTGGGCAATGCAGACTACTAGCTCGTCGCAGAATGGTTTAAAGGCGGTAAGGCAGCGGTCTATGAATTGCGCCTCGTGCCCGGCAATCATGTAGATGGAGATTTTAGGATTTCGAGTGGTCATTCTAAACCTCTCGCAACCCGAGCACGTAACTACCGACAGAAGTATCAATCGACGCCACCCGATAGCTGACCGAGTTGGCCAATAAAATAGATCCAATCGTGGGAGCTGTGGCTAAATTAGCCACGTCGATGGTAAAGGTGGAGTTTAGATCCAGATCAAACCCGCCCAGCTCAACTGCCTGCTTTCGTGTAATCGTAGAAAGAATGCCCGTGACGCTTGTCGATCCGATGGTCGCCGCTGTGCCCGTCTGGTCGTAAAGAGCGGCTAAACTTTCTTTTAGGCATTCCGTAAATTCAGACATGTGAGGATTTCTTAAAGTGGAAAGGGCGGTGAGCCTTTCAGCCCACCGCCCTCCCCGAGTGAATTAGCTGCCGTTGATACGCACGAGGCTGTTTGGCTCTCCGGCTTTGACGCCGTAGATCAGAGCGTAGGTGCGTTGGAGCTGACCTTTTACCACGTCGTAGTTCTCACGAACTTGGACGGACAGGCCAGTGCGGGGTTCCGTCACCACGCTGATGTCTCCAGGGATCGGGACACCAGTGGGGACTTCTGGAACGCGAGCCGCGATCAACAACGCTTCCTGCTGGGCGAAGAATCCGCCAAGCGTAATGCTGTTGGAAGGCACTGCGCTGTACTGGTTGATGTTGAATCCAGCCACGTTGCCGATCCCAGCCGTGCGAACGAGGTCGCCGGTGATCTGAGGATTGGCCACCACGGTGCTGTCATTCAAGAGTGCGCCGTAGAAGCTGGGGTTAAGAACAGCGTACCGGCCATTGATCGGGACGTTGTTGTTGTTGAGGGTGATTCCGGCCGACACTACCGAGCGGTAGGTGAAGGCGCTGGAAGCAACCGTCAACGCGTTGGTGTAGGTCGAGGAAGTTACAAGAGCCAACAGATCCCCAACCATTTGCAACCCGAGGGCGTGCGCGGCTGCGCCGGCAAAACGCTCGATCAGGTTGATGTTGGAGCTGGTGCGCTCTTGATCGTCCACAGAATACGAAACGTGCTTAAACTTGTTGAGAGTGATCTGCACGTCCGTCTGGGTTGTCGCAGTCGCCGCGTAACCGTTGGCCTGGGAGTAATCCTGGGCGGTGGTCGCAGAGATGCGGTGGGTGTAGATCGAGGCGTTGTACTTAGCCGCTTCGCTGCTGAAATCCGTTACGGAGTTCTTGAGGAAGCTGTAATCCGCCACGAGGATCTCGAGAGCCCTCTGAGCGATTACATTGGCATTCGTCGTTCCGATTGAGTTGGCCATTGTAGTGTTCTCCTAGTGGACTGGATTACAGTCCGAGTTTGCGGAGCAGTTCCGACCGGCGGGTCGGATTCTTTTCCGCGTTGAATTGATTGAG
>Ga0214917_10004967_pt1 | contig 14433 bp, 16 predicted proteins | sample LL_1208_BB_MetaG_FD_177983 | JGI IMG/M metagenome (GOLD analysis project Ga0214917, IMG submission 177983) | Freshwater microbial communities from Lake Lanier, Atlanta, Georgia, United States - LL_1208_BB | ecosystem: Environmental > Aquatic > Freshwater > Lake | place: USA: Georgia | collected... | reverse complement strand
CTTGATATACCAAATTCAGCGGAAGCAATTGCAAGTGCTCTAGATGTTCCTAAGAGCAGACCGGCACATAAAGGAGTAAACGAAGCACAAGAAAAAAAAAACTCAGCAGTAAAGTCCGCTAGTGGGTACTCTGTTTACCACTCTTCGTTCTCCGGTGCTGTTAAAGAAGTTTTGGATTTTGTGAAACGAAAAGGATTTGAAGTTAATGATGATGAATATTTTAACGAGGTCAGTACAGGCCCTAAAAAGCCTTCGCCTGGTAAAACTAATAAATATCACTTATCATTATATGACAAAACAGGAAATAAAATTAAAAAAATGCTACACTTTCAAGTTTATGGAATGGATGATAATAGATATGAATTAAACGCATATATTTCATAAAAACTGAAAGAGAGAATGTGTTTAAATATAGAACAAACAAAATTAAATAACTTGAGGAGTATTTCGGATGCCATCAATAACTCAAATTCGTGGTAATAAACAAATTCAAAGTACCACTATAACCAATAGTGAAGTTGCATCTAATGCAAATATTTCTTTGAGTAAAATTGAAAACGGAACAATTTTATCTGGAATTGATGGTAGAGTTTCTGATTTAGAAAACAATGCCTTTATAACTAGAGAAATTCCAAGTGGACTGGTAAACGGATCTAATAGAGTTTATACACTTGCAAATGTTGTAGTTGCTGGAAGTGAGCAAGTTTATTTGAATGGGCTTTTACAAGATCCTGGCGCTTCTGATAGTTATATAATCGCCGGTACAACAATAACATTTAATACAGCACCTTTGACTGGTGATGAAATTCACGTATCTTATGCAACCGGAAACTATCTAGTAGCACCTGGCGGACTAATTGGCGGAAACGGCGGCGGTGGTAGTCCGGTTAGCACTTTTACAAAACAAGTTTTGACAACGAATGGTTCGACAACACAATTTGCATTACAGTATTCCGTAACTTATGCTTCTTCTTTACTGGTTGTTAGTGATGGTGTTATACAAGAACCGGATGTTTCATATTCGGTTAATGAATCCGGTAATACAATTATATTTAATTATGCACCTCAAGCCGGTGAACGAGTTTATATCGTTTATTTGGCCAATTAATAATTGAATTGTGGAATCGTGAAAAAATAAATATCTTTCTATAAAGATGTAGATTGATTTAGAACTTTAATTTTTTTTAGGAAACCACAATGGTTCAATCACAAATTCGTGGTAATAAACAAATACAATCTGGTTCCATAACCAATGTCGAAATTGCGTCTGATGCAAACATTGCTTTAACTAAATTGCAAAATGGTACCGTACTATCGGGACTTAACAATCGTGTTTCTAATCTTGAAGCTGATTCATTTATTACCAGAGAAATACCTAGTGGTTTGATAAACGGATCTAATGTTACTTTTACATTAGCAAGTACACCCGTTTCCGGTAGCGAACAAGTTTTTATAAACGGACTATTGCAAGATCCTGGCGCTGGTAATAGCTATACAATTTCTGGCTCTACGATCACCTTTCTTAGTGCTCCATTGACGAACGATGAAATTCACGTCTCGTATGCTACGGGTAGTTATTCGGTAACGCCTTCAGATTCTGTTTCTAATAATAATTCACAATCTGCATCTAATGCGTCTTATGGAACAGTTTTAAGTGGTGAAAGTACTTTTGGTACTTGTCAGGGCTCTTCTGTTGTTATAAGATCTGATGGTTATATTTTAACATTTGGTAAAAACTCATATGGACAATTAGGTCTTGGTGATATCGTTGATAGATTGTCACCGAGAATACTAGGTAGCGACACAAATTGGAGTAAAGTCGCCGGCGGCGAATATATAAGCGGCGGCGATCAACAAAATTTTTGTTTGGCCTTAAAGACCAATGGAACAATCTGGTCTTGGGGATATAATAATTCGGGACAATTAGGGGTTGGTGATACAACACAAAGAAACTCTCCCGTACAAATAGGAAGTGCCACAAATTGGAGCAAAATCGCCGCCGGTAGTTGGCACGCCACTGCGATCAAAACGGACGGAACACTTTGGGCCTGGGGGTATAATTCTTACGGAAACATAGGAGACGGAACTATCACTCAAAGAAATTCTCCAGTTCAGGTTGGAAGTGCTACAAATTGGAGTAAAGTAGACTCCGCTTGGCATAATCTGGCCATCAAGACCGATGGAACTCTCTGGGCTTGGGGGTGGAACACCTACGGTCAACTAGGACTAGGAGATACTATTAATAGAACCTCGCCCGTTCAGATAGGTAGTGCGACAAATTGGGTTGCTGTATCGACGGGTTGGGGACATTCACTTGCTATTAAATCCGATGGAACTCTCTGGGCTTGGGGATATAACGCTAACGGCCAGCTAGGACTAGGAGATACTACTAATAGAACCTCGCCCGTTCAGATAGGTAGTGCGACAAATTGGAGCAAAGTTAGTGGTGGAACATACTGTACTATGGCAATTAAAACTGATGGAACGCTCTGGGGATGGGGTGACAATACTTATTATAAAATTGGAGATGGTACAACAGTACAAAGAACTTCTCCTATTCAAGTAGGCACTGCCACAGATTGGAGTATTGTAAATGTAGGCGTTGGACACATACTGGCCGTAAAAACAAATGGAATTCTTTACAGTTGGGGTGAAAACTCTTTCGGACAATTAGGACACGGAATTACAGTTCAAAAATATGGTCCTGCTAAGGCAGAAGTCGATCTAGACGTTTAAATAAAAGGGGAAATTAAATGACACAATCACAGATTCGTGGTAATAAACAAATACGATCTGGTTCTATAACCAACACAGAAATTGCGTCTGATGCCAATATTGCTTTAACTAAAATTGAAAGCGGTTCTGTACTATCAGGACTAAACGGAAGAATTTCCGATTTAGAAAATAATGCTTTTATAACTAGAGAAATTCCTAGCGGTTTAATTAATGGATCAAATCGAGTTTATACATTAGCAAATCCTATCGTTGCCGGAAGTGAACAAGTATTTCTTAACGGCTTATTACAAGATCCAGGTGCCTCCGATACCTATACTATCGTTGGTACAACAATAACATTTAATGCAGCACCTTTGACAGGTGATGAAATACACGTATCTTACGCTAGTGCGGATTATATGGTAGCACCGGCTGGTGCAGGAAGTGGTAATGGTTCCAGTTCTTCCGGAAGTCTTGACTATGGCACAATCTTTTCTGGTCAAAATGCTTTTGCCGGAGCAGATGAATCTTCAGCTATAATTAGATCCGATGGTGCTCTTTTCACCGTAGGAAATAACCAGGAGGGTCAACTAGGACAAGGTGACACTACTAATAGACATTCACTCAGAAGAGTAGGTAGTGAAACGAATTGGACTAAAATACATGCCAATAAAAATAGAAGAGCATCAGCGGCGTTCCGAGATTTTTATATTGCAATAAAGTCAAATGGAACACTTTGGTCTTGGGGTAGAAATGATTTTGGACAATTAGGACTAGGAGATACGACTAATAGAACCTCTCCTGTACAAGTAGGAAGTGATACTTGGACTATGATATCACTAGGCGATGCACACGCATTAGGAATTAAAAGTAATGGAACGCTCTGGGCTTGGGGTGCAAACGGAGCCACTGGTTGGTCAAGACTTGGTGATGGTACAACAACACAAAGAAATTCACCAGTTCAGATTGGCTCCGACACCAATTGGAGCAAAATCGCTGCCGGTTCTACACACGGATTGGCAATAAAATCCAATGGAACACTCTGGGGTTGGGGCGATAATACGTCTGGTAAAAACGGTACCGGTGCTTCCAGATTATCTCCTATACAAATAGGTTCCGACACGAACTGGGTAGATGTTGATTGTGGTTTTAATCACAGTGTTGCGAGAAAAAGCAACGGAACTCTTTGGTCTTGGGGACAAGGAGCAAATGGAGCACTAGGGCAAGTCAATACTACAGACATATACTCGCCAACTCAAATCGGTAGTGATACCGATTGGAGCAAGATATTTTGTACTGATTTTTGCAGTTTTGCAATCAAGACCAATGGAAAACTCTGGGGCTGGGGGCATAATGATTATTATATGTTAGGTGATGGTACAACAACACAAAGAAATGCACCAGTTTTAATTAGTGTCGATACCGATTGGAGCGAAGTCCGTGGCGGTAGATATCACACACTAGCAAGCAAGACCGATGGAACACTATATGCTTGGGGAAATAATGGATTAAGTGAATTATGCGATGGTACAACTACAAATAGATATGGTTTATCTAAATCTGAAATAGATCTCAAATCCTAATTTTTTAAGGAAATCAAATGGCACAATCACAACTACGTGGTAATAAACAAATACGATCTGGTTCTATAACCAATACAGAAATTGCGTCTGATGCCAATATTGCTTTAAGTAAAATTCAAAGTGGCAATACGATTTCGGGATATGATGGTAGAGTTACTAGCTTGGAAAATGATGCGTTTGTGACTAGAGAAGTACCTAACGGTTTGATAAACGGATCTAATGTTACTTTTACCCTGGATAATACTCCTGTCTCCGGTAGCGAACAAGTTTATCTCAATGGACTATTACAAGATCCTGGTGCTGGTAATAGCTATACAATTTCTGGATCTACTATTACATTCCTAAGTGCTCCATTGACCAATGATGAAATTCACGTATCTTATAAGACTCAAAATTATACAACAGATCCTAATTCCGCATCTGCACCAGCAGTAAGTGTTAATTATGGTACACTTTTATCCGGAGATTATACATTTACTGGGGCGGATAAATCAAGTGCTATGATTAGATCGGATGGCGTACTTTTAACGATTGGTGCTAATAATTACGGACAGTTAGGTCTTGGCGACACCGTTGATAGATACACACCTAGAAGAGTAGGTAGCGATACAAATTGGAGTAAAATATCCGCCAATAAATGGAGAGGTAGCGCAGTTAGAGTAATTGATTTTCATATTGCGCTAAAAAACAACGGAACGTTGTGGTCATGGGGCAGAAATGATCTCGGACAATTGGGTCTAGGTGATACGACACAAAGAACTTCACCTGTTCAAATTGGAGTCGTCACAACTTGGAGCAAAATTGCAGTAGGAAATGCTAATGTGAGTGCCATAAGAACCGATGGTACGTTGTGGAGTTGGGGGTATAATGCCGATGGCAGATTAGGTGATAGTAGTACTACACAAAGAAATTCACCAGTACAAATAGGAAGTGCGACTAATTGGAGTGAGATTTCGGCGGGTGGCAATCATACCGTTGCAATTAAGACCAACGGAACATTGTGGGCATGGGGCAACAATTCACAATATCAGCTAGGAGATGGTACAACAACACAAAGAACCTCGCCAGTACAAATAGGAAGTGCGACGAATTGGACTAAAGTTGCATGTGGCGGTGGGGCTACTAATCTTGCACTTAGAAGTGATGGAACACTGTGGTCTTGGGGTTATGGTCTATATGGCGCACTAGGACACGGAAATACCGCAGATAAAACCACACCTACTCAGATAGGAAGTGCCACCAACTGGAGCAAAATATTTTCTACTGAGTATTGCAGTTTTGCTATTAAAACCGATGGCACACTATGGGCATGGGGATATAATGATTATTGGATGTTGGGTGATGGGACTAGCACACAGAGAAATTCACCAGTTCAAATTGGTACGGATACCGATTGGAGTGAAGTTCGTGGTGGTAGATTTCATACATTAGCAAGCAAAACTGATGGAACATTACATGCTCTCGGCGGTGAAAATACTCATGGACAATTGGGTGATGCCACCAACAGAAATAGATATGGTCCGGGCAAATCGGAAGTTGATTTAAATTCATAATTTTGAATACACAAGGAGAAAACTAAAATGTCGCAAACACAGATTCGTGGTAATAAACAAATACGATCTGGTTCTATAACCAATACAGAAATTGCATCTGATGCTAACATTGCTTTAAGTAAGATTGCAGGAGGTACCGAATTAAATAATCGTGTGACCGATCTTGAATCCGATGCCTTTGTGACTAGAGAGGTTCCTAGTGGTTCAGTAAATGGTTCTAATGTTACTTTTACCTTGGCAAACACACCTGTTGCGGGTAGCGAACAAGTTTATCTCAATGGACTATTACAAGATCCTGGTGCTGGTAATAGCTATACTATTTCCGATTCTACGATCACTTTTCTTAGTGCTCCATTGACGAATGACGAAATTCACGTCTCATATGCTACAGGCGATTATATGGTTGCTCCTGGCGGATCTAGTGGTTCCGGAAGTTTTAGTCCATTTGTGTGGTCTACATCCGAACAGGTATATCCACTGGAAAAGGGCGTTGGTGGTGTTACTCTTTATGCAAAAGAAGTTGACTTCGGTGCACTTCCCGCTAGTGGACTCAAGGCAGTTGCTCATAATATAACAGGATTGACAGGCAGCAAAGTACACAGGATGGAAACATTTCTTAGAAGCAATAGTTCTTCTGTAATTTTTGGCGAGATTCAAACCGCACAAGGATCTGGATGGGGATCGATGGTCTCTTATCTCACTTCCACTAATTGTGTTATTGAAGCCAGCGGATGGCAATCTCATACCGGAGTTTTCAGAATAATTTATTCAAAATAAAATTGATTTAAGTGTTTAATTTTTATGACATATTTCGTACTTACAGATAGTAATTTTTTACTCTTTGCATCTAAGAGTTATACTAATCCAGTTTGCTTGAATCTAAAAGAGTTTCATTCAGACCTAAGAAGAATTAGATATATTCATAGATTGATCTGTAAGTACGAAAAAACCGGAGACATAAAAGAAAGGTTGATGTTAAATCATTTAATATCATTCTATAATTATTTTGATGTTGAATCCGCAACCAAAATGCTCTTCTTTAAGTTGCCAGAAAAATACTGGCCTCAATTAAAAACTTTTCTTTTGTATTTAAACTATATGCCAACGCATATACATAATATTAGAACATCTCCGGTGGACTCTTCTCGTATTATGATAGATTTTACAATAGTTGAAAAGTTGAGAAACATATGAAAACTTATAAAGTAATATTGTCTGAGTCTTCATTTGTTTTTAATGTTGGTTTTTTGTATTTCTTTTTAAAAAAACTAACAACACCGTTCGAGAAAACAAAAGCATACAAACTTGGAATCATAGACGATCAAGGTAAAAACTTAATTCCAAGAAAAAGGTTCACCACAACAGAACAAGAAAATGCATACACATTATTTGATGTTGTCATTTTTAATATCAAAAAAATGATAGAAAAATTACCATTCGGCAAGAGTCGTATTGCCACATTTGCCGCCGCATTGTGGCTACTAAAAGAAGAAAAGAATGTCAATTCATATTTGAAAGAAAATGTGGTTGAGTCAAAATTTTTAAACTTTTTGGATGAAATTGAATCTTGTGATAATGTAGAAGAAATATTAAATTCACTTGAGTCTGAATTGAAGAAAGAAGATGCTCCGGTCAATAGTGTTGCCGGTGGTGGTGTTCAAATGTATTCACCTCCTCTACAAATGGTCTCAAGAAAGAAAAAAAAGTTTGCAAATTTCAAATAAATGTTGCTATAATACAATTATTCGGTACATTTATTAATCTGAAACTACAGGAATCTTATGAGTGAAAATGATGATATCACATTAAAATACGAAGATGTTGCAAATTTAGAAGAAGGAAAGATATATCCATTCTATGGTGTCATCACCAAAATATTAGAAGAAGAAAACGAAATAATCACTAAATTCCAATTAAACTTTGAATCAATAGTTTCCGTTGATCTGAGAGGTCAAAAAGATTATTCCGATACCATAAAACAAAGAATTTTTGAGCCAGGAATCTTTATGTCAACTTTTCACGGTGTGGAAGGTGGCGTTCCTAATCTGAGCTGTTCGACAATAATTTTTGGAAAGAGACAGGAAACTCTAGAACAATGAACACAAAAGAAGTAATCTCAATTTTACAAGAAAATATATTAGAAACTAAAGATAATATTTTTACCAAGTTTGAGCGTGATCGGTATTTAAGCGTGTTGTCTAAGCAAATAGAAATATTAAATGAAGTTAAACAAATGCTGACCGAATCTGCGGACAAGCAAGAAATATTTAAAATGGGATTAATAATTATTTCATTATCGTATATGGTGGACGATAATGTTGAAATGCCTTCTACTATGATCAATTAATGCGATTAGCATAAATAATTATAGTTTGTTTTACTTATTCACTCCACTATGCAGGCCATATTCATATATAACAACTTAAAGGTTGATACTTTTAATTTAAGAGATCAACCTTTTCCAGGATTTGAACTATTAACTTGGGAACACGAAAGTTATATTCACGGTACTTTATGGGACATAGGACTAGATGCTGGTTATACAGAAATTGGCATAGATAATGTCTATGGTCAAATTTGGCTAACCGATTCTATAGATCCATTGCAAGAATTGTCATATTTTCTGGGATATCCAAATAGAACTTATCAGAAGAAAATGAGAGCCATTATTAATGATGATAATAACTTGATCAAAGAACAAATTGATGCTACAGTATACATACTGAAAGAAATAAGACCCGAATACAAAAGAATTAATGATGGAAAATGGTTCCTGAAAAGAGGATAATATGGACCCCGCTTTGTTATATGCCGCACTATTTAAGTTTGTTAGAAGTAAAGTCTTTGCTTACGGCTTAGTTTCACTGTCTCTTTTTGGTTGGTACAAGTATACAGATTGGACTATCAAAAGTCTAAGAGATAAAACCGAACAACAAGCAATAGAAATTAGAACCTTGAACGAAGCACTGAATAATGTTCGACAAGATTATGAGAACGTTACAAAAAGTATGAAAAGATTGGAAGTAGAAAAGGAAAGAAGCGTATCTAAGTTAGAAGAATTGCGTAAGACTATCTACAGAGAGAATCAAAAGAAAAAGAGTTTAGAAGAACTTGCAAAAAGTAAAACACCTATGGTGGAGAAGCGAATAAACGAAGCGACCGAAAAGAAATTAAAATGTTTTGAGAAATTAGTTAAAGGTGAATTATGCGAAGATTAATTCTAATTTTAATCATTTTATTTTGTGGTTGTTCCGCACATTCAAATAAATTGCCACACAATAAACCAAAATTAAATCTAACTCTACCAGATGAGTTAAAACTAGACTCTGTTAAATTTATTGTTGTACATAAGGACAATGTAGAAGAAGTTTTTCGTCTTATGGAATCCAAAGAAGAAACGCCTGTACTAATAGGATTGACCGGCGATGACTATAAGAATTTATCTGTAAACATACAAAAGATAGAAAATGTATTGCGTGAATACAGAAAAACTGTTATTCTGTATAAAGAATATTATGAAAAATAATAATTATAATGTTTTATCTAGATCAAAAGTATTTGATGATTCTATCAACCTCTCTGAGTAGATTCTCGGATAAGGGTAATCACGTATATAATTGTAGATGTCCTCTCTGTGGCGATTCTCAAAAAAATAAATTAAAGGCCAGAGGTTACTTTTATGAAGTCGATAAAGGTATAGCATATAAATGTCACAACTGTTCATATAGTGGATTTTTCAGTCAAGTTTTACAGCAATTAAACCCTACATTATATTCTCAATATTCACTTGAGCGATTGAATGATTCTCCGATAAAATCGATTCAACCGAAGAAGGAAAAGGTTGAAACCAAATATAAAGATATAAATTTAAAAACTCTATACGATAGTAAAGATGACGTTACAAGATACGCATTAGCTCGTGGATTAAAACTTACAGCGATAAAGAGGGTATATTCTTGTCCTAACTTTAGACGATGGTGCGTTGAACAATTTGGCGAAAAATATTCAAAAGTTTCCGAATCCGCAAAGTTGCTACTACCTTTCTATGACATAGAAGGTAATCTAGTTGGCGCACAAGGTAGAAGCATAGATCCTAAAGAAAATTTAAGATACGAAACCGTAAAGCATCCAGAAGTAGAGTCTATGATTTTTGGACTCGATCAATGGAATAGAAATATTACCACAAAAATTGTTGAAGGTCCAATTGATTCTTTGTTTCTGAAGAATGGTTTAGCCGTTGCATCTTCCGATTTAAAGAGAGCGAAGAAGATACTACCACAACTTAATATAGAGAATACGGTTTTTTGTTGGGACAATGAACCTAGAAGTCGAGAAATTGTTAAACTGATCGAAGAAGCAATTGATAATGGTTTTCGTGTTTTTATATGGCCAAATAATATACTAGGTAAAGATTTTAATGATGTTGCAAATACGGGCGTTGACATCGAAAGAATGATAGAAGATAATACCTTTTCGGGCGTTAGAGCACGACTAGAATTTACTAGATGGAAAAAAGTCTAAGACTTTTTTACTTTTAATCCTGGCCAATTATTTAATGGAGAACCTTCATTTCCCCAATAGTGAAATGAAATCTTAAAATCTTTGTAATCTTTCGTTTGAAAAACGAATTCAGTTTTTGATAATACAAATATTCGTATTGAGCCTCTGTTGCTATATGCAATTTGTCCTATTTTGTTGATCTCTTTTCCAAATTCTGTATTAATATCTGCTGAGATATTGGTCAGCAACCAGAATAATATGCTATTAACGGTTGGTTTGGCATTTAATTGTTTAGATCTCCCTAATTTAGATTCCGGTAGATATTTGTACATATCTTCGTTTGTGTCAAATCTTGATACAAAATCTTCTAATGATGATTTGTCAAATTTTTTGATTATTTTTTTATTTTTAATAATTCCTAATGTACTTGTCATGTTGGAAATATATTCTAGAAATCCGTATAAATCTTTTTTTGCTAATAATAAAAGTGCAGTAATAATTTTCTTTTCTTTTGGAACAGATGTTTTTTTGATATATTGTTCTAGCTCTTCTTTTATATGAGATACAGAATTTCCAGAACCAAATACTTCAACATTGGAGCTTTTACTTCCTTTTACGGACATTTTCGTGTCATTTTCTTTATAGTCAAAGACTTCGTTTATTTTACCAGGAAAAAATACAGATTTAGCTTTTCTAGACGACAATGAATCCATACCACACAAAACTTCTCCAAAATCATTTCTAATATTATTCATCGTTTGTTCATCAATTGATTGCAACAATTTAGAATCAAACTTTTTTTCTTTTGCCGCAATTGATAGAAGCATTTTGCATATTTGTTTTAATTCTGTTGGCAATTTTGTTTGATCTAATGATTTTGTAACTATTTTTAACAAATCAGATTTACTCTTGAAATCAACCTCAGTTATTTTTAAATTACTTGGAGTTAATTGTTTTTTTTCTACTCCACCCTTTGATTTGGGAACTATTACATAGAACTTTTCTGGCTTAGTAACTAGAAAGGCTTGACCAGATTGTGATGCATTTGATGGTTCGTATGAGTATTTCTCTTTTGTTAAAATTTCTATAGTTTTTTCCGCATTCTTGGTTCTTACGACAGGAAATCGTAAGGTTTTGGCCTTCCTACTATCAATCTTAAAATCAATATTAGAATTTTTTAATAATTCTATGAATTCGTGAAATTTGTCCATTGATATTCTAATGATAGTGTGTTATTATTCTATTTATTTTACCAATAATTTATCTATTTCACACATAAACATTATGAATGAAATAAAAGTTTTAGACAAAGGATTTATTCGTCTTGTAGATCATATGGGCGATGATAATACTATCGCAAGATCTGCTAGAGTTTCATATGCTAAGGGCACAAAGAGCGTACAAGATGATAAAAACTTAATTCGATATCTTTGGAGGAACAAGCACACAAGTCCATTTGAAATGGTAACATTTACCTTCCACGTAAAATTGCCAATTTTTGTCTCTAATCAGTGGGTTCGTCACAGAACTTGGTCCTTTAATCAGATATCTGGTAGATACTCTGAGATGCCAGACGAATTTTATGTACCGCAAGAAGAGCATTGCACCTTTCAAAATCCAAACAATAAACAAGGTGGTACGAATGATCAGATAACTACTTTGAACATTAAGAATCCTAATGATTGGTGGGATTGTTTTACTCCAGAACAAATGGCAGATTCTTGGTCTTGGAAAGAAGTGTTTGAGAATGAACAAAAAACTATTCGCAATCAGTATGAAAAACTACTCGGTACTGGAATGAGAAGAGAACTGGCTAGAATTAATCTGCCATTGTCTCAATATACCGAAATGTACGCATCCGTAGATTTACATAATCTTTTGCATTTCTTGAGACTAAGATTAGACGATCACGCACAATATGAAATAAGAGTTTATGCTGAAGCATTACTAGAATTAATTAAACCTATAGTTCCTGTTACTGTAGAATCATTTGATGAATATACTTTACACTCTATGCAATTACATAAAAAAGATATAGAAGCACTAAAAATTGTATTGCGTGATGCGCTGAAAGGTGATACTCTCTCTTCAGAAAAAATAGAAACTTTGACTAAATCATTATTTGAAAATAAAAGAGAATTTTCTGAATTTATTTCAAAAATTAATAAATTGGTTTTAGGTTAGTTCTATAAATACATCACATTGTTTTTTAGTGTGTTAATTATGAAATCATTTTCCTCATTCATCACAGAAAAGAAATCTATTAGTAAAGAATTCGCAAAGAAAGTTGGCGACGAGCTAAACGTCAATTGGAATGATATAGATTTAGAGCAATTAAGAAAGGGAATGGAAGTCGAACAAGAACACGACGATGGTTCCGAAACTGATGTTATTCCAGGTTCACACGATTTTCATAAGATTGCAAAAGTTGCATTAGCACATCTCAAAGAACTTCCTGATTATTATGATCGTCTTGCAAAGATGGAAAAATAATACAATTCTTTTTTTTATACTTGGGGGTTATTATGTCGAAGTCTCTTCCTACGGACTACCAGACTTACATTCATTTGAGTCGATATTCAAGGTGGTTGCCAGATAAGAACCGAAGAGAAACATGGGAAGAAACGGTCAAGAGATACTTTGACTTTTTCGATAAACATCTAAAAGAAAATTTTGCATTTTCATTCTCCTTTGAAGAAAGGAAAGAACTAGAAGAAGCAGTATTAAATTTGGAAGTAATGCCCTCGATGAGAGCTTTGATGACAGCAGGGCCTGCATTGGAGAGATGTCATGTTGCCGGATACAATTGCTCCTTTATTGCAATCGATACGCCTAGAGCATTTGATGAAATTCTATATGTTTTAATGAATGGAACTGGCGTAGGTTTTTCCGTTGAAAGACAATTTGTGAGTAAACTGCCAGAAGTTCCAGAAGAGTTATACGAAACCGATACTACGATAGTTGTAGCTGATAGTAAGATTGGATGGGCGAAAGCATTGAAAGAATTAATTGCAATGCTTTACACCGGACAAATTGCGAGATGGGATGTTTCTAAGGTAAGACCTGCGGGAGCACCATTAAAAACCTTTGGTGGTAGAGCATCTGGTCCAGAACCATTAGTTGAATTGTTTAAATTTTTAATTAGAATATTCAAGCAAGCTAGAGGCCGCAAACTTCAATCCATAGAATGTCACGATATCGTTTGTAAGATTGCCGAAATTGTCGTTGTAGGTGGCGTTAGAAGATCTGCCCTAATATCACTGTCTAATCTATCTGATGACAGGATGAGACACGCCAAGAACGGACAATGGTGGATAGAAAATCCTCAGAGAGCACTTGCGAATAATTCAGCCGCATATACCGAAATGCCAGATGTAGGCATTTTTATGGATGAATGGAAATCTTTGTACGATAGTAAGTCCGGAGAACGTGGAATATTTAATAGAATGTCCGCACAAAAACAAGCAGACAAGTTTGGACGAAGAGAATCTAATCATAATTTCGGAACAAATCCTTGTGGTGAAATATTGTTGAGGTCTAATCAATTTTGCAATTTGTCTGAAGTTGTTATTAGATCTACAGACAGTAAAGAAGACTTACAAAGAAAAGTAAAAATAGCAACAATACTAGGAACTATTCAATCAACGCTAACCGACTTCAAATATATTTCCAAAAAGTGGAAATTGAATTGTGAAGAGGAAAGACTACTTGGCGTTTCGTTGACTGGTATATTAGACAATAACTTTACTGCACACGCCACGGAAGATCTAAAAGACTTCTTGAAGGATATGAGAAATTATTGCATAGAGATTAATCATAATTTGGCAGAAAAACTTGGCATTAATGCATCTGTTGCCACAACTTGTATTAAACCATCTGGTACAGTTTCCGCTCTGGTTAATAGTGCATCTGGTATACATCCAAGACACTCCGAATATTACATCAGAACAGTTAGAGCCGACAATAAAGATCCATTGTGTCAAATGATGAAGGATATGGGATTTCCACACGAAGCGTGTGTGATGAGACCAGATCACGTTACTGTATTTTCCTTTCCAATTAAATCTCCAGAGAAATGTTTG
>Ga0214917_10004965_pt1 | contig 14437 bp, 10 predicted proteins | sample LL_1208_BB_MetaG_FD_177983 | JGI IMG/M metagenome (GOLD analysis project Ga0214917, IMG submission 177983) | Freshwater microbial communities from Lake Lanier, Atlanta, Georgia, United States - LL_1208_BB | ecosystem: Environmental > Aquatic > Freshwater > Lake | place: USA: Georgia | collected... | reverse complement strand
AAGGTATCTGAAAACCAACTTCTCGGCAATTAAAATCTTGTTTTCTAAAATAAAAAATGTCAGTGAAAACCGAATCCCTTGTGACAACATTTTTAAAAATCCCATCATTCAATCCCCATTATGATGACAATCATTTTTCTATAATTACGATCCCAAAACCTAATTTTGAGGATATTGATGCTAACGATGCCACCCAAAAAAATATTGCTAAAAAAGGAATCCCTGATGTGGACGAGACGGAGATGTTGAACAAAAAATATAAAGTAAAATTGTGGCAAGACAAATCACAGAATTTCGACCCTAATTTGCTTCAAAAAAATATGAACAACCCGAACCAAAACACTCCCGATTACGAGGCATTTACCAAAGATATTACGTTAAAAGATGCGGTATCTAAAGCCGTTGAAATTGACAGAGAAGAACAAGAATTTAATGCTCTTGTTTTACAACAACCTTCAGATGACGAAGGAGGAGATGAAAATCCATTTGGACCATTATATGATCCATCCGAAGACGAAGGATTTTTTAGTGATCGATCGAGAGGAGGAGGTGGTGGACAAGGGGGAGATTATGAACAATATGCTCGACGATTTCGCAGAGGATTATATGCCGATTTAGGAGGAGGATATGGTTCGGAAAGAAGTGTTGGAGGTTATTCCGAAGAAGGAGAAGGATTTATACCTTTACCAAGCAGTAGTAGTGAAGATGAAGACCCCAGTATGGGGATATATAGTAGCAAAAGAGGATCGGCGGGACCTAAAGCACCAGTAGGAGCATCGGCTCGTCGTCGTGGTGGTGGTAAAATGCCGATTCAACCTGTTGTAGCAGAACCAGCGCAAGAGGGACAAGTAGCAATAGCACCACAATCGGAAGAGGGCATTTATCATGCGTTAAATGATATGATTCTTGATTACAGTAAGCCTCCGTTTCATTTAATAAAAGAAGATAACATATTAGAGAGAATGATGAGGGACATGACTGCTAAAAGAAATACATTCGAAGCCCAACTTTTAAAAAAATATGGATCGAGAGACAGAATTCCCGAAAAAATAGCCGATCGTTTACAAACAATTGATGACAAAATAAGAGAAGGAGAATTTGAACTTCAAGATCGTAGAGAAAAACGTGAAAGTAAAACAAGAAAAGGCAGAAAGAAAAAAGAGTCAACACCGAAACCACCACCAGAACAACAACGGCAAGCGAGAGGAAGAGAACGTGATATAGACAGGTTTCAACAGCGTTTGGACACTTTATATGACGATCCACCAATAGCAAGAAGAAGAACCCGACCTCCATCACCTTCACAACGTGAAAGTAAATCTCCATCTCCACCTAAAGATTTTTTTTTTCCCAAAAAAATGAAAGACGACGATGAAGTCAAAGAATTACAAGAGCGTTTTAGTAAATTAAAAGAACCGAGTATGCCTCATGCTCCCACACATAAACCGCACATGGGCGACGATGATGAGCCAATGGAGATTTACGATGAACAACTTGAACAATTAAAAGATCGTTTACTTTCTTTAAAATTGCCTACTGTTCCTACCCGCAAACCTCATATTAGTGACGACGACGATGATCCTCCTCGTATTAATCCTCGAAAGCCACCAACAAGAAGAAATAGCGATCCCAGCAGAAAAGGAGCTTTATCATTAAAGGAATTAGACGATTTACGAAAAGCCAGTAAAGAAGAAAAAACTCGCCGTCAACACGGTATGTCATCTGTAACGTTAGAAGATTATCAAAGAATTCAAACTAAATTAATGGAAACACAAGAAGAATTAAGAAGAGCACAAGGACGTGACCTCCAAAAACAATTGGAAGACGAAATTCGTCAATTAAGAGAGTATTTAGGAATTATCCATCCTGTAGTCGAAAGAGAATACCCCGTCGCTTTACAACGAATAGAACATCTTGAACAGGTAATCCAAGATTTAGAACAACAACCAGCGAAGGTTTTAAAAGATCCCGAACAACAACAACGCATAAAAGACCTTGAAGAAGAATTGGAAGAATTAAAAAGACGACCCCCACCTCCACCAGTGGTAACCAAAGATCCCAGTGATGAAGAACACATCAAAAGTCTTCAAGAAGAACTAAATCACGTCAAAGCACTTTTAAAATCAACGGAATCGGTTGCCGAGAAAAACCCACAAGCAGAAGAGGAAATAAAACAACTTCGAGGCGCAATTTCAGAATTACAAGGAATTTTAAGGGGAAGAAGTGAAATTACTGTAAAAGGAGAAGAAGAAATTCGAGAATATATTCAGAGTTTACAACAAGAAATCGAACGATTGAGAACAGAGCAGGGAGTGTATGAATTTCAGACAGGACCTTCTGTTGAAGAAGGGCTTGTGGTTTCCAAAAAAAAACGTAAACCTCATCAAAAAGGAGTAAAAGATTTTGATTGGAAAAAAGAACGAAAAGATGTTACAAAAGAATTGATAGAACGATCAAGAGAGGAACGAAAAGCAAAAAATAGAAAGCTTTTTGAAGCACAAGTAACACAACAAAATGAGATGAGTCCGTCTGAAAGAGAAATTAGACAACAAGAATCCTTTAATGAATTAATACAATTAAGAGACCAATATCCTGACAGGATTGATTACACAACCCTATCTCTTCCTGAATTAGATAACTATATGCGAGGAATTGACAATTATCGTGGCAAAATTCTCACTCATCTAAATCGATTTGGTGAAGATGAACAATTACGACGTGTGTCAAACGAAATAGGTCCATATTTGGTTGAAATGAATACTTATAAACGTCAATTACAACAACCACCTAAACCTCGAAGTCGAACACCGTCTCCTCCAAAAACAATAGCAACAACAACTTCACCTCCGCCACCACCACGTCCACGAAGTAAATCTCCCTCACAACAATCACGTACACCTGTTTTTACTGCTTCTCCACCGCCACCACCTCCACAACCACCAACGCAACCCTCTCCAAGTTTTACACAAGAAGAAATAGATCTTGCGAGACAATTATGGGAGATTTCCAGAACTGGAAGTACATCTGAACAAGACAAAGCTATAAAAGAAATGAGGAAAATATTAAGAAAAAAAGGACAAAACGGAGGAACAGAGGGTACGACAAGAGGATATTTTCAAAAGTATTATGGAAAAGATATGTTAGACGATCCTCCTGAAAGAGGCCGTCGTGGCGGGTAAATAACGATTTCCCTATTTAAAAAATCCATGTAAGAAAACAAAGAAATGCCCGTTGTACCTAAAATCAAAGGAGGGATCTCCAACGTTCAAAAAGAAAAAGAAGAAAAATACAAAAAGTCGAATTTCCACTTAACGATTTCCACCAACAAGAAATACGAGAAAGATGATCCTCATTTAGAAGACGACATGAAATATTTTGATCAAATTATCTCGGATATCTTGAATCACATTGACGGCTATGTGAAATTACCAGAAAACACGGTATGGGATGACACTACAATCAAAGACGTTGACGTGGATTATGTCGTAGAAGTCGGTAGTCAAAAAAACGGAAAACGACTTCATTGTCATATTTTATTTCGATTTCTTCACAGAACGAAAATTCAATTAGATTACGATAAAATCAAGAAACGTATTTGTGACGCATTACAAATTAATAATGTTTACATGTACAACCGTTTAGTTCGACCAACAGAGGGTCAAAATATCATGGCGTATCTTTCAAAATATCGAAACGATTAATTTCAAAAAAAAAAATATTTTTTACAAATATAAAAAAAATGTCGCATCATCGTGTAAAACATTCCTACCATCATGGACACAATCTCCCGCAAGCCCAACAAGTCACTTTGACTCCTCAAAATAACATTTTAATTTCAATTCCTTCCAGTTCTACTCCCTCTTGGGGGTCTATGTTCGTTATCGATTTTCGTGAAAAAAACTGTACCCTTCACAATATCATCTTGGAATTTCAAGTAAGTGCTTTGTCTGGTCTTACCGGTGGAACTCAACATCGCTATACCCCTGCTTGGTGGTGGTTTAATCGTATCGACGTGGTTTCCAGTCAAGGAAACGTCATTGATAGTTATTACCCCGATAGCAATTTCTGGATTCATCAGCTTTATTACAAAGACGAAGATCGAACCTTTTTCCAATCTCTGGCGACCCCTTACAACGAATCCGTTGCCTCGAATATAACAACTCGAGTGACTTTGGCCTCTGCTACCAACAACTATTATCTTCCTCTGTCAACTTTTATTGATCAAGCTTCTCCCGTATTCTTGTCCAACAAAGACGATATTCAGTTGAGGGTTTACATGAACACCCTTGCTTCTCAATATCAATATACGACAGCGGCGACATCGGGAACGGCAACTTCCAGCATTCTGTCGTGTAACGCATTGTGCCGAATCTCTCGGATGACCTCCGAAGAAGCGGGAGCGAAAGCGACCGCATTGGTCAAATCACCATTCCATTATCGTTTCCACGAATTGAAATTCCAGACCTTTTCCGTATCGTCTTCCACTACGGCTTCCAGTTTTGTATTGTCTGGTTTGATTGGTCTGGTCGATCATTTTTTCTTTGTGGTCCGCACAGCAAATCCCACAGGATCACAACAATGGACTTATACTCAAATCACTTCATGGGAATTGTTGGATTCTTCTTCCACCAATATTGTCGGAGGATCAACTCTCAAAGATGGCGTCACTCGATCTCATTTGGGACGTTTGTTCACGGAATCCAGTTATCTCCAAGAACCTCAATACCTTTACATGTACTCGTTTAGTATTGCTCCTTCTGTCAGTTACATGACGGGACAGAATTTAAATACTTATCGTTTTAGAGGAAATGAAACTCTGAAGATCAACTTTGCTTCTTCTGTGTCAGGTGTTCAGGTGGATGTTTTCGCAAATTGCCCAGCGATTCTCGAATTCTCCAACTCCCAAATTAGGAAATTGTCCGTGTAGACGGTTTGTGTAGTACTCGCATCGTACTCACGTGAATGACGCATGGATCTTCAGTAGTAACCAGTAGTATTCAGTAGTATACCAGTATGACATCAGTAGATCTTCAAGGGACCAATAGGAATTCTTTTATTTTTCTCAGATCTGATTCCCGTAAGATATTATACGAATATCGTATAATACCTTACCCCCCGCAGAGCCTACGGCGATCGTCCTTAAAAATGACGTCATTATGGTTTCGTGTGTGTATCGCATGAATCTCCCGTAATTAGACTCCCTTGAATGTTTCCAGTGTATTCCAGTGACATTCCAGTAACCATTCCAGTGTATTCCAGTGTATCCCAGTGTGTAATCAGTGTGTAATCAGTGTGTAATCAGTAAACAACGCAGTGATATGTCCAGTGAATTTTTCTTTCGTATAAATCAAAGCCATGGTGAAAACCCGTAAAGATGTTTTATTAGAAAAATACAATGAATTCCAAAACTTCTGTAAAATCCATTTCCCTAATAAACAAGTACTTCCCCTTTTAAGTGTGAACATGGATCTCGCCGATTTATGTTTTGTTATTTCCTATAACTTCAGTCCGCATTATCAGAAACATGACAAATACATTGAAACTATTACTTACCTGTCCGCTTCATATGGAATTAAATTCGAAGAGGGAGAATTAGAAGCGAAACAAAATGAAATTGGCGCATTATTAGACGATATTATTTTATTCCTAAAAAATCAATAATGGTTAACCTAAAAGTAAATCGTTTCTCTCGATCTGATTATTCCCACCAAGACACAGACGCTCAACCTAAAATGTTATCTCCCATTTCAGAAAATGATGCCGATGACGAATTCAGTCCTCCTCCTTCCGAAAAAGAAGAAGAATTCCTTGGTGAGTTTTTTAATAAAACGCAGATGTCGGAACCTGACATTCAACAAACAATTATGAAAGAAGAAAATGTCACGGCTTCCAAACCCATGATTGAAAATGTTTTTGAAACGTACAACAATTTAGTGGAACAGGACCAAGAAATGTTTGGTAAAGATTACGCTCCCATCGAAATCCCTGAGATTTCTTATGAAGAACCTGATGAACTTATGAAGTCGGTCATTGCGAAAGCCCAAGGAAATGCCCGAAAAGCCAAATCGGGATCCTCCAAAAAAGGAAAAAAGTCGGTGAACTCTTTTTTTGATTATGACGACCAAATCTTAGGGGCGGATAAACGTTTATTACTAAAAAAAATTCAACAATACAAAGTCTTATTTCCAGAAGAAACCAAAAAACTCAATCCCAAAAATGGGGCATCCGTGGAAGATCTACAATTATTGTTGGATGAAATGGAAACAATCGTTCAAGTAAATTCCATGGACAAATTCATGGTCGACTCCATTTTACATTGTTTGTCGTTAATCGAAAGCGTTTCTTCACGAATTCCACGGTACGATATTTCGGGAATGGTGGAGGCACTTAAAGCCAATCCAGAATTCCATCGTTTAGCAAAATTGCTTTTTATTAAATACGGCACATTTGTACAATGTCCTATTGAAGCCCAGATGATTTTCTTAGTGTCCACGACCGCATATTTCTGTAATGCTCGTAACCGCAAAAAAGCGGAGCTGGAAATCTATTTAAATCAACCCGTATCGTCGTAAATAAAAAATCTTAGTGTCAAATATAAAAAATGAATTTCAAATTACCTCACATGAATTTGAAGCATGTTGTTTCGCACATAGAAAGCGATGTAGCGAGTACGTACAAAACGGTTACCAAAGATATTGGTTCCGCTGGACGTTATGTGATTTCGTCTGAATTAAAAGCTTTAGACAAAATTGGAGATACCACCAAATCCGTTTTCAAAGAAATGTCTACCCCTTTAATGTTTTTGGGAATCGGGGCCGTGGCTCTTTTTATAATGACTCGCCGTTAAAAAAAAAATATTTTTTACAAATATAAAAAAATGATGATTCTATCTGAAGAAACCATGGAAAGTTTGGCCAAACCCGTGATTGCGGGCGGAGTCGCAACAGTGCTATCAATGTATTTCACTCAAGGAGATTTGTATCGCTCCCATCTACCTCTTGGTGGATTGGTTGCTTTGTCCACGTTTGGGACTCGTTATGTATCCAAATATATCCCTGACAACGATGCCAAAACATTGGAATCTCGGGCGCTTGAAATAGGGGCATCGGGAGCATTGTATTATGGATTTAAAATGTTTTCAGGACTGGGAAATGAGTACGCTACGGTCCCCCAAACTTTAGCGATTATTGTGGCATCTGACGTCATTTCCGATTATGTCGACGACATGATTTACAACCGTGCTTAAAGGGGTTGCGCCCCCTCCGACGCATTTTTTAATTAAAGATTTCAGTAATTTTTAGTGAAAAAATATTAGTTGCCGTAAAAGTATCATCTGACGACCCTCGTTTTACTTGAACGGAAATTGTTTTCGTTGTAGTGCTGGATATACTACTAAGACAATAGGCCGAAATGGGAAATAGAGTGCTTGAACGGGTACCTCCACCTGAGCCATTAATCCATATTTGACGTTTCTCCATAATTTGAGTTCCGTTCACGGAAATCTGAGAATACCAATCATCTCCTCCGTACGCAGAAATTGAATAAGAACAATCACATTCAATGGCAAGGACATAGGACGAAGATACAGGAGTATATGATATTTGAAAAACAGTCACATACGAAGTAGAAGTGATGTTATTGTTTTGTATGGTCAAATTACCTATAGAATTAGAATATAATTTTGTAAAAACAATTTCCCCAGTTTGATAATTATTTTTGGAAATATATCCATTTACATTTACATTTCCATTGACAGTCAATATATAATTGGAATCAAGGAAATCATTTGGCAATATAGAATTTCCGATTTCTACATTTGATGGAATATAAGTCAAAGTTGACGATGTAGCGGGATAACCAAATAATTGAAAATAGGAAATGGCTCCGTATTTAGTATTTATCGTTGATCTAATCTCTTCTACAATAATACGAAAAGCATTCCATGTATGGTTTTGAAATTCAGTGGGGACGGTTAAGGTATATGTAATTGGTACTGAAGAAATACTTATGTTTTGTTGTTTTAATCGAATCCATGATGTTCCACTGTCAAAAGAAGCACAAAAAGTAATAACGGAAGGATAATTGGATCCATCATTAAATCGTATAGCGAAAGAATTTAAAAAAAATGAATTTGGAAAAGCTATTGAAACGTAATCGCCAGAAATAAGATTAGCGTTTGATGTAAATGTACTTTGTGATCCAATGTATGCGCTTGATTGATTTTGCTGGATATTCCCCGCATTATAATTACTTGATGTATACCACGAAACTATATCCGAATTAAATATTCGAAAGGCCGTGGTGCTACTATTAGTAGAATAGGTCACTACATATCCATTTTGAGAATTACTGGTCATGTTGAAATCGGGATAATATCCGTAAGCGTTTGATGTAGTAACCCCATACGTAGTACAATTGGTCAAAGCCACACTATTTTTTACATTATTTTGAATTTCATGTCCATTAATGGATACCGAAGAAGAGGCTGTAAAATCTCCCGTGACGGTACATGTTCCATTTATGTAAGCACCATTCAAACTACCACAAGTTATGGCCCCAGACACAGATAAATTATAATAACAACTCACATCTCCCGTTGTAGAAATCGTCATTCGAGAAATGGGTCTCTCATCGGAACTACTACCCGTTGAAAAAAAAATATCTCCGTCTTGTTGTAATGTTATCGATTGGCATCCTAATGTACTATCATCTTTACCGTAGCCATATTGCGTAGTATTTATTCTACTGAAATTATTTGTTAAATTAATGTCACCGTTGGCTCCTGTCCCTAACCGTGACAATCGAAAATAACTAACATTATTGGTCAAAAGGACTTTCATAAAATCACCAATGTTTTGGTACCCCGTGATTGTAATCGCTTTATTTTCCGATATTCCTGAATTTGTCACACTGGTACACGTAACATTTCCGTTGACGTACGTTTGTCCTTCAACGTGTAAAGGATATTGTGGACTGACCGTTTTAATACCTACTCGGTCATTGATTTCATCCACATGAAATGTGGTCGAATCAAATGTCACTCCTCCAGTTACTGACAAATCTTGTAAGTTGCCCACGGTTTGAAGCGATGAATAAATGACTGAAGTACCTAATGTTGTATCATTTAAAATACTGGAGGAGACTCCTCCACTGGATTCCGTATTTTCGTTTCCTATTGTTTTCGGCATAGTTTTTTTATCTTTAGATAATAAAAAAATGGTCAAAACATATTTTTTTAACTGGGACTCGATTGATCGTACCGTGTCCTCTCAAGATCCGTTTGCTTGTTCTGTCAAATTACAACGTCCGTTAACCAATGTAAAAAAAATATCTTTGAAATCGTTGGAGTTGCCAATTAGTTTTTATTCCCTGCGCTCCCCATACAATACATTTCATATTCGAAAAACAACTCCCGCTCCTACATCAAGCTCTACCATTACATTGGCAGAAGGGAATTACACAATATCAACATTGTGTGCGGAACTTGCTTCCCAAATTAATACTCTGTTTGGAGTCACGACGTTTACAGTCACATACAGTACAACCACCAATAAAATTACCATTAGCGCTTCGTCGGGAGCGACATTTGGTTTTATTCCTGCCAGTTGTACCTTTTTAAATAAAATCTTAGGATTTTACGGCGTAAACAACGTATATACAAATACTTCCGTGACGGCCACTTTGCCGTATTTGATTAATTGGGACAACTATATTTGTTTAAAATTATCCTATTTACCGTCCAATTACGTGAACAGTGATCAAATGATCCACTACAAAATTCCGTTGGATGAAACCAATGGGGTCGTGTACATCCAATTTGAAAACTCGGCGTACAATCAATTCATCGAAATTAGCAACCCCCAATTTTCTTTAAATGAAATCAGATTAGAAGTCTTCGATCGATTTAATTATGCTTTGACAAACAACTTCACGGATTTTTCCATGACTTTACAAATTGATTGTGACGAAGATTAAAAAAAATATTCACAAACAAAAATGAAGTTGTTATCCACTATGTTGCTTGTTGGGTTACTGCCAATAACAAAAAGTATTTTACGAGGAATTTCGTGGTTTGGTCTTGAGACGGAATACGAAAATCTGATGTGTACTTGGAAACATAATATTTCGTGGAATTTAGAAAAAATCAATGATTTAGGGTTTAATTCGATTCGTCTCCCCTTTTCTTTACAATATCTCGATGAAAATAATTTCTATGTGATGGATCAATTTATGGAGGAAATCCAACATTATAATATTTCGGTGTGTTTGGATTTCCATCGATTACATAATACTCATCAAAGTGCGAAACCGTACGACGATGAAGTGACCTTCGATCATTTTTTAAGGGGATGGTTTACGATTTTAACACGATATGCCCATGTGAACAATGTGAAATCCGTCGATATCTTTAATGAATTTCAAAGTGACAATTACGTGGAATGGAATAATTTAGCGAGGCAGATCGTTCAATATATTGAAGTCCATTTCCCTGAAAAATATAATTATTTTATAGGAGGAGTCAGGTGGGGGGGCGATTTACATTTTGTGGATTTGGACGATTTGCCTTACAATGATCGAATTCATTACACAATTCACAAATATTGGTTTTCCGATAAAGAACCGTACGAAGATAAATGGCAATATTCCTTTGGCGATCACTCTTTGATTTCCGTGGGGGAATGGGGCTACATAAGTACCAACATCAATGAAACCGCTTGGGCCAATCGATTTGTAGATTGGTTGATTTTACATAATATCACTGATAGTTACTTCTGGACATTTTCCTTTAATTCGGGCGACACGGGTGGTATTTTATTGGAAGATTGTGAGACGGTGGATGAAGACAAAATGAAATTGTTAAATAAATTGTGGAATCAATAAAAATACAGTGGAAAAATACAGTGGACAGTGAATGATTTTGGTAAAAATCCCTATATAGTAATCCACAATTTTAATTTTCATAATTTTACACAAAACGGTCACTTTCACCCACTGTTTCACTGTTTTTTTAAAATCCTACCCGAAAATTAAAAAATATATTTGTATTTCATAAAATGCCTAAAAATCTATCAGGGGAAGATAAAGTAACAGGTTTCAATGACGAGAGATACCCTCGTCTTGGCCAAAACAATAAATATGCCGTGAACACCATTAATCATTTTTACGATGTGATTATCGATGGAAATCTTCAATTAGCCAGCAGTACCATACAGGACATTCAAACAGAAGTTTTGATTTCCGACCAATTATTAATTCAAAATGAATTGGGAACGTATCCGTCTCTGGTAGTAAACCAAAAAAACACCTCTACGGAACCCATTTTTCAAGTGAAAGATGACGATTCTATAGTATTTCAAATAGGTGGAGGCGGTGTGATCTCCAACAATGTGACCGTGTCCAACATTCAAAATTCTATTTCCTCTTTGAACACTCTTACCAACAACCACGACAATTCCATAAATATTTTAAACAACGATGTTTTTGCTTTGAATGGATCTTTATCTGGAGTGATTACAGTAAACAATCAACAAAATACAACCATCACGAATATTCAAAATACATTAACAAGTCACGGAACATCAATACAAACATTACAAGGAGATGTCACCGCTATCAATCAAAATATTGACTATATTCAAAGTGATATATCGGATATCCAAAGTGATGTTTCGACTCTATTTTCGGCAGATACCGTCCACAACAATCGATTGGATTTGATAGAGGCTTTGAATAGTACCCAAACGAGCCGACTCAATACGGTAGACTCTCAAATAAGTGCGGTCCAAACACTAAACACTATCCAATCCAATCGTTTGGATTCCATCGATGGCGCCATTTCGACTATTCAATCGGTGGACATCATCCAAACAACTCATTTAAATACCATTGATGATCAAATCACGGCAATCCAAGGAGTGAACACAAGTCAATCTTCTGCGATTACTGCTATTCAAGGGGACATTACCACAATTCAAGGGGTAAATACAATACAGACAAATCGATTGAATTCGATTGACACATCTATTTCAAGTATTCAAACGTTGAATAATCAACAAAATACAAGATTGGATACCGCCGAGTCCAATATTACGAGTTTACAAAATCAAGATATTGTTTTGGGAAATTCGATTACTTCCGTAGGAAACCAAATTACATCTATTAATAGTCAAATCAATGCGATCAATGTTATCAATACAACCCAAGACAATCAAATAACGATATTGACGGCGCAAGATTCTTTGTTATCAGGCTCCATAACTTCGTTAGAGAGTTTATTTGGTGTACATACGTCCTCCATCAATACTCTACAAAATAACGTCTCAACGCTACAAACTACTACTTCCAATCAAACGACAGCAATCCAGAGTTTAGGTGGACGCACAACTACTGCCGAAAATAATATTTCTTCCATTATTTCTGTGAACAACACTCAAAATAGCAGGCTAACATCATTAGAAAGTGATGTGACTACCGCACAAGGAAATATTAGTACTTTGACCACGGACGTAGGGGCTTTACAAACGCTTACGGGAAATCACACCAGTTCCATTACCAATCTTCAAAGTAGTTTGACTACAGCTCAAAGCAATATTTCCATTTTAACGACCGATGTTGGCGCTTTACAAACGTTGACTGGCGGACATACGACTTCTATCACCACAGCTCAAAATAATATATCAACAATCAATTCCACTTTAACGAGTTATGGAACACGATTAAATAGTGCCGAGTCTTCTATAACATCTCTCAATGGATCTTTAACCGACCATGAAACTCGTATTTCCGCTAATGAAACAAACATCACAAGTTTGGGTACAGTAAACAACACGCAAAATGGAAGATTAGATTCCATTGAAACGCTTAACACAACCCAGAATAATCGTTTAACCAGTGCGGAGGCATCTATAACATCTTTAAGTGGGTCTCTATCAGGACATGAAACACGTATTTCCGCTAATGAAACAAACATCACAAGTTTAGGATCGGTAAACACCACTCAAAATTCGAGATTGGATGCCATCGAATCTTTAAATAGCACGCAAAATAGTCGTTTAAGTAGCGCCGAATCTTCGATTACTTCCATCAATTCCACGTTGACTTCTCACGGAAATTCATTAACAGATATTGTGTCGGTGAACACAACCCAAACCAATAATATTTCGTCATTATCGGGAAGTCTCACGTCATTATCCAGTGATGTGTCGACATTATCGTCATCAGTATCTTCGCTTTCTGGTTCGATTTCCACGTTGAATTCGAATGATTCCAACCAAAATATTTCCATCACGTCTTTAAATAGTCAAGTATCTTTACTACAAAGTGGGAAACAAGATGTTTTGATTTTCGACAATGCCCCAACTCAAAATTCAAACAATATGGTGCGTTCAGGGGCTATTTATTCTTCTTTAACGAACCTCGATTCAAGTATTTCAACGATCAATGCCAATCGATTGTCCAGTTTTTCTTATTATGTAAACGAAACAACCACCATACAATCGAAAATTAATGCTATTGCCGAAATAGTTGGAGCAACAATCTATTTATCTTCATCAACACATGCGGTCGATAGTTCCCCCATCACGGTGAATTGTCAAAATATAAATATTCTTGGGGCGAATACTTCGGTGGGAACTCAAACTACCCAGATTTCAGCGAATATTTCCATTGGTGGAAATGTCAATAATAATAGTTTAGTCGGACCCGTAACGAGATGTCGGTTTTCTAATATCTCTTTTTCAGGAACCGTTACAATGACTCTCCCCAATAATAACAGACACTTTTTCCAGAATTGTACATTCAATCAAACCTTCACTTTCTCGACTTCCAGTTCCAATTGGATTTATTTCTACGATTGTGATTTTTTGAGTTCTTTGACAATTCCATCTACCGTTTGTAGTGTTATTTTCACACGATGTAACTTTAATTCACAAACAATTACCAATAATGCTTTATCCCCTCTTCAAATTATATTTTCCAATTGTGGAGGGTTGCCTTCATTTTCATTGGGAAATTGTATCTTCACAGGGCAAAATAATACATCAACAACCTCTCGGATAGATATTACAAATATATATGGTAATTTACAAACCCCATCACAAACAAATATAACCAGTGTTGGTACTCTTACCAACTTGAAATGTTCAGGAACAGTAGGCATCAATAACACAAATCCGAGTTATGCTTTAGATGTTCAAGGAGATATTAATTGTACAGGAAACTTTAGAATAAACGGTACCGTTTTTTCAGGAAGTGGAGGTGGGTCCATTACAGTAGATAGCAGTGTTATTCAAAATTCGACAAATGCGGTCAGTGGCGGAGCGGTATACACTGCTTTAAGTGGGAAACAAGCTACTCTGTCGTATGATACTGTACCCACAACATCCTCCACGAATTTGATTCAATCAAAGGATTTAAAAACTCAATTTGACAGCGATCG
>Ga0214917_10004964_pt1 | contig 14437 bp, 12 predicted proteins | sample LL_1208_BB_MetaG_FD_177983 | JGI IMG/M metagenome (GOLD analysis project Ga0214917, IMG submission 177983) | Freshwater microbial communities from Lake Lanier, Atlanta, Georgia, United States - LL_1208_BB | ecosystem: Environmental > Aquatic > Freshwater > Lake | place: USA: Georgia | collected... | reverse complement strand
CACATCTGCTTCTACTGCTGCAAGTAGTTTAACCAGTTCTGTCACCACTTTAAGCACATCTGCTTCTACTGCAGTAAGTTCTTTATCTACATCTGTTTCCACTTTAAGTGTTTCTGCTTCATCTGCAATAGTATCTTTAAGCACATCTGCTTCTACTGCAGCAAGTAGTTTAACCAGTTCTGTCACAACTCTAAGCACATCTGCTTCTACTGCTGCAAGTAGTTTAACCAGTTCTGTCACCACTTTAAGCACATCTGCTTCTACTGCAGTAAGTTCTTTATCTACATCTGTTTCCACTTTAAGTGTTTCTGCTTCATCTGCAGTAAGTTCTTTATCTACATCTGCTTCCACTGCAGTAAGTTCTTTATCTACATCTGCTTCCACTGCAGTAAGTTCTTTATCCACATCTGTTTCCACTTTAAGCGTTTCTGCTTCATCTGCAATAGTATCTTTAAGCACATCTGCTTCTACTGCTGCAAGTAGTTTAACCAGTTCTGTCACAACTCTAAGCACATCTGCTTCTACTGCTGCAAGTAGTTTAACCAGTTCTGTCACAACTCTAAGCACATCAGCTTCTACTGCTGCAAGTAGTTTAACCAGTTCTGTCACAACTCTAAGCACATCTGCTTCCACTGCAGTAAGTTCTTTATCCACATCTGTTTCCACTTTAAGCGTTTCTGCTTCATCTGCAATAATATCTTTAAGCACATCAGCTTCTACTGCTGCAAGTAGTTTAACCAGTTCTATCACCACTTTAAGCACATCTGCTTCTACTGCAGTAAGTTCTTTATCCACATCTGTTTCCACTTTAAGCGTTTCTGCTTCATCTGCAATAGTATCTTTAAGCACATCAACTGCTTCAGGAATTACATCTTTAAGTACATCCACATCTGCATCTATATTTATTTTATCAACAAGTATATCAACTTTAACTTCTAGAATCACAGTAAATGAAGCTTCTACTAGTTCTTTAAGCACTGCAGTATCTTCTTTAAGCACATCAACATCTTCTATTAATAGTATTCAAAATTCTCAAATATTATCATTAAGCAGTTCTGTTGTATCTCTTTCTACATCTACATCAACAATAGGTTCTACTTTAAGCAGTTCAGTCGTATCTCTTTCCACATCTACATCAACTTTTCTTTCAACCCTTGCTTCAACAGATCAAAGATTAGCTAATGCTGGACATGTTGTTTCTGCAGTACCTCTAAATTCTACTACTATAAATGGAGGTGCATATCCACTTCCTGTTTCTAAATATCCAATTCAAGAAAATATTATTAATAGAAATGGTTGGTATCATATATCAACAAATAAAGGCGCATCTAAATGGACAATATACCCAAGAGGAAATGACGGTTCTACTAAAATTCCTATTTCAGGAATTAATCAAATTTACTTTACAATTACATTTAATAAATTAACACCATCATATCTTGTTCCATCTATAACTTTATTTTATGGAGGTGCAGGCAATTATTTAACATTTTCATATTCTGGAACAGCTTTACAACCAGGAACATATACTGTAGTAATGAATTTTAACACAATATTTGGTCAAACCAATATATTAAACACTAATTATAACAATACAGTAGGTTCTATAATTACTTTTTCGCCTGATACAACAAATTCATCTCCAACTTCTATACCGACAAACTCCTCAACAGTAGATAGTATATCATTAAATCAATTAAATACTTTTTATAATGCAAACAATGTTATAGTTTGCGGAGGTAATATAATTTTACAGTCAACTGACTGTGGTGCTACTTATACTGCATATTCAGCATTAGCAACTGGAATAAATACAAATATCAATTTAAATTTCAATAAAATATTTTATAATACTCCTTCTCCACTTTATATGGTTGTCGGTGGTCAAACTACAGGAGGAGCTGGTGGTATTCCTGGTATTTATTACAGCACAAGTGGTTCATCATACACTGGTATAAATGTTGGTTCATCATCTGATAAATATACGTTTAACGCAATAGAATATAATAATGCATATAATCTATTTACAGGAACCGGAATAGTATATCTATGTGGAGGTCAAACAAATGGTGGAACAACAGTTCCTTTATATTATTCTAGTAGTCCTACAGCTTCTTGGACAAACGTTACTACTTCAACATTAAAACAGACAGATATTATTAATGTAATAACTTATAATTATGGAATAAATCAATTTATGTTAGGATTAAATTATGTTAGTTCAACAAATTGCACATTAGCATATTGTTCATATACTGCACCATCTACGTTTACAATTACATTAGATATAACTACTGGTGGTTCTACAGGAATATTTGGAGGAGGCACATCAGCTGTAATAAGAGATATTAGATCTAACTTTAACAATAATATGTTTGTGGCTGTAGGAAGAAATCACGCAGGAACAAATACAATTATGTATTCTACAACAGGAGCTTCTAATTCTTGGACTGCAGTATCTCCTAATCCTATTTCTTCTTCAGGAATATGTTGTGCATTTAATGGAACTATGTGGTTAGCAGGTGGAGGTAATGGTACAACTATATCTAACAATTCATTGGCATATTCATATAATGGAACTACTTGGACTTCTTTGCCTTACACTGCTAATGTGAATCCATTTACCACGGTTACTGATATAAGATGGAATGGATTAACTTGGGTTGCATGTGGAACAGGTGATTTCAAACTTGCTTATTCTTATTCTGGATTAACTTGGATAGGAATAACAAATGCTTCAATACCTGCATCATTAACTGCTGTCGGCAATTTATATCCAAATAACTATCAATTTATGATAAGTTCATTATATTTTGAAACAAAAGCAGGAACCAATATTGCTCCAGGCACAACACAATATATGTTTAACTCTGGTGATGTTGACAATAATTATCAATATAATGTATTAAATACTTTAATAAGTAATTTATATAAATCAGATTTATACACATACGCAAATCCTTTAAATATTATATCAAATTAATATAACTGAGAATTTGTAATATTATATAAAATAAATAATATAGTAATTATATTAAATTATTTATTATTAAATGTATTTTCATATTTTCAATTATTTTGTCATAGGCAAATATATTTTTAATAATTCTAATAATAATAACATTCTTTTATCCAATATATTTATTTGATGTCTTAAATTATTTAATTCTATTTGTAAACATAATGTGACTAATTTATTTAAATATGAATTTTTATGATTTTTTATTTTATCATAGATATTTTCTAATGTTATATTTATATTTTGAACAATATCCGATGTAGATATCAATGATATTTTTAAAGGTTCTTCAATTCTATCTAACACTTCTAATTTAATATTTTGTTCTATCACAGAATAATCCGATATTTCTTTTATTTCAAATATTGGACTTAATATGTTAGTTTTTATTTGTTCATATTCTTCTTTTGTTTTACTGTATCTTTTAACAACATCCAATATTAAAGATTCTATTATATCTAATTTATTTTGAAGATCGCATATTTCAATTTCTTTTTTAAATAAAATGCTATCACAATCTTTGTGTTCAGAAATAAATTTAAATACATTTTGAGATGATGTAATTGATGTAGATAATGCTGACATTGCATAAAACAATGTATTACATGTTAATAATGGAACACTTGTATAATAATATACTCTTATTAAGTCCATATTATTATATATTATTTTCTTTTATTTCGTATTATTATTATGTTAGTTTATCTTTAAATAATAATTATATAATATTATTAATGCCAAATTATTACTTAAATAAGAGTAACATATAATTATTAATGGAATATAACTATGATGGATTAAGAATATCAATGGAATGCAATCTTCCATCAAATAGTTGTTTTGGATGTGAACATATAGTGTATTATGATGAAATAGATTACTATGGTTCATATTTACATGGATATGAAATATATATATTATTGCGTTCAAGAAATATAGAAAATGAACATTTTAATTTATATAAATCAGGAGTAGAATTATATGATAGTATATATGAAACAAAAATAAAAAACACAAAAGAAAAAGATTGTTCATCAAAAAATAGAATGAATAAACTAACACAAATAAATAATATTATAAAATAATTACTTAAAAACAAATCAACATATTTTATTTAGTCACTTTCTATTTTTTCACACTTCTTGTTAATTAAGGTTTGCTTTGCAACATTTGTAATTATTTTATTCAAATTTTTATCCGATTCTTCTTTCGTTAATCCTGACATTGAATTACTCACTATTTTTAAATATAAATCGTTTTTTTTCGAAGTTGAATTTGTGCAATCTGGATATTTCTCTTTCCAATTTAATATCTGTTTTATATTTTCATTTGCAATTGTCTTTATTGCCTTTGTTAGTATAGGGTTATCACTAGTTTCTTTTTCCCATTTATCATTATCTTTGATATAAATTACTTCTCTCTTAAAATCACTACAATGTAACGGTCTAAAACATTGTTCCAAATTATTCAGATTTTTTATTATTATTTTAGATATACCTTCAATATATCCTTTTCTTCCAGTGTTCTCAAGGTCTTCAAGATTCAACTTGATTGAACTAACAAAATCTGTAATATTCATAGCATCTTTACATGTTTCATTTAAAAAAAAATTTAGGTTAAAAGCATTATTAGTTGTATTATGACTATTATTAGTATTATTTGTTATTGTTTTCTCTTTTGAAAGTTCAATTAGTTTGTTCTGTAATTCACCGTTTTGTTTTAATAGATGAAGAACTAAAGCATCTTTGTCCTTAATATTAATTCCATCTATATATTTTCCGTCTTCATTACATTTTTTTTTATGAGCACATAAGGAAGACATATGTTTGTATTTTTTTCCACATTGACATGAGTATTCTTTTTCGGCGTTTTTTGGCGTAAAAGTATTAGGATTTGTTAGTCTTTGATGTTTATCAGTTCCGATGTGTCTGTTCCAATCACTTTGTTTAGAGCATTTAAAGTCACATGGGTTACATTCAAATTTTAATGCGTTTTTTTGCGTAAAAAAATTAGGATTCATTAGGATATTATACTAATAGAAAAACGCCTTAAGTTTTTATCGCAAAAAAAATATAAAATTTATCGTCACACTTTTTTTTGAACTTTTTTCATTTTAAGAGCATTCTCGTAACAAAGTGACTTTGTTATGTTTTTTTCCAAAAGTTTTTTTGGGGTTTCAATTTTGGACATTTATTTTTGTTCATTTTCGAAAACCTATTCGACTTTTTAAAAAAAGTTCGGTTTCAATATATATTATTTTTAAACCTACTTAAAGAAAATAATTACAAAATTACTTATTTTGAATCAATGTTTCCTTTCAAATTTTATTAATATTTTTCTCCTTCTTCTTTGGTTAGTCCATTCATAGAATTACTAACAATTTTTAAATACAAATTATTTTTCTTTGAGTCGGCATTGGCACAGTCTGGGTTCTTTTCACGCCAAGTCTTTATTTGTTTAATATTTTCATTTGCTATTGTCTTTATTGCCTTTGTTAGTATAGGGTTATCACTAGTTTCTTTTTCCCATTTATTATTATCTTTTATATATAACTTCTATCTTAAAATCACTACAATGTAATGGTCTAAAACATTGTTCCAAATTGTTTAGATTTTTTATTATTATTTTAGATATACCTTCTATATATCTACGTCTCCCAGTATTTTCAAGATTTTCAAGATTCAACTTGATTGAACTAACAAAATCAGTAATATTCATAGCATCTTTACATGTTTCATTTAAGAAAAACTTTAGATTAAAAGCATTATTAGTTGTATTAAAACTGTTGGTATTTGTATTGTGAAAGTTTGTATTTGATTTTTCACTTGATAATTCAATTAACTTATGTTGAAGTTCACCATTTTGTTTTAATAAGTGTAATACTAAAGCATCTTTGTCTTTAATGTTAATCCCATCAATATATTGTGTATCTTTAGAGCACTTTTTTTTATGTCTCCATAATCCAGATCTATCATTAAATTTTTTTTCACAGTTATCACACTGATATTTGAAAGAGCATAATTTAGCATAATTTTCGTTGTTATTTGTTGTTAAAATATTAGTTTTATGTCTCTTGCTCTCACAATGTTTCGTGAAACTACTTTTTTTAGACGTTCCATAGTCACATTTTTCACAATAAAATTTGAAGCATAAAAAAGCATTATTTTCGTTGTCATTTGTTGTCATTTGTTATCATATTATAACAACAGAAATTATGCCTAAATCTTTTTCCGCAAAAACATAAAAATTTATCGTCACATTTTTGTTCGGGGTTTCATTTTGTGAGCATTCTCGTCACACAGTGAATACGACGTGTTTTTTCAAAAGTTTTTGGAATTTTCAATTTTGGACATTTTTACACATTTGGACATTTAAAACGCCGACTTTGACGCTAAAAATACAAAAATGTAAATCAATAAAAACTTTAGTTAACATCTTGGAAAATTTATATATACTATGACAACAATGCCAGCTGTTCCTGCGGGAGTTGTATAACTGCCAGGTTCTGCTACAAGTTCAAATGAATCAATAATAACAGATGGATTGCTTTGTAATGCAATAGTTACATAAAGTTTTGTTTTTATAAATAACTGTATTATTATATCTTGAGTAAAAGTTAATATTGTATTATATATGCCATTAGACGATACTTGAAAATTGCCAATAACTTTATAAAATATAGGAGATAATCCAAATGTACATTGAAGTGGAAACACACAAGTACGATTACAACTATTGTATTTTCTGGATAATTCTCTCATTTTGCTGTTATTAATAGTTTGATATAGAATGAGTTTATCATTATCATAATAAAAATTCATATATATATATATATATATAATTTATTAAAGCATAAAAAAAATCGGCGAATTAATAAAAACAGAGATATAATAATTTTTTATATAAATTTTACTATATAAAAATCAGCGTTTTTAATGTCTAAAGGTGTAAAATTTCCATTTTGGCCCCTTCGAACTTCTTCAAAGAATATACATTAAGAACGAGAACTCCAACATGTAATTGATGGACAACTATTTAAGGTCATCTTTATAAATAGTGTGTCCAGCATTATCAGAACCATTAAACCGAATACATAAATTATAATAATTTTTAGGTAATAAATCATACACATCTCCAAAGCTACACCCAAGAACGCTATCGTTGATTTTAATTATTGAAGCAACAGATATTATAAGTTAATAATTTGTCTTTAAGTATTTTATTAAAATCTATTTACACCCTCTCTTCTAAACTAACAAAACCATTTTTATCTTTTGAATTTTCTCCCTTTGACTCTTTACGTATTTTATTATATATCTCTAATAACTTTTGGAGGCGTAATATCAAATGTTGGATATTTATTTTTTTCATCTCAATTTCTAATTCATTCATAGTAAGTTGTTCGTTTTTCTTCAACAATTCTAACGCAGGTTTACATGTGGTTTAGTAATTTTATATGACATAGGTTTTCTGTTTCTTCTTGTAAGATTTTTAGAAATTTTATATCTTTTAATCCAATCTCGTAAAGTGGATTTTTTACGATAAAAAATTTTACAAGTTTTTTTATATTCATCTCCTTTATCATTATTTAAATAATATTTAACGGTAGAAATTTAATATAATCCTCATTATATTAAATTAAGCATATCATTTTATTTCCGGTCGGTGTAATATATTCTTCTTTTTCTTGTTTGTCTTTTACCTCCTTTTTTGGATTTTCTGGTCATCTCTTTTTCCTTCATTTTTCTCTCTTTTGCTTCTTCTTTTTCTTTTAGTTTTTTCAACTTAGCCTCTTCCTTTTCTTGTAGTTTTTTTAGCTTAACCGCTTCTATTTCTTGTTGTTTTCTCAATTTAGTTTCTTCTTTTTCTTGTTGTTTTCTCAATTTAGTTTCTTCTTTTTCTTGTTGTTTTCTCAATTTAGTTTCTTCTTTTTCTCTTAATTTTCTCTCCTTTTCATCTCCAAACATTACTTCTTTTTTGTAACCTTCTTCTATGATATCTTTTACACTTTTCTCTAATGTGTTGATAGTTTCATTAACATGATTTTTAAGTTTAGGACTATAGTCTATTTGATTACTCTTAATTTTTTCTAATTCTTTTTTCAAGAATTCTTTTTCTAATTTCTTTCTCTCTTTAATTTGTTCTTTTAATCGTTCATTAATTATTTTCATTCTTTTCTTAGTTTTTTTATTTGCTTTTCTTATAAAAGTAGATTTCATATCATTTTCTGTAGTGATATTTTTGCGTGTTTGCTTGATTTCATTTAAACATTCCCTTATTTCCGGAGAATTGCTGTGTGAAGACAATTTACTTTGCTGTTTCTTTAAAAGTTTTATCTTATTACGCAATATGCTTATATTATCTAAAGACAATTTTTGGTATTGTTTAAATTCCGCTTCTTTTGCTTTAATAGAATCTTGATAATTTTGGATGGTAGCGTCAGACAAATAATACGTTTTTAAATCAGGTCTATCTTCTTTATAAGAACATTTTTCGGTTATTTGGTAATAAGGTGTATTTTTAAATTTTTCGAAATCTTGTTTAGATGTAGCATTTGAAATGATTGGCTCAAATTTTTTCTTAGAAATTTCATTCATAGCAGATATGTCTGCTTTCATAGTTTTATTAAAATCATCTACGACTTCTTTAATAGTATTTCTAATTAATTTGTTCATTTCAGCTTTAACCTTTTTGTTTTCTATGTCAAGTTTTAATTTGGTAGGATTTAAGTTATTTTTAACCTCTTTTATTTCTTTTTTTGCTCGTTGGAATAATTTTCTTGTCTTACTCAACTCTAAACGATTTTGTTTTTTCGTTTTGGCTAAAGTTGATTTCAATATTTTGTTTAATTTTTTTACTCCTTGATAATCCAATAAGAAATTATCTTTCTCTATTATGTCCTCATAAATATAATGTAATTTTGGTTGTGAAAATTGACGAATGTCAAATGAGCGGTCTAAATAACTTATATAACCTGCAATTTCATCCATAAATTTATCTTTGCGTTTAAAGAAACCATTTTCATCTAAGAATTGGGATTTAAAACTATAAAAATCATTAGGTAATTGTTCATCAATTGGCTTACATAAATTTACAAGTTTAATAAGTTCCATAGGGTCTTTGGTTATTGGAGTAGCCGTCATAAGCAACAACTTAGCAGAATCCTTTCCACTCACTTCATATGAGTTCATAAGAGCATTGTGTAATAACTTCATATTAGGTCTTTCTATTGCTGATAAATCACTTTCACCGTATAACTTGTGAGCCTCATCTATAATTATAAGCGTTTTCCTCAAAGGATCAATAGTCCCATTTATTTTTGTGAGCATTTGATAAAAACGATTACTCTTACTAATTAAATTTGTAAATTGTTTATATGACAAAGGATTTATTTTCCAAGACTTAGAGAGAAATTTTTTCTGTGATTTTAAATCAGTTGGAAATTCAATCTTTTCCATGAGTTCTTTAATATTTTTATTACATACTGGATTTGGAGTATTGCCGAACATATTCTTCCAAATATCATTCACTAATGTAGTTCTTGTGACCCATAATATAGTGTAATTTTCACGTTCAAAAGTAGATGACGCTGTTAGTATAGCAGTGCAAGTTTTTCCTGTCCCTACAGAATGCCACAACAACATTCCTTTTTGATAAATTTCAGGTGTGAAATAATCTCTAATAAATTGTTGAGTATTACTATAAGTTATTGACTTTTTTTGTGATTCATTTGTGTCAACACATAAATTTTCAACTTTAATTTTATCCCAAGTGTATTGTTTAAAATTTTTTTTTATTGCTTTTTTTAATTCGTCGTGTGTCAATTTATTTTTTAATTCATCAAGTTCTAAATCTCCACCAAACTGATTTTCATTTGCTTGTGTTGGTTTAAATTTATTTATATTCTCATTCAATTCACTATCTACGGCCGATTCTACTACAACATTTTCTAAAGCATTTTGAAAATTAAATAATGATACATCATAGTTCATAGATTTCAAATATAGTTCAAAAGCAGTTTTTGAATCTTGAAATAATGGACGAATGTTTTCAGGAATATTTAAATCATATATAAATACATTTAAAGACCAACCATGTTTGGGGTCAAAGTTTAACCCTTTTTGTCCACAAAGACGAGTTCCACGACCTATAACTTGTTTTAAATCAGCTAAAGTTGTTTGTGGTTCAAAAATATGAATATATTTTATATCAAATAAATCTATACCTTCCTTGTAACCACTATCCATAACGATAAATCTAATTAATTCACCATAAACGTTATCAGGACGACTATTGAATTTTCCTAATATTCTCTTTTTTGTTTCACGATTAAATGTTTGGTCATAAACTCCACTTGTATTTAGTATATAAAAATTATCATATTTACTTTCTTCTAACTTGTCATCACTTTTAAAAGACAACTTAGAATATGTTTGTTTTGATGTTAAACTACTATCGTAACCTAATACAAAACCATTTGCTATTAAAACGGAACCTATCATCTTTGCTCCATATAAATTTGACCTCAAATCTGTAAATATAAAATGCTTAAATCGTTTTCCAAATTTTTTCATGTCGTCTTCATCTACTTTTTTAATCATTTCTAACATTTTAACAATTTTTGGAGAAGTTTGTGGGTATGTTTCTTTAAGTAATTTAACTCTTTCGTCAAAACTTAATATAGGTTTTTTAGAATTTTTAGGATTAGGATCAATTAAATTAATTGAATTATTTAATGGTTCAGAAAAGTTTGATTTATCACGAACGCATTTAGTACCAAATAGGACATTTTTTGTAAGTATTTCCGTATCTAACAAATTTAAGTCGTAAGGAATGACTGGTTCGTGAATCGCTAAATCAGATGAATCGTCTGAAGAAATAAGAGACTCATGTGAAGTCATTTTAGATGATGAAGATGCTATTGAAGATGCTCTTGAAGACTCTTTTGAAGATGCTCTTGAAGACTTTCTTGAAGATGCTCTTGAAGACTTTCTTGAAGATGCTCTTGAAGACGCCCTTGGAGATGCTCTTGAAGACGCTCTTGAAGACGCTCTTGAAGACGCTCTTGAAGACGCTCTTGAAGACGCTCTTGAAGACGCTCTTGAAGACTTTCTTGAAGATGCTCTTGAAGACTTTCTTGAAGATGCTCTTAAAGACGCTCTTGAAGACGCTCTTAAAGACTCTCTTGAAGATGCTTTTGAAGACGCCCTTGGAGATGCTCTTAAAGACGCTCTTGAAGACGCTCTTAAAGACTCTCTTGAAGATGCTTTTGAAGACGCCCTTGGAGATGCTCTTGAAGACGCTCTTGAAGACGCCCTTGAAGATGCTCTTGAAGACGCTCTTGAAGACGCCCTTGAAGATGCTCTTGAAGACGCCCTTGAAGATGCTCTTGAAGATTTTGGTAATGTTTCAGTTGATAAAACTAAATTATTCACATATTTTACCATGTATATATAATACACATATAAAAATTTCATATAAAAATTCTTTACTATCATTGTCATTTTCTAAATCATCACTTGTATCGTCAATCATTTCATTACTATTGCTGTCATTAAGTGATGTTCTATCATTTTTTTCAAACAATCTTAATAAGATTGGAGGTATTTGTCTTTAAGTATTTTATTTAATAATATTCGGCTAAAAATGAGAATGACAATTTTTCATAATAATATTTATAATGCAATGAATAAAGATATATTAGAGTTTAAAATACCTTATGATGTTAGTATTTTTCTTGCTAATCAATATCTACAAATCTACAAGAAATAAATTCTTTGGCTGTAACTAATTTAGTTTATGCTTTTTTCAAAATTTAAATATTACTATTATTATAAAGTAGTAATTGGTTTTTGCAAAGCTAAAAAATTAATTACTAATATCTATTTTTTCGTGTCTTTGAAAATCTTCTATTGCGTTTTGTTTTTTGTCCCTTTTTCCCAAGTTTAGATCTAACAAATCCTTCAATAGCTGATTTATTTCCAAGTATTAAATGAACTACATTTTTATAAAAAGAACGAAAATCATTATGATGTTTTTTAATATCATCAAATGAAAACCATTTAATTTGTGTTTTCTCAAATATTTTTGTATCTCTAATGATTTTAGGTTCTAATCTTTTTTGTAAAAATTGCTGATTATTATTATAATAATGAGGTAAAAATTCATCATATTTCATGGGAAAAATATGACATCTGTATGTAGTATATCCATGAGATTTATAATTAATATTATATGTTCCATATTTATTTAACATTTTTCGTATATCGCTATCACTTCCTAAAAATCCGGTTAGTTCTTCTCCTCCCTCTCTAATTGCGGTTTGAATAAATGTTTCACCTTTATCAGTTCCACCTCCAAAATCGCTCCATCCGGGATTTTCATCAATATCTCTTTCTTTACCAAATAAAAAATAAATTTTTCCATTATGTAATGTTACAGGTAAAATACTTCCTCCCATATAAAATATCATATATTATTTTAATCCAAATATAAGTTATTTCCTTTGAATTTAGTCTATCAGCTTTGTATTTATCGGTATTAGTCAATAAGTATTATAATATGTATTGAAAGTATTTGCTTGATAGTTGCGTCATTCGTGATACAACTCAGCAACATTTTTCGGTGAATTTATCATGCGAAGGATCCGCTTGAATGGAAAAATATATTAGCTAGGATTTTTCTGGGGTATTTGAAGAATCTAAGGAATGGAACTTTACTCATGTTAATGTATTATCGTGTTAAATAAATTAAATATGCTATTTTATCTGATGCAGACTCTGATGGCTCTATATCATATACAAAATCCTCTGGACTTGTTAGTAATGTATTTAAATTTACCACATTATACATTTCACCTATCTTACTTGAAGAACTTTGTATTAAGTGATTCCATTGATCTATAGATGTCTTATATGTTTGATAACGTGGATCTGAAGGTAAATATAAATTAAGTATATTTATTTTTACTCTTCCTAATTTTTCTCTTAATGCATTTAGAAATACCATATATGAATCAAATAATCTTTGTATTTCTGTGCTGCTCAATTCAATACGCTTATTTAAAATATCATTTCCACCCGCTGAAATATATATATATGTGTTTGTATTATTTAGATCTACAGGTATTTTGTCTAATTGTCTATATAAATCACTTATAGTAGCTCCATCTTTAGCGAGATTTATAACTTTACTTAATTTTGATTTTAAACTATCATAAACTGATTTTCCGGAAGGAACATAATTAGCATTATTTAAAACACTATCTCCCATTAATATTACAGTATCGTTGTTAGTTAGTCCTTCTTTTAAACTCTTAAAATAAGCACAACTAAATATTATAACTATTGAAATTATTATTATTGCTACAGTTGTTAATTTTGGATAATTATTCATATAATATAGTCATATAAACTATTTCGCTATATTATATATGAGTGATATTGATATACAAATAGAAAAAAATAAAGGAATTATTCAAGGATTTAAAGAACAAATAAAAATATTAAATACTGAAATTGATGGTATTCAAAAAAATTTACCAACAACTGGTGACGCGAGAAAAAATGAAAGGAAAATGATTAAGCTTAGAAAAGAACAGATTCAAATGATTAATACAAATATTAGTAAACTTGAACGTTCAAATAAACAGTTAGAACGCAGTAAACTTAGACAATCTAATATACAATTAAAATCTAATGATCCTTTTAGTAGTATATATAATCCTACAAATATTCCGTCAGATCAAGATGTTAGTAAAGATTATGAACATATGGTAGAACAAACTGAACCATCAATAATAAATTCCCCTATACCTTCAGAAAATTATTTACCTTCTCCTCCACCAAGTAATCATTCAACTCCTGAAGGTGAAGAAATTTCATCTATTATTGGTGAACAACAACAACATATTTTACCTTCAACTCCTGAAGAAGATGTATCGTCTGTTGTAGGAGATGTAGGAAGTAATAAAAGTAGTAAACATTCAACTCCTAAAAGTATTGAATTAATAGATTTAAATAGTAATACTCCAACACCACAGCAAGTTCCATTAGAAAAAGATGTTGAAATTAATGAGAAACATTTTGTAGTCAAAACTGGATTTAGAGAAACATTGAAACCAGCAGAAAAAAAAGAATCTGTAAAATTAGATGAAAATATATGTCAAAATATTTTTATAAATGGTTTAAACATTAATAAAGGACATTTTTTTCCAAGTCAATTTCCAAAACTAACAAGAATTAAATCAATAACAGCGTCAAATAAAAAAGGTGGTAAAAGAAAAAGTAGAAAAAGCAGAAAAAGCAGAAAAAGAAGAAAAATAATAAATTAGAGCAACGCGTATTTTAAATGCCGACTTATATAGCAAAAAAACAAGTTTAAAATACGCGTTGCTCTAAATGGTAGTCCAATTAGCTT
>Ga0214917_10004963_pt1 | contig 14440 bp, 27 predicted proteins | sample LL_1208_BB_MetaG_FD_177983 | JGI IMG/M metagenome (GOLD analysis project Ga0214917, IMG submission 177983) | Freshwater microbial communities from Lake Lanier, Atlanta, Georgia, United States - LL_1208_BB | ecosystem: Environmental > Aquatic > Freshwater > Lake | place: USA: Georgia | collected... | reverse complement strand
TTACGCAATCAAACCGCCACGCTGCTGGCCACAAATATTTTTGCCGACATCGTGACAACCACGTCGCCTAAATCGTGCGCCATCGCCAAAGACGGCACCGCGTGGTATCTGATTGCAGCGGAGTGCTAGCAATGCTGGAACTTGTCGCCATGGCCGCAGCCGATCCGCTGTCGGCCGCCGTGTGGTCTGTGCTGCTGCTGGCCGGCGGCATGTACCCATTGGGGTTTATGCTCGGCGCGTCGTGCAGCGCTTGCTGCAGCCCACCATTGCCTTGCACTTGCACGCTTTTTGCAAATGGCGAAGTCAATGACACCTATCGCTGCCCATACACTGGCTGGACAATTGAGTTTGCGTCAGGAGACTCAACAGGGACTGGAAACTTACCGGCCGATGGAAATCTTTACTTGTTAAACAGCGATTTGTCGCTTTCGTTCAGTGCAAGCGCGAACATTACGGAAGAGGTATCGGCAGTTGCATCTGGAGCAGGTTGCTCGGGTGCGTTGATTGAAAATATTGGCGCTGGGTGCGAGGGCTGTACGTATCAAGTGTGGTTACGGTGTGCCGGATTCTGGATATGGGACGGCGGTGATCAAGCCTTCAATTTCTATCTGAAATACAATCCAGCAATCAACGACCTTACGTTTGTGAATTGTCAAGACACTCGGAAAACTGCTGCGTTCACAAGTGACAAAACAGTGTTGGAAATGCTAGCGGGCGATGCAGGAAATTTGTTTGATGTTGTTACCGACTTAGGAATTTCTATAACTCTTTCCCGAGAGGCGTGCGAGTGCTTCACGTGTTGCAGGAACAGTGAGATCGACTCTATGCAATGTGAAGAACTTGTAGCCGCCAATCTTTGCCCAGAACGGTTTCGCAGCGACGGAGAGTGTGGCGTCACTGCCTGCCAAGGTGGAGCCTGCTGTGCTGAAGACGGATGCCACATTGCCTACGACGAGCAGCAATGTCTTGAGGCCACATCCAATACCGGCGTGTGGCAAGGCGAAGGCACTACATGCGATCCAGACCCGTGCGCCTGACAGATAAGCCCATCAAGATTCTGCGGCCCCTGCTTGAAGCCGCTGACGCAAAATGGCCTGGCTATCGTGATGCCGTTTTGGCCGCAAGCACTGCCGCCGACGACGAGAGGTACGTGGAAATTTCTCAAAGCGAGTACGCCAACATCTGGAATCGTTTTGGGATTGTGTTGCCACGCAGTGCCAACAGGCCGACGAAATCGTGGAAGTACGTCAAGCTCGGCGACGCTGTTGAGCGGTTACTGAGTGGCGTGGGCATCACGAAGCAATTCGTTGAGAAAATCACTCGCAAGCCCTGCGGTTGCCCGGCTCGGCAGAAATGGCTCAATCAGTGGGGCTTTCAAAAGCAGGCCCAGCTAGACCGGTTTCTGCGCATTGTCGCCCGGTGGTACGGAATAGGTTGACACGTTGTCCACCATGGCAGGCGAAAGGAACCGGCCGTGCCAGAGGACCACGTCTTCACGCTGAACGGCGACGAGCGCTGGCTGCTCCGATTTAGCAAGCTTGAGGGCGGTGCCTACGGGTACACGTTCAGCCAGAAGAGCAAGCGGCCAAGGATCTTGATTCACAACGGTCTCAGGGGCCGCCACAAGCTCACGATTCTGGCGCACGAACTCCTCCACGCGCTTTTTCCTACCGCAAGTGAGGAGCATGTGGAGCAGGCCGGGAAAGACATCAGCAAGGTCTTGTGGAGCCTTGGCTACAGGGAGGCGAATGATGCCCGGCGCTGACCCGATCACGGCAATGGCAAGGCGGCTCGCTCAGATGCACCCAGACGCCCCGGCTCGCACGCTGGCTCGCCGCCTGGTGAAGGAAGCCAACGGAGCCATCACGCTCGATCAGGCCCGCCAGCGGATCCAGCGGCAGTTCGGCGTTCACGGCAAACTGCATCGCGCCGAGATTAAGGCGTCCGCGCCGCGGCCTAAGCGCCGCGCAGGTGCGGAGTATTCCATTCCGAAGTCAATGGCCGAGCCATGGACGCCGCACGTGATGCAGGTGGTCGGCCCCGTCGGGATCATCTCCGACGTGCATGTGCCGTATCACTCCGAGATTGCGGTGGCCGCGGCGGTTGGATTTCTGAAAGAGCAGTCGCTCGCCGGGCTGTTGCTCAACGGCGACATCGCAGACTTCTACGCGATCTCACGGTACACGAAAGACCCGACGCAGCGGGACTTCAAAGCAGAGCTCGAAGCCGTCCGTGACTTCATTGCCTATCTCAGGCAAGAGTTCCCGAGGATTCCGATCGTCTACAAGAGCGGCAACCACGAGACGAGGTGGCGGGATTGGCTTTGGCAACACGCTGCCGAAATCAGCGACGATCCGCGAATGTCGCTGGGTGCGTGGCTTGACCTTGACAAGCACGACGTGCTGCTCGTTGAGGATCAGCGGCCCGTCATGCTTGGAAAGTTGCCCGTCCTGCACGGCCACGAGCTGCCCCGTGGCATGGCCGCGCCGGTCAACGTGGCCCGCGGTGCGTGGATGCGGACGCTATCGACGTGCCTCGTCGGGCACTCGCATCGCACCAGCAATCACGCCGAGTCGGATATGTGGCATCACGAGACTGCGTGCTGGAGCACCGGGTGTCTGTGCGATCTGCGGCCGGAGTACGCGATCATCAACCGATGGAACCACGGATTCGCCGTCTGCACCGTTCACGAGAAGGGCGCATTCGACGTGCAGAATTATCGGGTGATGTCGGACGGCACGGTAAGGTCGGCTTGACGCCGGATGCAGACTGCGGCTTTCCACATTCCAGAAAGTGACACCATGACCACGACGCTTGAGATTGCGAACGAATCCCTCCGGGCTGCGGTGGCCGACCGCCTGAGCAACACGCCTGCGGATGATCCGAAGATGGTGGGTTACGTGCGCGAGGACCAGGCCGACGATCAGACCTATGCCGAATGGCGGCCTGCGTTTCGCGGTGACTCGCTACTGAAGGACAAAGTGCATCCCACGTCGCAGGCGTTCTTTGACCTGTGCGACGCTCTGAAGGAAATGCACCGCAGGAAGTCTTCCGACTACGGCTGCCCGTCTGGCACCGACCCGCTGGCGAACATCCGCAACGGGGCGCGGTTCGTGGGCATTCCGTCGTGGAAGGGCGCGATGGTTCGCCTGTCGGACAAGGTCACCCGCCTCGCGTCCTACAACGCCACCGGGCGGCTGGAAAACGAATCGCTCGAAGACAACCTTTTTGACCTGGCGTCCTACAGCCTGCTGGCTCTGCTCCTGCACCGAGAGGATCAGCAATGATTGAATCGCTGACCGAAGACGACCTCGCCCGCATGGAACACCGCGCCAGACGGTTCGCCGGTGCCTATACCGGCACCAGCGGCACGCTGGCAGCCGACGTGATGAGGCTGCTCGCCGAGCGTCGCCGTCTGCTGGCGTTGCTGGCCTACCGTGAGGAGCGGCCGGACCTGTCGCAGATCCGCGGAGACTGAGCCGGGCCGAGGGTCGAGTGTGGCGTAGGGTTTCTACCTTTCCCCCGCGCTGCCTCCCCTCGTGCCCGGCCCAATTGACATACGTCAAGCCGCCGGCCGGTCGGGCCCGTCGAGGTCGAGCGGCGGCAGGAAATCCAAGGCCGACTGCTGCCCCGTGATCGCTACGTCGAGGTAGTGATCCTTGGTGGTCTTGGGGTTCGCGTGGCCCAGGTGCTCAGTGGCATCGCCGCCTGCCCGCTTCACGTAGGAACCGCTCGCCTTCCTGATCGCGTGAAATCCTCGAGCACGGACGCCAGCCCTCGCACAGATTTTGCGGAACGATTGAAACAGGCTGCCCGGCTCCCGGTATTGCAGCCACGGCCAGACGAGATCGCTGGGCGCACCACGCCGGGCAGACAGCAGCCGGGCGAGCTCGGGCGTGATGGACCGCTGGATCGTCGAAATGCCGTCCTTGCGGGTCTCGCCAAGGAACGTGAGCCGGCAGTTCTCAAGATCCACCTCTGCCCATTTCAGCCCAAGGTGCCCGCCGATACGTTCGCCCGTATACCAGCACGACTGAAGCAGCGTGATCCAGAACCACGGGGCTGGGAGGCTACCAATTGACCCACGACAGTCGCGGGCGGCCCGGATGAGTTTGGACACCTCTTCGACCGTGTAGCCCCGTGGAGGCCGCGTAGGCACCTTCAGACGGGGAAGGTCTGGGAACTCGGCCGCCAGCCGCTTGCGGGCCGCAAAGTTCCACAGAGCCGACAGGTGGGCCTTGTCCTTGGCGACGCTGGCCGGAGCGCAGATGCGCCCGCGATGCGGCGTGACCGCCCGCCATCGCAAGAACTTTGAGATCACGAGGTCGTCAAAATCCGCAATCTCGGGCTCCCTTTTCAGAAAGTCTTTCAGCCTGTCGATTGAGTGATTGAACAGCACAACGCTCCTGTCCGAGAGGTTGTGCAACGGTGCGTATCGCTCTACCAAAAGCTCCCGAATCATCATGGCATCTGCCTCCCGTTGGTGTAGTTGGTGGCAGTATACAGATGTCCAATGGATGGCAATCCACTGGACGAGTTCGGGCGTCCCATGCCCTCCGCTGCTACTTTCGTCCACCACCGGGAGTTTAGCCGGTTGTGGGACTGATGTTTTGGGCCTGCCGCTGGCGGGCTGATTTGGCGGTTCGCGGAGCCTGGACAGTTTGGCACAAGTACCGCTGCCGGTACTATTGGGGGATGGTTGCGTTGGCGAGCCCAGACAAAGAGTGGATCACGGTCGCGGAGGCGGTGAAGCTGGCTGGCTGCACCGAGGGCTACCTGCGCCGCCTCCTGGGCGACGGTGACAGCCGCCTCACCGGCTGGAAGGCCGGGGCACGGGCCTGGCTCGTCAAGCGGGCCGACGTGCTGGCCCTCAAGGCCAGCCTCACCACCCGCTCGAACCTCCGCAAGGACGAGCGGCCGGCGGCACCCAAGCCCCGACGGAAGCGGAAGCCCCAGTAACTCCGGGGAAAACCGCACCCAAAAAATCTTGGTCAAGTGGGCTTGCACGAAGTAACGATATCGGTACCATGCCGCACGTGCTGGCATCACGCCCACAAGGAATCATCCAATGCCCCGCCGATGGAACGCCGCTCTTCAGTCGCTGATCCTCGTCCGCCTCGGCCAGGAACTCGGCACCGACAGCCAAGCCGCCCGTGCCGTTCACGACCTGCTCGAGCTGCTGGCCGCCGTGCCGTGGACGATGTTTGGTTTCACGAAGTGACGCTAGCGGCACACGGCAGTGGACAAGAAAAACAGTCCCTCCATTTTGTTGGTCGCCCCCGCTTGACGATGCACTGGACGCCGGTACAGTTCGCAACCATCACGAAAGGAATCGCCATGACCACAGACGCCCATCACAACGAATACCTGGCCGCCATCGCCGGGCTGCCCGAGCAGACCGTGAGCCCTGCCCCGCGCGTCACCTATGCCATCGGCGACTTCGTCAGCGGCACCACGAAGGGCAAGCGGTGGAGCGGACGCATCCAGCAGCTGGAGGCTGGCCGCGCCGTGATCGAGATCGACGGCGGGTGGATCGTCATCGATCCGGCCGACATCACGCACTGATTTCCCAAAAATCGCGGCGGATTTGGCAAGGGGATTGCCCCCCCCCCCCCGATTTATCCTCGTCGGCCTCAGCAGGGGACACCCGTACACAGGACCGCCGCACGACGGAGTCAACCGGTGGAAGGAGTGGCGTCGGAGACGCCAGCAGCACGGACGCACGAACCACCCGCCGAGCACGACGCAGAGCGGGCATTCACAACGAAAGGACACGAGCGATGACCACAGAGATTTCCACGCATCGGGCATCTACTGGGCTAGTTCTCGCCACGTTTGACGACGCTTGGCGGTTCTGGCAGATGGTGGCGAAGACCGACTTCGCACCCAAGGATTTCAAGGGCAAGCCGGAAGCCTGCATGCTGGCCGGGCAGCACGGTGCCGAGTTGGGCTTCGGCCCCATGCAGAGTCTCCAGTGCATTGCCGTGATCAACGGCCGCCCGAGCATCTGGGGTGACGCCGCACTGGCCCTGGTGCAGAGCAGTGCCGTCTGCGAGTACGTCGTTGAGGAGCTCGAGGAGGGCAAGGAAGGCGAGCCGCTGGTCGCCACCTGCACGGCGAAGCGGCGAGGCTACCCGAAGCCTACCGTCGTGCGGTTCTCGGTGGCCGACGCAAAGAAAGCAGGTTTGTGGGGCAAGTCTGGCCCGTGGACGCAATACCCGAAGCGAATGCTCCAGCTGCGGGCCAGAGGCTTCGCCCTGCGTGATGCCTTCCCTGACGTGCTGAAGGGCCTCGTGACGGCCGAAGAGGCGCAGGACTACCCGGCGGCCAGTCCGACGCCCGAGCCCGTCCGTGAGCCCGTGGTGATCCGCCCGAAGTTCGACACGCCAACGCAGCCGCAGGACACGCCAGACGGCAAGGCCCGCGTGGCGATCAGCCGGGCCAAGACGCTGGACGACCTCGACAAGATCAGGCGGTTGCTCGACCAGCGGGCACAGGACGGCACGTTCAACGCTTCCATCCACGCCGAGCTCGTCACGCTCTGCACGCACCGGGCGGAAATGCTGATCGGCGACGACGGCCAGGAGTTCACCGAAGAGGCCGCAGAACACGAGGTGACGGCATGAGCGATCGACAGAAGGTTTACCGGGCCCACGTCAACTGGGACCACCGAGGCGCCACGGTGTGGGCTCACTACGGCTACGTCTCGCCTTGCGGCGAGTGGGTCGATGCTGGCGACACCAGGTACCGCCGCACGGCTGAGTGGTTCGACACCGAGGCCGCAGCCAAGGCGTCGAAGGCGGACGAAGTCGCACAGATGGGGGCCAAGCTCATCAACCAGGCGGCTGAGCTGCGAGGAGGTGCCGCGTGACCATGACCATTGGCCAATACATCGACGCCGTGATGCAGGCGGAAAGCCGCGACGCCGCCTACCGCATCGTGCGTGAGGTCTATGACCAGGCAGTCGCCAAGAGATTCAGCGTTGACGAATACAACTCGGTGTGGGGTGCGTGGGATCGACGCTGGTTTCGGCCGACATCAGGCGGCCACGACTACATGCGCGGCGGCCCTCGAGATGGCAGCAGCTGGACCGGAGACTGAATTGCTGACGGCACGCGATTGCCGCAGCGGCCGAGTCATCGTGGCCGCATTCGCCCGTAGAGCCGGCCCAGTGCGGTGCAACGCCGGATGTCGAGATAGGTGCAACCTCCCGCGCTGAGACTCGACCGACCGCCCCACGTCACGGGGCCAATACACGAAAGGATGCGTGATGCCGCCCCGCCAGTTTGTTGACGTTGAGCGCGTGAAGCAGCTGCTCGCCCAAGGGCTGACGCAGACGCAGGTGCATCGCAGGCTGGGCGTGTCGAAGAACGCCGTGTGCCTGATCGCCAACGGCAAGTACCCGCCGGAACGGAGGCCGAAGGTATGAGCGACTACTGGTCCGAAACCCCGCCCGGCCCGCTGTTTGCTACGCGAGCCCCGGCAGTTCGCGGCTCAATCACATCGGCGCAGGCGGCCGACTCGCTCGGGCCGGCAACGCTCAACGCCATGCAGCGGCGCGTGCTCGAGTTGCTCCAGGCCACGCCCGAGGGGCTGACAGACGAGGAGATGGCACGACGGCTGGCGATGAATCCGTCAACGCAGAGGCCGCGCCGCATTGAGCTTGCACGGCGTGGCCTTGTGGTGACTTGCGGCACCAGGCGGACGGCGTCAGGAAGGAATGCGGATGTGTGGAAAGCAAGGGCGGCGTCACTGTGACGTGCGGCCGGGATCGGTGAAAGGACGCGAAAGCAAAGGAGACGAGCATGGCACTCATGGTTGAAGAAGACCCTGTCATGGCAGATGGGGCTTTTACTGAAAAGGTTTTGGTCAGCCCGCAGATGGCTGAGAGGTGGCTGGAATCAAACGAAAAAAATCGCCGGGTCCAGAGGGACCGCGTGAAGATGTACGCCACCGCGATGTCGCGCGGTGGCTGGCACTTCACGCATCAAGGAATTGCCTTCTACGAAGACGGTCGCCTCGCGGACGGGCAGCATCGCTTGCTGGCAATCGTCATGTCGCAAGTGTCTGTCTGGATGAACGTCACTTACGGCCTAAAGCTGCCAGCGGCGACAGCCGTTGACGCAGGAAGGCCCAGGAACCTGAACAACGCCATGCACTTTATGGGGCTGGACACCCGCAACAAGTTTGTCCCGGTCGCCCGCGCGTTGTTCCAGGAGTACTTGGCCCAGCGAGGAGACTCTTCCGCTCGCGGGCGTGCGATTGATAACGATGTGTTCATTGAGTTTTGCGAGGCAGTGAGACCGGCTGTTGAGTTCTCTGCCTCCTCGAAATGCACGAAGGGTCTTTCGCACGCTGTGGTGCGGGCCGCGATTTCAGCGGCGTGGTTTACACGAGACCGCGACAGGCTCGTTGATTTCAAAGAGCAACTTCGCAGCGGCGTCATTTCGAGCAACGCGGACTCCGCCGTGGCGAAGCTCCGCGATTGGCTTCAGACAAGCAAGACGACAACCGGAACTGCTAGGCCGGAAATCTGGCGACGCAGTTGCACAGCGCTTTTGGCGTACCTCGAGTATCGCCCGTTGTCGAAGTTGTACGCGAGAGAAGACGTGACCTTTCCGATTCCAGACTTTGACTAATCGTCGCCGCCCTTGTGATAGGCACGGCGCCGCTTCGACGCGGCGGGGCGGAATGGAAAGGAGGCTGAAATGGATTTCGACTTCACAAGACTTTCAATAACCAACGCCGACGGCCCTTCTTTGGCAGTTGATAACACTCCGTGGGCCGACGACAAAGTTGACGTAAAAGCCTACTTCGGTGAGTTGGCGTCGCCGCTCGCTTACCACATTTCGCAGAGCACCTTTGTCGTCGGCTGCTGCGCATGGCTTACGCATGAGCAAGTTATTCAGTCGCTGGCTGGTGTCTGGGGAGGATGTCAGGTCGTTTGCCAGAAGGAGGATTTCCTTCGTCCAGACGGGTCATCCACGCGCGGATGGAAGACGCGGCTTCACGGCCTGTATTCGTCACTTTCTTGTAGGGTCGGCAGGCATGAATGCGCCAAGGTGGCGCTGATGCCAGAGCTAAGCACCTGCATGGATGAAGGCCAGATGCTGCCTGTGCGTTGTGTCGGCAATCACAACTCCGACCGGCACCCGGCGTTTCCTCGAATGCACCACAAATTCTTAGTGTTTTGCGATGTGCTGGAACTGGAGAGCGAAAACCCTTGGTATCAGTGGCAACCACAACCTAAGTCCGTATGGACAGGCTCGTTCAACCCAACTGCAAACGGAACACGCAGCCGAGAAAACGCTGTGGTGATTGAGAGCCAGCACGTAGCGCTAGCCTACTTTCGAGAGTGGTACCAAATGTTTGCGTTGAGCGAACCACTGGAGTGGGAGAGCGAGTGGTGCGCGCCTGAGTACAGGATTGGCACATGAGCAGCTGGTTCCCATTCTTTGGCCGCGACTTCTTGACCGCCACCAGCGGGTGGACGGCCGAGGAGCGCGGCCACTACATCACGCTGCTGATCGTCCAGTGGGAGCAGAAGGCCCTGGTCGATGACCTGGCCCGCCTCGAGCTTGTTTCCCCTGGCGTTACTCGATGCTGGGGCGTGGTGTCAGAAAAGTTCCCGAAGTGCAGCGACGGAAAGCGCCGCAACACCCGCTTGGAGCACGAACGGTCTAAGTCCCACGAACGGAGCGAGCGGGCTCGTCAGTCTGCCTCCAGCCGTTGGGCGAAGGACGCAAGTGCGTCAGGCAATTACCAGGGCCCCGACGGGGCCGCAGATGCGAACGCAATGCGAACGCATATGCCTGAGCAATGCGAACGCATATGCGACGGCAATGCTCCCATGTCCATGTCCATGAAGGGTACTTCTTCTTCCGCACACGCGAGCGTTGTAGACGAGTCATGGCCGGCATTACGCAAGGCGTGGAATGCTGGCGTAGGCGTGAAGTGGCGATCGTCTCGGCCGTCAAACACGGTAACGGCAGCACTGTCCGACCCGGCATGGCTTCCGCTTGCAATCCAAGCGATTGAGCATCTGCCCAAGTGCCTGTACTTCGATGACCCGGTGACGTTGAACCAGTTCTGCAAGCCGGGATTTGTGGACGAAGTGCTGGGCGGCAAGTGGAACAACCGGAAGCGCCGCAAGGACTCTGGCCGGGATTTTGGCGACGCTCCGCCGCCACCCAGAGCGTTCAGCGGGCCAGAGGCCGAAGCATTTGAACGCACTCGTAGAAAGTTAGCAGCCGCCAAGGAGGGCCTATGACCACCACCACCACGCTGACGCCCCGCCAGGTCGAGCACCTCGCATGGATCCGGGCCTTCATCGCCTCGCACGGATTCAGCCCCACGGTGCGTGAGGCCGCCAGGGCGTTCGGTGCCAAAAACGCAAACGCCGTGATGGCGCACTGGAATGCTTTACGCCGCAAGGGGCACGTGACGTGGATGGACGGTCAGGCCAGAACCATTCGCCCCGTGGAGGAAGCATGAAACGCCGCCGCAGACTGTGCCCGCAGCGTGTCGCCGATCGCTGCCTGGAGCGTGCGTGGGACGACGACGTTGACGACACCAGCCGCAAGCTGCTCGAGCAGGCCCACGATGTCATCGACTGGATGATGTGCCGCTCGGTGGCCTCGGCCAAGGTGCTGGAGATCGTTGAGGCCGAGCTTGTGTCGATCAAGTCTGCGCTGATGAACGATGAGGATCCGGGGATGGGACTATGACCTTTCACGATTTGGCAATGGTGGCGACGGGTGTGGTGATCCAGAGCCTGACGTTCGGGCTGGGGATCTTGGTTGGGTGTTCTCTTGTGAAAAGGATTTCAGACCATGGCAACAGCGACCAAGGAACGAACGACGCAGAAGCGTGGCACCGGGGCGGTGCTCAGCGTGGCGGGCCTCAAGGCGGCGCTCGGAGTCGTTGGGCCGGCGGTGCAGGCCCGTGGCCCGAAGCCGGTGCTCCAGAACGTGCTGCTGGCAGGCGGAAAGCTGACGGCGACGAACCTCGAACTGCGGATTGAGACGCCGCTCGCTGGTCTGCCATCGCAGCCGGTGTTGCTGCCTCACGCGAGGCTCAGCCAGATCATGGCGGCCCTCCACCCGAGCGACGAGGTGCGGCTGACGATCAGCGGCACGGCTTGCACTGTGAAGGCCGGCAACGGCGAATGGCGGTTGCCGGTTGAAGATCCGGCCGAGTTCCCGGTGGCCGAGGACAAGCCGGCGACGCCGATCTGCCGCCTGCCTGCGGATCAGTTCGTGACGTTGGTGAACGCCGTGCGGTTCGCCGCAGACACAGAGTCCAGCCGGTACGCCCTCGGTGCGGTGCTGGTGGAGTTCAAAGACGGCGTGCTGAACCTTGTGGCGACTGATGGCCGGCGGCTTGCCGTGGCATCGGCCGACGTGGACCAGGCGTGCGACGACTCCACCACGCTGGTGCCGAAGCGGGCGATCGACGTGCTGGTGCGGCTCGCCGGCAACGCCGAGGCGGTGCAGCTGGAGGTGTCGGGCAGCGAGCTTGTCGCCACGGTTGGCGACACGCTGGTGTTCGCCCGCCTGGTCGAGGGCCGGTATCCCCGGTGGCGTGACGTTGATCCGCAGCGTGACGCTGAGCCCGCTACCGTCGTCGTGGGCAGTCTGCTCCACGCCTGCCGGATGGCGGCGGTCTGCGTGTCGGAGCAGTCGAAGGGCGTCGAGTTCACGTTCGGCGACGAGCTCACACTGAAGGCGAAGTCGAGCGAAAACGGTGAGTCGACGGCGACGTGCGACCTTGTGACGCCGGGCACGGCGTGCTCGGTGAAACTCGACCCGGCCTACGTGCTCGAGTGGCTCGGCTGCGGGTCGTTTGACCTGGCTGAGACAGTGTCGGTATCTGCCGTCGACAAGGCGTCTGCGGTGGTGTTTGCCGCCGGCGACTGCCGGAACATCGTGATGCCTCTGGACCCCGGAGCGGAGTGATCGTGCGACCGATTGACGACGAGCGTGTACGGGAATCGCTGGTAAGTGGGCTCACATTCGCCGAAACAGCACGGCGGCTCGGCTGCGGAAAAAGCAGCGTGGCTCGAGCCGCCGTGCGGTTGGGCATGGAATCGCCAGAACGCCGTGGCAAGGTGGACGTGGCGCTCTTGTTCCAGTTGTGGTACAGCGATCTGGTCAAAGACGAGATTGCCAGACGGCTCGGCATTAGCGTCAGCCACCTGTCGGTGTTGAAGAACAAACACCATCTGCCAAAGCGATCGACAGCGCGGCGGCAATGCGATGTGGACCCGACGCCGGAACAGATTGAGGAACGGGCGGCCTGGTGCAGAGCACGTCGCGTGCAGCCAGAGAAGGCGCATCCGTCGCCCGGAATCCGGCAGTATCGGTACAGCAGTAGGACGGGCGTTTTCACGGCGGGAGAGGTTGCGTAGAACGCTTGCGATCAGCGGCCCGCGACCGCTGACGAAACTACACCCGGCAGACGGCATTGCGGGTCCGCTGCATCCGTTGGTTCTCACATGATCGACCCGAACAAAGTCATACTGGATGGCGAGCAGTCAGACGCAATCATTGTCGCCCAGGCGGCCGAGATCGCACGCCTCAAGGACGCCATCCGCCGCCTCGCGGATCAGGACGCCACGCTGTCGGTGTGCAATGGCGACGTGACGGTGACGATGGATGCCGCGCTCACCGACGCGGAGCGGGAGGCGATTCGATTCTGCTCGGTAGTGCTGGACATGGGATCACGGCCCGACTGTGCCGCCACGCTGCGCGCGTTGCTGGAGCGAACAAAGTGAGAACGCTGAAGCTGAGCGGCGGCCCCTGGCCGTCCGCTCCAGCGCCTGGTTCGCCGACGCCCGGCTGGGGCCGGAACCCCGCTTTTCCTCGGGAAATACGCGGGTCGAAAAAAATCTTGGAGCGGGGCTTGCCTTCCGTCCGACGTTAGGTAGACTTAGGGCATGACGCGGCAACGAGCCGCAAGCCTCAAACGGGAGACAAAGAAATGCACGCCGATCGAATCAACGCCAGCCGCAAGTACCAAGCCGCCCTCCGCGTCTGGCGGGATGCCGGTATGGGTTCCGACCTCGCCGCATGGGAGACTGCCGACGCTGTAATGATCGCGGCACGCGACGCCCTGGTGGCTGCCGAGATCAAGTGGCCGACCAAGGCTGAGTCGAATCGCGAGCGTCGCGAGATTGAGATGTCAAACCGAGGATGGCGAAAATGACTCGCCTGCCATGCGTAGGACGAGATCGCCCACCGCAGGCTGGCCTGCCTGCGGTGGGCGCAGTTTTCACAAAAGGAGAGGCTGTGGACATCATTGACCAGTTGCGTTCTCTGCCGGAGCCGCAATGCAGGCCGTGCAAGGCTGCGGCGGATGAGATTGAGCGATTGCGGGATCAGATTGAAAAGATGCGGGCCGTCATTTCCGCCGACCACCATCGGGCCGCGCGTGTCAGTGACCGCGAACTAAGAGAGTTTCATCGACGGCTGATGGCGATGGGAGGCATTCCGGGCAGGATATGGGAGGAATAGTCAATGTGGACTTCAGTGAGCGAAGACTTGCCAGAGGAAGGCATGGACGTGCTTGTCACCGACGGGAAACGCTGTGATGTTGCTTCGCTCGTGGAGGGCTACATAGACGAGGTGCCACTGCAGGAATGGGACGGCACGCCCATTGTGCCGACCCACTGGAGGCCGCTGCCAAAGCCGCCAAAATCAAACGCATGAATGACCGAAAGTTTTTTTGCTACGAAACATGACACAGCGATTCCGGCGGGCAAGCACCGCACCGATAAAGCGGCACGCTGAACCCGCCGGGATCGCCATTCTGGAACATGGAACATGAATCGAAACATCGGGGCTGAGCTGGCCGCTCGCATGACGCACTTGAATAAGATGCTTGCCGATGGCGAAAGCGTCGGGGCTATCAGCCGGGCCGACGTTGATAGGCCGCAGGCTATCGAAATGCCGCACATGATGTCCGTCGCTCGCGAATGGCTTGCCGACGAGAATCGGCGGATGGCGCAGGTGGGCGAGACGGATTACTGCGGCAGCCCAGCGCACATTGTTGGATGGCTGCTGGCGGAAGTGCAGCGGTTGCGGCTCGTCATCTGCGACCGCATCTCGGAGCTAGGTGAGGAGATGGAGCGAACGCCCGATACGCATGAATGACCGCATCACCTTTCGCCTCGGCCCGCTCGCGGGGCCTATGGCGGCTTACTGCGAGAAGCACGGCACCACGCCGAGCGAAGCGATCAGGTTGGCGTTGTCGCGGATGCTGCGTGTGGAGGCACCGGAGATGACGCCTGGCAACCCAGACATCGGCGAGCAGGCAGAGGCGGGGGCGGCTGCGCGGTGGAAGAAACGAAGGGGCCGCAAGTAGTCGGCGAACGCCAAAGATGAGCAGCGGCGGGCACATGACTCAACTATCACTTTGGACGCCGCCCCCGCCGTCTGCT
>Ga0214917_10004962_pt1 | contig 14441 bp, 12 predicted proteins | sample LL_1208_BB_MetaG_FD_177983 | JGI IMG/M metagenome (GOLD analysis project Ga0214917, IMG submission 177983) | Freshwater microbial communities from Lake Lanier, Atlanta, Georgia, United States - LL_1208_BB | ecosystem: Environmental > Aquatic > Freshwater > Lake | place: USA: Georgia | collected... | reverse complement strand
TTTGGTGTTGGACCTTTTTCACAATTTAAAGATCTGGCCATAATTCTGGCACTTGATGTTTTACCGCATCCTCTTGGTCCACTAAATAAATATGCGTGGTGTATTTGTCCTGCGGTTAAAGCATTACTTAATGGAGTTGTTACATGCCCTTGACCAATAACATCTGCAAAGGTTGAAGGGCGATACTTACGGTATAGGGCTAATGACATTTATCGCCTCCTTTGCTTAATAAATTAATAACTCTTGCAAAAATTAGGATCCCCCGTACACCCACTAGAGCGCACCTACCCTTGCTGCATTCCTGCCCTGGGGGAGTTCGGCACGTTAATGCCGCACGGGGGATCTAACGGTAAATCTTAGTCATCACCACCGATACCCTTAAGCCTGGAAAGTAGTACTGGAGGATTCGCATAGCGGCCGAGTGCGCACGCTTGGAAAGCGTGTGTAGGGCAACCTACCGAGGGTTCAAATCCCTCATCCTCCGCTTAAGAATTATATCGTGCCACTTTAATTATCGGCCCAAATCCAACACTCTACAATTTACTTAATTAGATTTAAAGCCTGATTAGAAAAGTGCTTTTGCTATAGTAAGCAAATCAACGAAATTTAGATTCTGTTGTACTTAAATAAAACTTAGAATTTCAAAAAAAGTTAAATGTTAATTCGCAGATGTACAACCATGTCAAGTGTAAACTATAGGCCAGTTACGAAAATCTCTAGTAACATTAAGCGAAAAAAATCTGTGAAAGTAGATGAGATTTTCTTAGTATTAGATTGATTCAACATCACGCTTTTAAAATTATTTTAATAAAAATTTGATATGATCATCAAATGAAAATTGCGTTGGTAAGTCCTTTTGCTGGAATTGAACAACATGTGTTTAGAGAATCAATTATATTAAAAAGCTTTAAAGATCATGGACATCAAATCTACTACATTTCTTGCGACAAAGCTTTTGAACAATTCTGCATGACTCAAAGAGTTCATGGCTTAAATTTTAACTCTTCGATCTCGGATAAAAAAAGGATTTGTGCTATCTGTGTAAATAATCGTGATTTTATAAAAGACTTGTTACAGTTAGACGGCAGCCATAAAATGGCTAAAGATAGTAATTCTTTTTATTTAAATAAACAATATAATTTTGATAATATTAACAATACAAATTGGGTTGATTTTAAAATTAATGGATTTGAATTGGGTAGAATGGCTTTTTATGAATTTGCTTTAGAGCATAAAATAAATCAATTAACATTTCCTGAGTCACTTCTACCTCAGTACAAAAGTCATCTATCTAATACAATTACAGCTTTTCAAAGTGCTAAGGAGATTTTGAGTGAAATAAAACCTGATGCTTTAATTATGTATAATTCACGTTATTCAGTTAACAATATATTTGCAAAAGTTGCAGAAAGTCAGGGTATTAAATATTATACTTTAAACGCCTCTGGTCATTGGGACGAATACTATGAGCGATTCACGATGTTTTGTTCCGAGGATGAGTCATTTGCTTTATCTAAATCTTCTGAATGGGAGTTTTTTAAATCCATAAAATTAAATGAAAATGAAATCTTAGATGTTTTCAAGTATTTGTCTTCAGTTATGTTTCAAAACAATAATTGGGTTTACTCAGAAAGTGCAAAGTTAATAGACTCAGCAAGATTGCGTAGCAAATTTGGGATAGGGAAATCTCAAAAAGTAGTACTTGTTACATTATCAAGTGAAGATGAATTAATCGCATTAGAGGAATCATGTGTTCTAAGTTTCAAGGTAAATTATAACGCTAATCTAACATTTAAGAATTTGGGAGAATGGTTGACCAGAATTTTTGAAATAGCAAATAAAGATGATTCAATTTTTTTCATAATAAGGCCACATCCAAGAGATTTCCCGGGTAGAGTTGCCGGCAAAATTAGATCTGATCAAGCAAATTTTCTTGATAACTTTTTATCGAAAATACAGCTCCCAAAAAATTGCTACATAAATTATCCTGCAGAGTTGATTTCTATTTATGATATTATGCAAATTACTGATTTGTTGCTAAATCAGTCTTCTTCAGTTGGAGCTGATTTTGCATCTTTTGGAATTCCAGTGCTACACAATAATCCCGAAATTTTATTTGCTTACCCTAATGAGTTGGGTTTTAATTTGAATTCGAAAGCTAATTACGAAGATTTAATACAACACTTGTTAAGTAGCAAAATGGATTCTGAACGACAAATTCTTGCGTTTCGTTGGTTGTATTTTAGATTTTTCAGATGTCCGTACCCTGTTGAGAACTCAAGTAAAACTATGATCAATCGTATTAAATTTTATTGCCTGATTAATTTTAATTCATTCTCATATATTTTTAAAAAATTTTTATTATTATATGAGTATGTTAGCCGGAATTCGAGAACTTATTCCAATTTTCATTTTGTTAGGTGCGTGGAATTGTCGCTGAAAGGAACTCATGAGTTAGCTCATTTAGACTATACTTTTGATCCTGCTGACCTAAATTCTATGAATTCTGAGAATTTAATTCCAGCTTTATTTACAGAATTTATCAATGGAAAACTATCCAAAAGAAAGTGAGGTTTTAAATGAGTGAGGTAATCTCGATTGAAATTTCGTGCTCAATTTCTGAAGCCTTTAACTTGATAAATCAAAATAAAGGTAAGAACATATTTGTATTAGATGATGGTAGATTCTGTGGAACTGTTTCTGACGGAGATTTGAGGCGTGCAATTCTTAAAGGTATGTCTCTCGAGTCAGAAGTAAGGACCGCAACTAACTTCGATGCGGTATGGGTGAGTTTGGATGATTCAAATACGGATGTTAATAAAATATTTTTAGATGAACATGATTTACTACCAGTGCTAGATCGTTCTCACAAAATAATTAGGGTTATAAGGAAGGGTGATAGGCTTAAAATTCCTTTGGCTGAGCCAAATCTTTCTAACAGAGAAACAGAATTAGTGCTAGACACCTTATTTTCTACAATGATTTCCTCTCGAGGATCATATGTAGGAAAGTTCGAAAGTCTGTTTGCTAATTACATAAATGTAGATCCTAGAAGAGTTGTCTCCGTCTCAAATGGCACACTAGCAATATACTTAGCATTAATTGCGCTCGGTATAAATGAAGGTGATGAAATAATTGTTCCAGACCTAACCTTTGGGGCGACTGCTAATGCAGTTATTCAAGCTGGTGCAAGGCCAATTCTCGTAGATGTTGAAGATGCCACTTGGAACCTTGATTTAAGTTTGTTAAAAGACGCAATTACACCTAATACAAAAGCCATTATTCCAGTTCATTTGTATGGAAACCCATGTGCATTAAATGAATTAGCTAAATTTGCAAAAGATCATAATTTACTTGTAATTGAAGATGCTGCAGAGGCCCTCGGTACTTATTTTCAAAATGATCATGTGGGCATCAATTCAAATGCGGGTACTTTTTCATTTTTTGGTAATAAAACTATTACAACTGGAGAAGGGGGTATGGTTGTATTTAAGGATATATCTCATGCAGATAAGGCACGTGAATTTAAAAATCATGGTATGAATATAAACGTGAAATATTTTCATAATGATTGGGGCACTAATCTTCGCCTAACAAACATTCAAGCAGCTATTGGTTGTGCCCAAATGGAGAGAGTTAACCAATTCATGGAACAAAAAAATAAGAACAGCGATGTTTATCGACAACAGCTTAATTCTTACGGAATTGTCTTTGCCGATGTTGTCAATTCAGGTGTGAATTCTTTCTGGCTCACAAGTTGTTTGCTTCCAAAGTCTATCGATGTTTCGAAGTGTTTAGACTACCTTTCAAAAAATGGAATTGAAGCTCGGAGTTTTTTCTATCCCCTTCATATGCAACTGGCCTTCAAGCATTATACTTATGTAAGAAGACATTCATCCATTTCTCAGAAGTTGTTTAAAAGGGGAATTAGTTTACCTTCAGGCACAACTCTTACCAATGCTGATCAACTATTTGTTTGTCAAACACTTGCCAATTATTTGGATATGACAAAATGAATTCAAAAAAATTCTTTGATAGTTACTCGAATCAAAATATTCTTGTGATTGCTGAAATTGGTGTTAATCATGACGGATCAACAGAGAAAGCAGTTGAATTAGTTGACCAGGCCAAACTTTGTGGTGCGGATGCTGTGAAATTTCAATTGTTCTCCGCTGAAAAACTTGCACACCCTTCTACTCCTAAAGTGAAATATCAGAAAATCACAGACCGAAATGATAATCATTTTTCAATGCTAAAGAAGTTAGAGTTTTCAAGGAAACAGCATAAAATAGTGCAAGAATATTGCAATAAAAATGATATTTTGTTTTCAACTACCGCATATGACGTAAGTGACATAGATTTCTTGGCAAATTTAGATGTTCCATTTATTAAAATTGCATCAGCAGATATAGTAGATTTGCCACTAATAAATAAGGCTGCGCAAACAAAAATCCCATTGATAATATCCACGGGAATGGCTACTGAAATTGAAATTTCTAAAACTTTGAAAGTTTTAGAAATTAATAAATCAGATTTTTGCTTACTGCATTGCACATCAGAATATCCAACCATTGAAAAACATGTATTCATGAATAGAATTGATCATATTAAACGCATATCAAATGGAATTTTTGGCTTTTCAGATCATACAATTACAAATATAGCTTCGCTTTTAGCGATAGCAAAGGGGGCTAGAGTAGTAGAAAAACATTTTACTTTAGATAAGAGCGCACCAGGTCCGGATCATGCTGCATCAGCTGATGTTCTTGATTTTAAAGAGTTTGTTCATGCAATTCGATCCGCTGAAAAAATGTTTGGCGATGGAAAATTTTATAGAACTATTGATGAGGAAGATATGGCGCGAACTTCGAGAAAAAGTCTTTACTTATCAAATCCTTTAAAAAAAGGTGAAGTAATTAAATCATCAGATTTATACCTAAGGCGCCCAGGAGATGGATTGACTGGACAAGAAATTGAAAATGTTTGCGGATTAAAAGCAAAGTACGACTTACCCCAAGGGCACAAAATTGCGATGGAGGATTTAACTAATGACTAAAATTTATTGTTCGACTGGAGGGGCAAGAGAGTCAGCACTAAAAGTGGCCGAATTTTTTGTGCGTCAGTCTATATACAATATTGAATTGTCTGGTGGTATGTACGACAAGGATTCCAATGACAAAATTTTTAAATTAAAAAAACAAGGTGCAGATATAATCTTACATAACTATTTTCCTGTCCCTAAGTCAAGTTTTGTACTAAATTTAGCGTCTTTAAATTCAAATATTGTAAAAAAAACTATGGAATTCTATAAACATTCTATTACTCTATCAAGAAAAATAGGCTCACAGATCTATGCAGTGCATTCGGGCTTTTTAGTTGATCCAAGAGTTAACGAACTTGGTAAAAATTTTACTAAGTACGATGTTGCCGATAGAACGCTTGCGACAGAAGTTTTTTACAAAAATATCTCTGATTTATCTATATTCGCGCAAAAAAATGACGTGCAACTATATGTCGAGAATAATGTAATTTCTGTACCGAATTTCGAGAAGTACGGGGAAGATATATTCTTGATGACTAATTTTGAAGATTTTAATGATTTTAACCGTTATTTCCGCAAAGAAGTTAAGGTCCTACTAGATGTAGGTCACTTAAAGGTGTCTTGTCAAGCGTTAGGGTTAGATAAAATTCAACAATTGAGTTTATCTAATAATTTAATATCCGGATATCACCTTCATGATAATTGTGGTCTAACTGATGATCATTTGATTTTTGAATTAGAACAAGCTTGGTTTCTTGATCAGCTTAAACCAAACGTAGACTTTATCACGTTAGAAATTCATGATTTTGAAGATTTAGGGCTGGCTTCCTTGACTAATCAATTAGGTCGAAAGATAAATCAAAAAGATTTAATATAAAAACTGTTTTGAACTGCCATTATTGGCCAAATTTTCATTGGATCACTTAATCCATTTTCAGATATTGGTTCAGTAAAAGTTAAAATGTATTTATTTTCAACAAAAGATTTAGCCATAAAATATCGGCCTTGATCGGTACGAGGATACCCACCGGGAAACTTTTCGAATAAGTCTTCAATGTAGATATATTTACGACTTATCCTGCAAATTTCGTCAATTGTTTCAAGAAATAGATCCTGTTCTAGAATTTCCAGTACTCCTGTACAAAGAACAGCGTCGAAGTAACCATCATCAAATGGGATACCATAGGATAAGTCAACTTTAACAAATGTTATTTCGATATTGTTACCAAAATTATTCACTAATTTTTTCGCATTTAGCAATCTAGACTCACTTAAATCAGCACCTATGATTTTAATCTGATACTTTTCTAATTCGTTACCAAGTTTGATGGAAGCAAATTCCATAAAATTTTGAATAACGTCTCCATCACCGCAACCCAAGTCCAAAATACGTAAATTTTTAGATGACTTGAAAATATCTTCCCAGCCTAATGGAGTAATGTAATAAGCTTTCCTTAACCTCAAGTAATCCCACCTTAAACGGTCAATAGGTTTTTCGGTACTGAGATAATATTTTTGAAAATTTTGACCTGAAATGTAATGTTTTCTGGTTTGTACGTACTTTTCGTAGGCTTCAATTTGACCGGGCACTCTCCAGCGTTTTCCAAATTCAGAAATATCGAATTTTTTTGGACCGGCAAAAGGGTTCTGTTCTAGACCCCAACTCTTAATTACTTCAAAGTCGCTTGGTTCAGGTTTCCACACAGTAATTACCTCAATTCTTGGTTAAAATTATACAGCCTATAGGAGTAGATTTCTTTGAACCTCGCCAATTTATATTAATTAAAGTATATGAATAAATTTGAAACATTTTGAAGTTATTCTTAATTAAGCTAATTTCAACCAACTTACCACTTACTAATGGTATTTTGATCAATTTTTTCGAGCTTTTTGATTTCAAATACTTCTCAATTGAATATCTTAAGTCAAAAGTTATCACAAGAAATCCATTTGGCTTTAGGCATCTGAAGCATTCATTAAGTATTTCTTGAGGATTATTAGAATAAGGAAAAGTCCAACCTGCGATTACAAAGTCAAAAATTGAAGATTCATAATTGAGACTGTGTGCATCACCTTTCTTAATCAAGGGCGAATACGTGAATAAATCGATTGCTTCTATATTGTGTTTTTTCAAACCAAGTCCCATATAGCCAAATAATTCAGATTCGTAGCGAGGACCAAGTGCCAATAGTTTGGATTTGCGATTGGGATTCAAGCTCTTTAAAATTGAGATTAGGAAAGTTATTCTGTGCGGTATAGAAGCATAAATCTTGAAATGCTGGAACGAGTATCGGTACTTAAGATTTTTGTCAGATTTTGGTAAAGTATCAAGGTTTCCAATAAATTTGTAAAACCTATATTTTCCATATCTTTCTCGAAATAATTCAGATTTATATATTTTATAAATCATACTGTTTACCAAGCATGAAGCCCACCATCAATATATAGATTTACCCCATTCACATATGTAGACAGGTCGCTAGCTAAGAAAATAACAGGACCAACAATTTCTTCAACTTGAGCCATTCTTGCCATTGGAACTCTACCGGAATAGGCACTCTTGAACTCTGATGTATGACCGTTGAATACGCCTCCCGGCGCTATTGAATTAACTCGAACATTGAATCGACCTAAACTTGTAGCGAAAAATTTTGTTAGACCGACAATAGCCGCTTTTGATGCATTATAAACGGCCGGCGATGACATATAAGTTGAATGTATTGAGTTATGAAGTTCATAAATTCGATGGTCTACTCCTAGATCCGCTGCATATATTGAGCTCGCATGAATAATTGAACCAAATCGTTGGCTTTTCATAATCTCACTTACAGTTGATGTGACATTAAAAAGGCCTTGAACGTTTACGTCAATAACTTCTTTAAAAACTTTAGAAATTAATACTTGGTCAGAATCCAAAACGAAATGCTTTGGATTAGAAGTTTTTGAAGCTGCATTATTAAACAGAACATCAATTTTCCCACTCAAATTTAGAATTTTTTGAATTACTGAACTAACATTTGAATGATCTCTTACATCACATCGATGGTAGTTTATATCATTTGAAATTGGATTACCTGCTCTACTTTCCACCGGTGGTAACACCAAGTCCAAGACATGCACGTCAGCCCCAAGTTCATGGAACCTTCGGCTAGCTTCGCCGCCGATTAGTCCTAGTCCCCCAGTAATGATCACTGTTTTTGAGGCAAAATCCAAATAATTATTTATTTTACTCAATTTCAATTTTCCTTTTCATAAGAAATTCCATTAGCTGAACGTCAAAACTCGTATCTATATCAAATATTTGATCAATTTTCATTTCAAAAAGCATAGTTTTTTCTTGGAATGTACTTGGTTTGTCAAACAAATTATCTCGATTCCAAACGTTTATCGAACCATTCAAATCGTAACATTGTGGCGCAGCTTGCCTTGAAGTTATAAATCCTTGATTTTCATTGACAATTTTTATGAAGTTCTTATCATTTTTTATGACTATGTTAAAAAAAGGGTTTCTTCTAGATGGGCCACCACTAAGAACACTATGCAACTTATTTGATTCTAATAGATTTATAGCGCTCTCGATATCACCTTTGTTTCTAAGTGGCGCCGTGATATCTAGATCTACTATTGTATTTATTTTTACTCCAATAACTTCTTCAACTTTCTCAGTTAAGTTTTTCACGGTTTCAGGTTTGCTAACTAGATCTCCCGAAAAACTCTTTTCACGCTTAATGATTACATCAAGTTTTAAAGTTTTTGAATCCTCAAGCAATTTGGGATCATCAGTACTAATGGCTATATAATCAAACATCCTGGACATTTTTGCATGCTCAACTGTGATCTCAAGGAGTGACTTCCCGTTAAAATTTAACAAGTTTTTTTTTGGAACACCTTTCGATCCACTTCTTGCGCATATAGTTGCAAGTCTTAACATTTTCCATACTCCTTGAATGTATTAATCTTAAAGGCGCCCTGAATAAAACTTTCAATTTTCAAAGCTTGGGGATAGTTACAAGCAGTATCATTTTCATTGAAAAGTATATCTTTATACATATCTAGAAAAGAATTATTAGGTTTAATTTGCTTCCAGATGAGGTTTGTATTATTAAATATTTCTTTCTTGAGAAGATCTAAGTACAATGTAAAATCTTTGAAATAAAATTTAACATACCTTTCTGGCATATAGTCTAGAGAATCAATCCTTATTTGACCAATAATGCTATCCGCCTTCACTTTAAATTTTATATCCCAGAAGTCATCAGAATCGACTGTTACATTTGAGATTCGTCCACCATAAGCATTGGTGATTTCTAGATCTCCGAGCAGCCAATGAGCCATGTCTACTTCGTGACTTAAATCCCATAGCACTCCTCCACCTAGTTTGCGATGAGCTGAATAGTTCGTAAGGTGATCCCGTTCAGGACGCCATAACTTAAGATTTTTGCCATAGTGAAATACAACTAAATCAATATTTGAATTAGCTTGTTCAACACATTTTTTAAACTTTAATAAGCTTGGTTCATACCTTAGGTTAAATCCAACTCTAAATTTTTTAAACTGCATATTCGGAGGAGTTTCGGACGATAAATAAAGTGGTTTTTCACACATTAAATTTCCCTGATATTTTAATCTTATTAGATTTGTAATTTCAGCTTGATGTTTATAACTTTCATTAGCTATAACAACTAGCTCAATTGAATGATTCTTAAGTGCCTCTTCGATTGTAGTTAATGTTTCCTCCCCCTCCAAAGACCTTGATGTAATAAACTGAACTCTAAACCCAAGAGCGCGTAATGCATAAGCATGTTGTCGCGCCGCTGAACCACTTCCAATAATTACTGCCAAGCTTGAATTCATTCGATGCCTTTACGTAGGTATACTATCTCTCAATGATAGTGCATATTTTTGTTAATGGGCCACATAGTAATTGGATTAACTCATCTTTTGGGGCGAATGACCAAGTTGTAATTTATAACTACAGGAGCAATGAAGATTTTTATAATTTAAATTTAGAAGGTCAAGATTTGTCCCATTCAACTGCTTTATCAATACATTGGCCGATAAAATTTAATAATGATTTCCTTGCTACTTTTAAATACGCCCTAAATGTGCATCCTGGGTTTATTCCAATCGGGCGAGGTACTTACCCAATTTTCTGGAATATACTGGAAAATACCACTGCTGGAGCAACAGTTCATCAAATGACTTCTGAGATAGATCTGGGACCAATTTTATATAGAAATAAAGTAATTTCAACTGAAAACGATACTAGCGGAAGCCTATGGAAGAAAATTTATAAATTAGAGAAAGTTCTCATTCTAAAAACTCTAGATAGGTTATTTGCTGAAGATAAATTAGTTTTTTGTAATTTTACAGAAAACATTAGACCTGCGCGGACAAAAAAAGATTTTATGGAGCTTCTCAATAATCCACCTTCAAATTCTCTCACTTTAGAACAAATCAACCTATTCCGACGAGCTTTTACCCATCATGACTATGATTTGCCACCTTGGCTTACTAATAGCCATGATCATTAAAAGCTGGATTTGATGGATAGTCTCTTAACCTAGGTGACCCCAAGGCCATTTCGACATCTTTAAGCGTAATTGCATTTAAAGCCGGAATAATAGGAATTTGAATTGCATATCTGAAACCGTCTCGGGGAGCAGTACCTTTGTGAACTAAATTGTTATCAAAAGCCAACACAGTTCCTGCCTTGCCTTCAAGAACTTTCAACGCGCTTGGATTTCCACTCAAGAAATCTTCTGCAATTGGCTGAGATTTCAATCTATCGGTAGCAGAATAGGACTTGAAGCCATTAGCAATAATTTTTTTAGAGCTAGCTAAATCAAAAGCCCTGAAAGCACCGTTTGATTCAAAAACGTCATTCAGATACACAAATAACTTTATGTAGCCTTTAGGATTATCATCAAAATGCCATCCAAAGCTCGTATCAGCTGTTGTTGACCCAGGTACAGTTTTTTGAATTATTATATGGTACGGCGCAAAGTAACTTTTAAAAAAATATTCTACAGGGGTGGCAAACTCCTTCAAGATCTCATAAACCCATCCTGCAGTAAGTTTCTGGCTTTCTCTGTCCATAACAATAATTTGTGGAGCTCCCTCAACAGGCAGACCCTTACCTGATTCGAAATAGTTATGAACATAATTTCTCAAATCTAAACAGTTAGCCTTTCCTAAAACACACAATCTTGTTGTCACTAAATCTATAGCTTCTTTACTTTCTACTATCGGAAGTTTGTAGTTGAATTTTGCTTTATTTGCATAGATCTTCCAATTAATGTTAAGCTTAAAACCTAAAGAATTCCCAAAGGCAAAAAGTGAAAGTTTTCTAGATATATTGTTTAGTTTTTTCCAAAGGAATACTTTTATGTGGGCTATCATAATTTTCTCCTAATTCACTCGCTACAGACTACTAAACAATAACAAAAAATTTTTAATTTGTCATTAAGTTGAAGGATTTTGAATGATAATTTCTTGCCAATTAAAAAATGTTAGCCTGACAGGCCTATGTATTTCGTCTCTAAAAACTCTTCAATGCCAGCAAAGCCACCTTCTCTACCTAAGCCTGATTGTTTAAATCCACCAAATGGCGCAGCTGGATCTGAAATAACTCCTTTATTTATCGCCACCATGCCAGATTCCAAAGCCTCTGCAACCTTCATTGCTCGCTTTAAATCTGCTGAGTAAACATAAGCAATTAAGCCAAACTCAGTTGCATTTGCAAGTGAGATTGCTTCTTCATCAGAGTTTGTAATAACAATTGGTGCTACTGGACCAAATATCTCTTGATTTAATATTGGATTATCATTTTTAACGGTAAGCACTGTTGCTGGATAAAAAGCGCCAACACCAGCAGGTGATTTACCACCCGTTTTTATCTGGCCACCAGCTGTAATGGAAGTATCAACTAACTCTGCAATTTTATTTCGCTCTTTAACTGAAACACTTGCTCCGAGTTGAGCACCTGCTGTTGTACCAGCGGCCATCTTTAAATCACCCATTGCTTTGGCTAACTTAATTGTGAACTCTTCCGCCACCTCTTTAGCAACATAAAAACGATTTGCTGCTGTGCATGCAGCACCACCGTTTCTCATTTTAGCTAATAGTGCCCCAGCAACTGCCTCATCAACATTGGCATCTGATAAAACTAAAAATGGTGCGTTACCACCTAACTCCATTGAGCAACGAATTACACGATCTGCTGCCTCTTTTAATAAAACTCTGCCAACCTCTGTGGATCCAGTAAAAGATAAATTAACAACTCTTGGATCTTTTAGAATTTTTGCAATTGCAGGCCCAGTTGGTGTTGGTAGGATTAAATTAACAACTCCTGCTGGAACACCAGCTCGCTCCAAAATCTCAATAATCGCAATCGCAGTAAGGGGAGTTTCACCCGCTGGCTTTAAGATTACTGTGCAGCCAGCAGCGAGCGCCGGTCCAATCTTTCTAGTTGCCATCGCAGCTGGAAAATTCCAAGGGGTAATTAAAAGTGAAACACCAATTGGTTGCTTTGTTACAACAATCCTCTTATCCCCACTAGGTGAGGTTCGATACTCACCATTAATTCGCACCGCCTCCTCTGAAAACCAGCGGAAGAACTCTGCGGCGTATAAAATCTCACCCTTAGCGTCCGTTAATACTTTGCCATTTTCGCGAGAGACTATCTCAGCTAATCGATCAGATTCTGCCACCATGATTTCAAATGCTTTTCGCAGGATCTCGCCACGAACGCGGGGCGCAGTTTTTGCCCAACTCTTAAAGGCACGATCTGCAGCGTCCACTGCATCAGCACACTCTTTATCTGATGAAACCTGCACATTAGCAATAACTGATTCATCACTTGGATCTGTAACTGCCAAGGTAGATGAGCCATTAACCCACTTGCCATCAATATAAAGCTGTGTCTTTAACTGCATAAAGATAAGCATACGCTCAGTTTTTACTGCTTAAAAACCAAGATTTAAACAGGCGTATACTTAACCTCTCAACTTCTACTTGGAGCGTGTTTTCAACTTTGCCTAACTCTTGGAGTGATAACGCACCAGCGCCAAAGGTGCTCAAAGAGCATGCTCATCTAAAAGATCCATTCTCCTACAAAATCAAGCGGCTCCTATTAGGCAATCCATTAAACCGACACACTTTAAGCCACCAACGTCTTGATAAGAAGTACGCACTAGGAATTTTATCCTCTGACTGCATCTCAAGCTCTGCCTATGGATCAGAACAAATCTTGCTCGCACTTGTTCCAGCATTTGGCCTTGCAGCCTTTGCAATGTTGATGCCGATGACAATGATTGTTTTACTAATTCTTTTAATTGTTACCTTGTCTTATCGAAATGTAATCTCCGTGTATACAAAAATTGGTGGGGCATACATAGTCTCCCGAGACAACTTTGGCCCAATTGTTGCTCAAGTTGCAGCTGTTGCGCTGATGCTTGATTACATCGTAACTCTAGCAATTCAATCAGCGGCTGGAGTTGCTGCAATTATTTCAACTTTCCCAGAGCTATCTCCTTGGAAGATTCATATGACTCTTGCAATCATTCTTTTACTTACCTACGGAAATCTTCGGGGTGTTAAAGAGGCTGGTAAAGCATTTGCTCTGCCTACATATCTTTTCGTTGGTTCAATGTTTACCGTCTTTGCCATTGGCATCTGGCGAGAAATTTCAGGGACCTTGCCAACCTTAGATATCAACCAGCCTGGCGCAGTTGAGATCGGACAGGAACAAGGTTTACTAACCTTTGCTGCCATCTTCATATTACTTCGAGCATTTGCAAATGGTGGATCATCTTTAACAGGGCTTGAAGCAATCTCAGATGGTGTCGCTTTATTTAAATCCCCAGAACATATAAATGCCAGAAGAACTCTGGTAATTATGAGCACATTGCTCGGCTCATTAGTACTTGGTGTTTCCTACTTTGCCCACAAGATTTATGCAATGCCATATGAATCAGGAACGCCAACTGTAATTTCACAGATTGCAAAAAACATATTGGGAGGTGGCGCCTTTGGTAGTGCGTTTTTCATAATTGTCCAGGCTGCAACTATGTTAATTTTATTTGCAGGTGCTAACACTACATATAGTGCCTTTCCTATGGTAGTTAATTTTGTTGCCCGAGATGGATACTTGCCCAATTGGCTTACCAAACGTGGACATAAACTTAACTTCTCAAATGGAATTTTAGTTTTAACCGCAGCAGCGATGATTTTGATTTTAGTAACTAGAGCATCGGTTGAGCATCTAGTTGCCTACTACGCACTAGGTGTATTCACCGCATTTACTCTCTCAGGCTTTGGTATGGCAAAGCACGCAAAAACACATAAGAAGGGTGCTTGGAAGGTTAATTATGTAATTAATGGTTTATCTGGCTCAATC
>Ga0214917_10004961_pt1 | contig 14441 bp, 17 predicted proteins | sample LL_1208_BB_MetaG_FD_177983 | JGI IMG/M metagenome (GOLD analysis project Ga0214917, IMG submission 177983) | Freshwater microbial communities from Lake Lanier, Atlanta, Georgia, United States - LL_1208_BB | ecosystem: Environmental > Aquatic > Freshwater > Lake | place: USA: Georgia | collected... | reverse complement strand
AACCAACCTCTGGACTTGCCAACCTAGACAACATGCCATCAGCAACTGTTTTTTCAAATCCCAATCTAAATGTTCCACTAGAAGAAGTAGCCAAACCTTAGGAGATAGAAGTGCCTGTAGCATCACCGGATCAATATGCAGAAATGATCGACCGCGCTAAAAAAGGTGGCTTTGCATATCCAGCTATCAACGTTTCAAGCTCACAAGCAGTTAACGCTGTTCTGCAGGGACTAACCGAAGCTGGTTCTGACGGAATTCTTCAGGTAACCACCGGTGGTGGAGACTACTGGTCTGGTTCATCAGTGAAGCACATGGCAACCGGTGCTGCTGCGATGGCTAACTTCGTTAGAGAAGTTGCTAAGAACTACCCAATCACCGTTGGTATTCACACTGACCACTGCTCAAAGCCTCACCTAGAGACTTTCCTCCTTCCTCTTCTAGAACTCAGCAAAGAGCGCGTTCGTAACGGCCAGGACCCTCTGTTCAACTCACAGATGTGGGATGGTTCAGCAGTATCACTTGCTGAGAACCTTCAGATCTCTAAAGACCTGCTAGCACAGACCAAGAACCTAGGAATCATTCTTGAAGTTGAGATTGGTGTTGTTGGTGGAGAAGAAGACGGTATCGAAGGTGGTGAAGGTGATCACCTTTACTCAACCATCGAAGATGGCCTGCTAACCGCTGAGGCTCTAGGGCTAGGCGAAAACGGTCGTTACCTAACAGCTCTAACCTTCGGTAACGTGCACGGCGTATACAAGGCCGGAAACGTAGTACTTCGTCCAGAACTACTAAAGGATATCCAGCGTGCTGTTGGTGAGAAGTATGGCAAGGACATGCCATTCGATCTTGTCTTCCACGGTGGTTCAGGTTCAACTGAGAAAGAGATTGCAGATGCAGTTTCATTCGGTGTTGTGAAGATGAACATCGACACTGACACCCAGTACGCATTCACCAGATCTATTGCCGGTCACATGTTCTCTAACTACGACAAGGTCCTAAAGGTCGATGGCGACGTTGGCGACAAGAAGGCTTATGACCCACGTGGTTGGGGTAAGACTGCAGAAGCTGCAATGGCTAAGCGTGTTGCACTTGCTACCAGTGAACTAGGTTCTGCTGGTAAATCAATGTCTCTTTAGTTTGTTGCTGGTTTCTTCTCCAGCTGCTTTCAGGTCTTTTCTCAATTCCTTAGGAAGTGAGAATTGAACATCTTCTTCAGCAGTCTGAACTAATTCAACATCACCGTAACCTCGTTGAGCTAAATACTCTAGGACTTCATCAACTAGAACTTCTGGAACGCTAGCTCCAGAGGAAACTCCAACAGAGTTCACTCCCTCGAACCATTCCTCTTGGATCTCTGATGCAAAATCAACTCGGTATGAAGCTTTAGCTCCAGCTTCTAGAGCGACTTCAACAAGACGAACTGTGTTAGAAGAGTTAGCTGATCCAACAACAATTACCAAGTCGCTTTCTTTAGCAACCTTCTTGATGGCAACCTGTCTGTTCTGAGTTGCGTAGCAAATGTCATCGCTCGGTGGGTTCTGCAGGGTTGGGAACTTCTCTCGAAGAGCATTCACAGTCTCATAGGTCTCATCAACTGACAATGTGGTCTGTGATAGCCAGATAACTTTCTCAGGATCTTTCACAGAGACATTCAAGATTCCGTGTCTACCATCAACTAGCTGAACGTGATCTGGTGCTTCACCAGCTGTTCCTTCAACTTCTTCGTGACCTTCGTGACCAATTAGGAGAATGTCATAATCCTCTGAAGCAAATCTCTGCACTTCACGGTGGACCTTGGTAACGAGTGGGCAGGTGGCATCTATGGTGTTTAGGTTTCTACCTTCAGCAGCCTTAACAACTGCTGGGCTTACTCCATGAGCTGAGAAGACCAGGATTGAACCCTCTGGGACTTCATCCACTTCGTTCACGAAGATGGCCCCACGCTTCTCTAGGGACTGAACTACGTGCTTGTTGTGAACAATCTCTTTACGCACGTAAACAGGCGATCCGTGGAGGTCTAGGGCCTTCTCAACGGCAATAACGGCTCTATCTACGCCTGCGCAGTATCCGCGGGGAGCAGCTAGCAAGACTCGCTTAGCGGAGCCTGATTGTCGGTCACTCAAAGTATTCTGGATGTCAGTCACTTACCTAATTCTAAACGGGCTGGACTAGGAAGCACTAATGAACGACTCAGTGGATTTGAACTCCATCGGTAAAGACCCAGATCACCCCTTCACCGTGCAGCAACTCTCCGAGCGAGTTGCCAGCGCTGTCAGCAAGTGGGGTAATGCCTGGGTTGAAGGAGAACTAATCAAGTTCCAGCACAAAGCTGGAGGTCACGCCTATCCCCAACTGAGAGATCTCACCACCGGTTCAACCATCTCCCTAGTGATTTTTGCTGGAGTGCTAGCAACCGCAGCTGAAGAATTCCAAGACGGTGACCGAGTCATTGTCTCCGGAAACATGGACTACTACGTGGCTAGAGGTTCTCTTAGTCTCAAAGTCTCCAGCATCAAGAAGGTTGGTATCGGTGTTCTGATGGCTGAGATCGAAGCCAGAAGAGCCAAGATCATCGCCGAAGGATTAGCTGATCCAGACAAGAAGCAAAAGCTTCCTTTCTTACCTGGCGTTATTGGACTCATCACAGCATCAGGTTCTGATGCAGAAAAGGATGTCAAGCAAAACGTATTGCTTCGTTGGCCTGAAGCTAAGTTCAGAATGATCAACGTGTCTGTTCAAGGACCAGAGTGTGCTCCAACTGTGACAGCAGCAATCAAAGAATTAGATGCCGATCCAGAAGTTGAGGTCATCATCATTACCCGAGGTGGTGGTGGCTTCCTAGATCTAGTCGGCTTTAGCGATGAGATATTGGTAAGAACAGCAGCCGCAGCAAAAACTCCTATTATTTCCGCAATCGGTCACGAGAACGACAATCCAATTCTGGATAACGTTGCCGACCTTCGAGCATCAACCCCTACCGATGCTGCTAAACGAGTTGTTCCAGATGTGGTTGATGAAAGACGCAGGATTGCGGATTCACTCACAAGAATGAAATCCATCATCGGAACTTTTGTAACCTCTCAGCTTGCATTGGTGCAACAGATTAGACAGCACCCACTTCTGAAAGACCCACACACCTACCTAGACCAACGTGGCGATGATCTAGTCAGAGCAATCTCTGACCTCAGAGATGACATCGACAGCAAGCTGGACAAGCAGAGCAATGATCTAACAGCTAAAAGAAACCTCTTGCGATCACTATCCCCGCAGAGCACCCTAGACCGCGGATACTCGGTTATCAGGGACTCAAAGGGCAATGTAATTACTGACCCAGCACAGGTAAAAGCTGGAGAAGCCCTAAAACTCAAGGTTGCCAAGGGTGACCTAAACGCCACTGCCAACTAACGATTAAACTGGAGGTACCATGACCGAAAAGAACCCAAACGCCGACGTAGAGGCAATGACCTACGAGCAGGCTAGAGACGAGCTAACCAAGGTGCTAAACCAGCTGGAAGCAGGTTCAGTAACACTGGATCAGAGCATGGCGCTCTGGGAGCGTGGCGAAGTATTAGCCCAGAAGTGTGAGCAGTGGCTTGCCGGTGCTAGAGCAAAACTTGATGCTGTTCTAAAAGATAAAAAGGATTAGTCTTTGAGCGATTCGGCAGCTAGACATAGAGCCAGACAGACCGTCATCAACCTGGTCTTAGCGCTCGGTGCGAGCATTGGGCTCCTTGTTGTCTTAGTCCTCATCGTTCCAAGAGATGATTCGAATCGCATAAAGCCAATTGATTACGCCAGTATTTCTCAAGAAGCACAGGCTGATACCAAACTGGGAATCTTTACAATCACTCCCCCTGAAAACTGGTGGAGCAACAACGCAGTCTTTAACGAAACCCCAGCTGACACTGTGAAAAACTTCACAGCAGGCTTTGTTGGTAGTGACACCAAATACATCGGATACACCCAAGCCTTTGATGCCAACCCAACTTGGTTAGCTCTAAACCTAAGCACCATGACAATCACCGGTGAACTAAAGACCAATCACTACACCTGGCAGATCTATAAGTCCATCGAGGCTCATAATCCACCGAAGACCAAGGACTACATGATGGTCCTGAACTACAAAGACCAGAACTATGTTCTGCTCTACGGTGTCGCCGACACTACAGAATTTGAATATTTCGCCAAGGCTATAGATAAGAAAGTTTCAGGAGGGACAGAAATTGAGTGAATCAAATAGACCGACGAACCCCAAAGAGGCTTGGGCTGCAATTGTTGAAGGAAATGCGAGATTCGTGTCCGGTGATCTTGCTCACCCTAGACAAGACATCGATCACAGAGAAAAACTAGCTCAGGCTCAGAAGCCTTTTGCTGCTCTGTTTGGCTGCGCTGATTCACGTCTCTCTGCTGAAATCATCTTCGATGTTGGTCTAGGTGATCTGTTTGTAGTTCGTAACGCAGGCCAGGTGATTGCTGAAACCATTCTTGGTTCTTTGGAATACGCAGTTGAAGTCTTAGGTGTTCCTTTGATTCTTGTTCTAGGCCACGACCAGTGTGGGGCTATCCGAGCAACCATCGATGCCACCGAGGGCAAGATGAACGCTGAAGGTGAATTCATTCACAACTTGGTTGAACGTATTTCACCTACCGTCAAAGAAGCTCAAGCTAATGGTTTGCACCACATCGACGAGATTACTGACCTTCACATCAGAGACACCATCAACGAAATGATTGGCAGATCAAAGCTAATTGCTGACCGAATTGAGTCGGGTAAATTGGCTGTTGTTGGTGCTAACTATCGACTAACCCTAGGTGAAGTGCACGATATCGTGACTTTCGGAAATGTAAACGAGTAGCAAGGTAAACAAATGGAATATCGCATTGAACACGACACCATGGGTGAAGTTAAGGTCCCGTTAAACGCCTTATACGCGGCTCAGACTGCTCGTGCAGTTGAGAACTTCCCGATCAGTGGAACTACCCTAGAGCGCGCTCACATCGCTGCCCTAGCCCAGATCAAGAAGTCTGCCGCTCTTGCTAACGCATCTCTTGGTGTCCTAGATCAAGCAATCGCAGATGCCATCGCTTCTGCAGCCGACGAGGTCATTGCCGGTAAGCACGATGGTGAGTTCCCAGTAGACATATTCCAGACCGGTTCTGGTACCTCTTCAAACATGAACATGAACGAGGTTCTAGCAACTCTTGCAACAAACAAGCTTGGTTCTAAGGTCCACCCAAATGACCACGTAAACGCCTCCCAGTCATCTAACGATGTATTCCCAACCTCAGTTCACGTTGCAGTGACATCTGCCCTCATCAACGATCTGCTTCCTTCTCTAGATCACCTAGCTAAAGCATTAGAGACTAAAGCCAAGGAATGGGAAACGGTAGTCAAGGCAGGTAGAACTCACCTGATGGATGCAACTCCAGTGACCCTAGGTCAGGAGTTCGGTGGCTACGCCGCTCAGATTAGATATGGCATTGAAAGAGTTAACTCATCTATTGCTCGTGTTGCTGAAGTTCCACTTGGTGGAACAGCAGTTGGTACCGGTATCAATACTCCTAATGGCTTCCCTCAGGAAGTTATTCGACTACTTGCTCAAGAAACCAAACTTCCAATCACAGAAGCTCGTAACCACTTCGAAGCACAGGGTGCTAGAGATGGTTTGGTAGAGGCATCTGGTGCTCTTAGAACTCTCGTTGTTGGTGTTACCAAGATTGCTAACGATCTTCGTTGGATGGGTTCAGGACCTAACGCAGGTCTTGGTGAAATTGCTATTCCAGATCTCCAGCCAGGTTCATCAATCATGCCTGGCAAGGTAAACCCTGTAATCCCAGAAGCAGTGATGATGGTTGTTGCCAGAGTTATCGGTAACGATGCAACTGTTGCTTGGGCAGGTGCCACAGGTAACTTCGAACTAAACGTTGCAATTCCAGTAATGGGTAATGCGCTTCTTGAATCAATCAGGTTGCTATCTAACTCACTGAGACTTCTTGCAGATAAGACTGTTGAAGGACTAGAAGCAAATGTTGAAAGAGCAAGAGCTCTTGCTGAATCAAGTCCATCGATTGTTACCCCGCTGAACAAATACATTGGCTACGAAGCTGCAGCCAAGATTGCTAAGCACGCAGTTGCCAAGGCAATCACTATTCGTGAGGCAACCATTGAACTTGGTTATGTTGACGGCGAGAAGCTAACTCTTGAGCAGCTTGATAAAGCACTCGATGTTTTGTCAATGACCAAACCTAGTTTGTAATTAGCCAAGAGAGGTTAGCTCCGATAAAGCTAACTAGCAGGTAAGGCCCTAGCGGGATACTCGAGCCGATCTTTACTTTGCCGAAGGTGATAAGAACTATCACCACTGCAAAGGCAAGTACAAAGGCTATGCCTATTGCGATGGCTGGTAACCAGGGATTGAAATAGCCCAGGGTTAGTGCAATGACAGTTGCTAGCTTCACATCACCCATTCCTAGAGTGTCAATGTAGTTTGCTCCGAGACCAATGACTCCAACAGCCAGTGCTATCAATACAGCAGATAGTTGGCGTGCCCAGTCTGCTGAGATTATCGTGGCGATGAGCTGTGCTAAGAAAGCAACGGGGAACGCAGGTAACACCAACCTGTTTGGAAGTCGATGCTCTCTTAGATCAATCACAGTCAATGGCCAAGCCACAACTAGCAAATACAGAGCGGGTATTAGAGCTATTAGTTCAGACAGACTGGGCACTAGCCCAAGATAGTTTTATCTCTTATTGTCTGCTCTAGTTATACACAAGCTAGTTATCTAGAAGGCTGGTAACCATATCTGCAATTGGTGATCTTTCACTTCTAGTCAGGGTTAGGTGAGCAAAGAGTGATTGTCCCTTTAGAGCTTCAATTACAGATGCAACACCGTCGTGTCTACCGACTCGTAGGTTATCTCTCTGCGCCACATCGTGAGTCAAGATCACTCTTGAGTTCTGACCGATACGAGATAGCACTGTCAGCAAAACATTTCTTTCAAGTGATTGGGCTTCATCAACAATTACGAAGGTGTCGTGTAGAGATCTACCTCTGATGTGAGTAAGCGGTAATACTTCTAGTAGTCCACGGTCGGTGACGTGTTCAAGAACTTCTTTAGAAACCAATGGACCTAGAGTGTCAAAGACTGCCTGAGCCCAAGGGTTCATCTTCTCAGCCTCTGAACCTGGCAGGTAACCGAGTTCCTGACCACCAACAGCGTAGAGCGGTCTAAAGACCATGATCTTCTTGTGTGCTCGGCGTTCTAGCACTGCTTCAAGACCAGCACAAAGAGCAAGAGCAGACTTACCGGTTCCAGCTCGTCCTCCAAGAGAGACAATTCCAATCTCAGGATCTAGCAATACATCGATAGCTAGTCGCTGTTCGGCAGATCTACCGTGCACACCGAAGATATCTCTATCTCCCCTGACCAGCTTCACTTTCTTATCAGCTGTTACTCGACCTAGTGCATGTCCTCTTTCGCTGGTGATAACCAAACCACAGTTGACTGGAAGCTCTTTGACTGCAGGGTGGTCATAACCATCTGAGTCATAGAGATCACTCATCTGATCTGCACTCATGGCAATCTCTTGAATACCGGTGTATCCGGAGTCAACTGCCATCTCGGCACGGTATTCATCAGCCATGAGACCGAGCGCTGAAGCCTTTACTCTCAGTGGCAGGTCTTTAGATACAACGGTGACATCGAAACCTTCGTTAGCTAGGTTTGCAGCTACCGCCAGGATTCTTGAGTCGTTATCGCCTAGTTGGAAACCAACTGGAAGTACATTCGGGTTGATGTGGTTTAGTTCAACTCTTAGAGTTCCACCATCACCTATCTCTACTGGGAAATCTAATCTCTCGTGCTTCATGCGAAGGTCATCCAGGTGACGAAGAGCTTGTCTAGCGAAGTATCCAATCTCTGGATCGTTACGCTTCTTCTCTAGCTCGTTGATGACGATGATTGGGAGCACAATTTCGTGCTCTGCGAATCTGAAAATAGCTCTTGGGTCAGCAAGGAGTACCGAGGTATCAATGATGAAAGTCTTGATTCCGGTCTCGGGCTTTTTGGGGGTTGCCTTAGCAGTTGTCTTGGTGGTTTTAGGTGATGCACTGCTTTTAGTAGGCATTAACTCTCCTGCTTATTCCGTTTGGTTAGAGATTACGCCTAAGGTTTTGCAGGTTTAGAATCAACACGCCCGAGTCAGGGTGTAGTAATCAAAAATTTACCTAGGCACCAAACCTGCGGTTACGTTTACCGAAAGCACGCAGTGCTCTTAGGAAATCGACCCTTCTAAAATCAGGCCATAGGGCTTCCTCGAAGTAAAGCTCACTGTTGCTGCTCTGCCAAAGCAGGAAGCCGCTGAGGCGCTGTTCACCTGAGGTTCTGATAATCAGATCAGGGTCGGGTTGCCCTCCGGTATAGAGGTGCTCAGTGATAAGTTCTGGGGTTAGTAGTTCTAGCAGGTCTTCTGTCTTGGTCCCAGCTTGAGCGTGCTTTTTCACGATCTGCTTCATAGCCTCTGCAATCTCGTTACGGCCACCGTAACCAACTGCCAGGTTGACGTGTAGTCCGTCGATGTTCTTAGTTGCCTTCTCAGCTTTTTCAAGTCTGGTTCTTAGGTTCTTAGGAAGAGCTTCTCTAGAACCTACTAACTGCACTCGCCAGAGTTTGGCTTCTGCTAGTTCTGTAGCAACATCTCCAATGATTCTCAAGAGATCTTCTAGTTCATCTTCGGTTCTCTTGGTGAGGTTCTCAATGGAGAGCATATACAAAGTCACTACTGGAATGCCTAGGTCATCACACCAACCTAAGAACTCGTGAATCTTCTTTCCACCTGCGGTGTGACCTACTTTTGCTTTGGCTGCAAAGTTTCTTTCAGCCCAGCGTCTGTTGCCATCCAACATAACGGCAACGTGCTTAGGAAGAGAGTCCTTAGCTAGATCTCCAAGGATCTGTCTCTCGTAGAGGCTGTAGATTAACTTGCGCACAAGTTAAGGTTACCTGCTGAGTTAGGCGGTGTTTAACTGGTCTAGGGTAAAGACATGGAGAACACTCAGCAAGATAGCCCAGACCCGCTTTATTTGCCCCTTTCGGAGACGGTTCCTGCTGATGCTCTAGAGAAGAAGCCTTCTTGGCGAGGCTGGATTCACACCGGTGTCTTACCGATTGTTGTTGCTGGTGGGATCATCCTGATTGTCTTAGCTCACGGAGCTATCCCTAAAGTTGCAGCCAGCATTTTCTTCGCTAGCTCTTTCTTGTTATTCGGTAACAGTGCTCTTTACCACCGCTTCAACTGGAGACCAAAGGTAAAGATCACGCTGAAAAGAATTGACCACGCCAACATCTTCCTGCTGATTGCTGGAAGCTATACGCCGATGGCGATGTTGGCTCTTCCAGCAGATAAAGGTTTAGTGCTTTTAGTTGCTGTTTGGATTGGTGCAGTTCTCGGAATTAGTTTCAGAATCTTCTGGATCAACGCACCAAGATGGTTGTATGTCCCGCTGTATGTTCTCTTGAGCTGGGCAGCGATGTTCTACGTGGTTGATTTCTTTTCATTCAATGCAGTAGCGATGTCACTGATTTTGATTGGTGGCCTCTGTTACACAGCCGGAGCAGTTGTCTATGGAATCAAGAAACCAAACCCATTCCCTGGACACTTTGGTTTCCATGAGATATTCCATGCGCTAACAGTAATTGCATTTATCTGCCACTGGGTGGCTGTGTTGCAGGTATCTATGCAACCACTACTAGGTTCCTTGGGAAGCTAGTTCTTCTTCTTTTGCTTAGCTAGCTCAGCTGCTTCATCAGCTGCTGCTTCTTCTTCGCTGATCTCCTGAAGAATTTCCTCACGGTAACGCATTCTTCTAATTCTTCTGACCATGTCGTAGATCAGGAACAGAGCAGCAACTCCTAGACCAAAAGTGAAGACCCAACCGATTGTTCCTGGGCTGGTTGAAATGGCAGTTGGTTCTGCAGATTCTGAAGGAACAGGTTCGCCAGCTGCAAGAACGATAAGAGATAACAAGTTCATGAGTTAACCTTAACCTGATGGAAGACCTAGCAAACCCAATAGCCGAAAGATACGGCAGAAGCCCAGCCCAGCTGCGCCGAAAGCGTGTTCAGGCAATCGTAATTGGCTCTGTTTCGGCCGTTTTGCTCCTGTCCTTCCTAATCTGGGTATCGGTCTCCAGTGCCACCAAACTAGACCCTAAAACCACTGCCTACGAGGTTCTAGGGACTGGGGAAACAACAGTGACCTTCTCACTCCTAAAGCCAGCTAATTCCACCGTTATTTGCGCCCTGAAGGCTCTAAAGCAGGACTATGGGACTGTTGGCTATAAGCAGGTGACCCTGGCTGGGGACAAGTCACTAGACGCCTATCCAGTTGAGGTAAGCCAAAAGGTGACCCTCAGGACAACTGAGCTGGCGGTTACGGGTCTAGTCGATAAGTGCTGGTTTTACTAGAATAGGCACTATCCCGCTCGGCCTTCGGTCGAGCGCTTTTATTTAGGTCTCACAAAAACAAACTGGAGCATCATGAACAACAGTCCAACTTGGCTTACCCAAGAGGCGTATGACCGCCTCAAGGCTGAACTCGACAATCTAATCAATGTCGAGCGTTCTGCCATTGCCAAGAAGATCCAGGACGCCAGAGAAGAAGGTGACCTAAAGGAGAACGGTGGTTACCACGCTGCTAAAGACCAACAGGGCATCATCGAAGCCAGAATTGCCCGTCTAAACCAGATCCTTGCTAACTCTGTAATCGGAGAATCACAAGAATCAAGTGACACCGTCTCGCAGGGAATGGTTATCACCATCGACCTAAACGGTAAACAGATGGAATTCCTACTAGGTTCAGCTGAAATGGCTGAGAACACCGACCTGACCGTTTACTCGCCAGATAGCCCAATGGGTAATGCCATCATCGGAGCAAAGATTGGTGAGTCAGTTTCATACACTGCACCAACAGGTAAAGAACTAACCGTCAAGATTGTGGCAGTTAAGCACTTCGAAAGTTAGTCTTCGCGAGCTTCAATAATTCTTGGCTTTAGCCCGGCTTGCTTTAGTGCCTTTAGCACTTCGAGAGTATGTTCATGACCTGAGGTCTCAACAGAGAGGTTTAGTTCAACTTCTGAGATCTTGAGTCCTAGACCGTGTCTAGTGTGTAGAACTTCAACAACGTTTGCATTGGCCTTGGCAATTACATCTGCTGTTAGAGCAAGCTGACCTGGTCTATCTGGAAGCATCACTGAGATGGTGGTGTATCTCTCAGCTGCTGCTAGACCATGTCTAACTACTCTCTGAAGCAAGAGTGGATCCATGTTTCCACCAGAAAGAATTACAACAGTCTTACCCTTTAGTTTTAGCTTTCCTGCAATAAGAGCAGCAACACCAACAGCACCAGCAGGTTCAACTACCTGCTTTGCTCGCTCTAGTAGTACAAGGATTGCTTTGGCAATCTCGTTCTCAGAAACAGTAACAACCTTGTCAACATGCTTCTTGATTAGTTCAAAAGGAATACGACCTGGTTTAGAAACAGCAATACCATCAGCAATTGTTGGCGTGGTAACAACTTCGGTTAGCTTGCCTGACTTCATTGAAGGAACATAAGGAGCAGCGTGTTCTGACTGAACACCGTAGACCTTTACTTTTCTTCCATGGGCTTTAGCTGAAAGCTTTGCTGCAACAGCAACACCAGCAGCTAACCCACCTCCGCCGATAGCAACAACAATGTTGTCGACATCCGGTAGTTCGTTCATGATCTCTAGACCAACAGTTCCCTGACCGATAACCACGTCAATGTGATCAAAGGGTGGAATGAAAACAGAATTCTTCTTCTGCGAAAACTCTTGGGCAGTCTTTAGACATTCTGCAAATGTTGCCCCAGTTAGAACAACCTCTGCCCCATAACCCTTAGTTGCCTGAACCTTAGGAAGGGATGCTCCAATAGGCATGAAGATGGTTGCTTTGATACCAAGCTTTGAAGCAGCAAGAGCAACACCCTGAGCGTGGTTACCAGCACTAGCTGCGACCACTCCACGCTTACGCTCTGCTGCGGTGAGTTTAGACATGCGGTTATAGGCACCACGAAGCTTGTATGCACCGGTTCTTTGAAGGTTCTCAGCCTTAAGGAAGACCTGGCCACCGGTTAGCTCAGAGAGGTAAAAACTATCTAGCAGTGGAGTTTCCTTGGCAATAGCCAAGACATTGGCTTCAGCAGCCTCAAAATCCTTCAGGGTCGGTGTCACCACCGGAGTTGCATTAGGCAAACTAACCTCACTTACTTATTTATTAGAGTTTAGTTTGAGAAAGAGACTGATGACCACACCGACCCTGAGCGCCAAGGAAGCAAGGCTTCTAGCCCTCTACGCCTGCGGGCTTGACTCAAGGCAAGACCAGAGTGTTCTTGATGTCATTACCCGCTTTGGGATGCTTCAGATCGACAGTGTGAATGTCTTTGAACGTGCCCACTACATGCCCCTCTTTAGCCGGCTAGGTACCTTTGATAAGAGTGAACTAGATTCCCTAACCGGAGGTAAGAACCCAACCCTGATTGAGTATTGGGCTCACCAAGCCAGCTTCATAAAGACAGAAGACTTCCCGCTCTTTGGCTGGCGCATGCAGCACTACAAAAACGGAGCTGCCAGACCTGAGAGCTTTGAGAACGAGCACAAGAAACTAATCAGCTGGATCATTGCAGAACTAGAAGCTAATGGCCCGATGACAGCAGCCCAATTCGAGCATGAAGAAAACAAACGAAAAGGTTCTTGGTGGGGTTGGAGTAACGTCAAGACAGCTCTAGAGCGAAAGATTGACCAAGGTGAGATCATTGCTGCCGGTAGAACTAACTTCAGCAGAATCTATGCCCTACCTGAACAAGTCCTTCCTAAGAAGATTCTGAACAAGACTGTCGATCATCACAGCGCTCAAATGAAGCTCTTCGGTAATGCAGCAAGACTGATGGGTGTTGGCACAGTTCGGGACATCGCCAATGTTTACTGCATCTACCCAACAGAAGCCAAGACAATAGTTGCAGACTTAGTCGAACTTGGAATAGTCAAGGAATTAACAGTTGAGGGCTGGAAAGAAAAAGCATATCTCCACAAAGACTTCTTCAACTTTGACTTCAAGCAAGTGAAGCCAAGCCTCACAACAGTGCTCTCCCCCTTTGATCCACTAACTTGGCAAAGAGAACGAGCATCAAGAATCTTCAACTTCGATTACAAGATTGAGATCTATGTTCCAGAGCCAAAACGTATCTACGGATACTATTCACTACCAACCCTGCACAAAGACAAGCTGATTGCTCGCATTGACCTCAAGTCAGATCGCCAAAACAAAACACTTCTTGTTCAATCTGCCTGGCATGAAACAACCCTTTCAACCAAGGAAGTTGCTCAAGCAAGTAAACCGGTGGCTAAGCACCTAAAAGATATTCAAAAGTGGCAGGGACTGGAATCACTGAATGTGAAACCTAAAGGCAATATGTCTTTAGAACTTGCTTCCAAGCTCGTTTAGACGCTCAATACGCTTATCTAGCGGTGGGTGGGTTGAGAACAGTCTTTGCGCAACAGATGGCTTCACCGGGTCACTGATATACATATGAGCCATTGAAGAAGCTGCTCTACGCATTGGACGACCATACTCTTTGAGCTTCTGCAGAGCCGACGCTAGACCATCTGGGAATCTTGTGATCTCCGCTCCAGTTGCATCAGCTAGATACTCACGCTGTCTTGAAACCGCTGCGCTAACGATTGGACCGATTAGCGCTGAGATAATCCAGGCCACTAAACCAAAAGCCATCAGTATTAGAGCAAGCTGCCCTCTTTCCTTACCGCCTCTTGAATAGAAGGCAGCTCGAAGCATAAAGTCAGCCAAGATAGCAACAGCGCTGATTAGACCAAAGACAATGGTTGACACTCTAATGTCGTAGTTCTTGACGTGGCTCATCTCATGAGCCATAACACCTTCAAGTTCTTGGTCGTCCATGATGGCAAGTAATCCGGTGGTTGCGGCAACAATGGCGTGCTTTGGATCTCTACCTGAAGCAAAAGCATTAGGTGCTTCATCTTGGATTATGTATACCTTAGGCATTGGCAAGCCTTCGGTGATGGCTAGGTTTTCAACAATGTTCCAGAGTCTTGGGTTATCTGATTTCTGAATCTGGACTGCACCTGATGCTGAAACAGAGAATGCTCCAGCAAAGTAATACTGAATCAGTGCGTAGATTGCTACAAAACCAATAATGAAGAAAGCAGAAGATCCATAACCTGTTACATATCCACCCCAGGTAGCTAAGCCACCGACGAGCAATACGAAGAACAGGATGATGAAGACAGTGTTGCGCTTATTAGCGGCGATAGCCGAATACATAACTACTCCTAGCTAGAAACTAGAACTTAATCTCAGGGGCTTCAGCGATAGCTGCACGGTCGGCA